>JAABUV010000005.1_pt1 | contig 311111 bp, 280 predicted proteins | sample 5559971 | NCBI WGS metagenome assembly JAABUV01 (sample SAMN10711881, study PRJNA513362) | rock metagenome | isolation source: Antarctica rocks | place: Antarctica: Victoria Land, Knobhead nord | collected 2015-12-19 | reverse complement strand
ATAAGTAGAGCTTATAAATAATAAAGATAAATAGGAAGTTAAAGCTATTCTTAACTATAAAATCTCTTATAATAAACCTTAATATTTAGTAAAGTAGAAGGGTTAATCTTATAATTATAATTAATAGCTATATAAATAGGACTTAGTTAATATACTAGATATATTAGAAAGATTTAAGTAGGATTACTCTAGGGTATAAAGTTTATATTATATAAGAGGGGAAATAATTTCTATTATTATAAAAAAAAAAGATACCTAATATAACTAGACTATTAAAGGCGTTATAAGAGAGGGCCGCTATATTATACTAGTAGTAGTACTAGGCCTATTACTATTACTACTACTAGTAATAGGAGTATCCTCTTTATTATCCTCTTCTTTATCTTTTATAATAGGAGGGAGGCGCTCTTATAATATATTAGCGAGGCTTTAAAAGTACTTTAAAAGGGGAGATAGAGTAATATATATATGTTAATAAAGAATATTAAGAATACCCTCTAAGGCATTTATAATATAGATAGTAATAGCTAGGTTAACCCTAATAGAAGCCGTAATAGTAGTAGGGGTAGAGGAGGTATAATAAAGGTAGTAATAATACTATTAAATAAGCCTATTAAAGGTTTACTAGAATCTAGTAAGCTAAGGGAGGTTAGAGCTAGCGTTTAAAGTAGTTATAATATCTAAAGATTAAAGAAGGCGCGTATAAGTATAATAAATATAGGTAGAGATCTCCTATTAATACTTAATATTAAGATCTTTATAATACTTATACTTTATTAACCTAGAGGAGGCGCGCGCGTAGGTTATCCTATTAAAAAAGTAAATAAAGCTTTAATTAAAAATATTAGATTTATAACTCTTTAAATTAGAATATAATATAATAAAGGTATATTATATAAGATAATATAAGAATAAGTTAAAAGCGGCTTAGTAGGGGAGGTTATATACTATTATAAGTAGAGGGGGTAGTAATAGTCTTCTTTTAATTAGTAGTAAGGGTAAGTTTATTACTAAGGATTACTTATAAAATAACTACTAGAAGTATAAGGAGGTATAATAAGGCGTAGAGGGGGTGATAATATAAATAAGACTTAAAAAGGACTTAATATAATTAATAATTAATAAAGATATTATAATTAGAAGAATAATATTAAAGTTATATAAAGAAGGTATACCTTAAGTACTTAGTAAACCCTTAATAGTAATAACTTCCTATTTACTTTAAAATACTAAGACTTCTAGCTACTTTTATAATAAATTAATAAAGGATAATAGGAAGTATAATAGGAATATATTATAGTATAAGGATTATATATAAGAATAATATCTATAATTATTATAATTTAATAAAACTATAGATTCCTTAAGGCTTAGCTTAGAGGGCCTTATAGTTAATTATATTATTATACTCTTATTAAAGGTATATTCTATTACTAAGGGAGTATCTTTTATAAATTATAACTTTTTATACTCTTAAAGCCTAAGAGCCTAGATAGGGAAATAATTATAAGGACTAGTTAGGAATATAGTACTACTATTAACGTGGCGTTTATAATATATAGTAGTACTATACTACCCCTTTACCTATAATATATAGAGGAGGGAATTCCCCCTAAAGGGAAGGGTAGTAATTAGTCTTACTATTAATAAGAATAGAGAGTTCTATATATATACGTATACGCACCGTTTATAGTACTTAATAGCTACGTTATTATATAGTACCCTTATAATATCCCTATAAAAATAAAGACTATAATATTAGTAATATTTTCTATTTATAGTAGTATTTCTTACTATATATAGGACTTACTATTATACTACTAATTATTATTATTATTATTATTACCTAGGTAATTCTGAAAAGTAAATAAGGTAATATAAAAAGGTAATATATATCCCTAGGAAATTAAGGGGGGTATTTAAATTCTAATAAAAAAAAATTCTAATTTTAGAATAAGAGTAATTCTAGAAAAAAACTAGTGTCCCTTACTATTTTATTAGGGACTTAGCGTCTTGGCGATATCTTAGCGAGTCGGGTCGGTCTAACCTAACTCGCTAAGGTACCGAGGGCTTTTCGGGTCGGTACTAATCTATAGTACTAAAACCCGACTCGACGGTTAGTCTATTTTATAGGAAGAAATATCTTACTAGATTACCCCTAATAAGGCTAAGGTCTTATAGAATAGGCTAAATACTAATTAGTATTATACTACTATTAATATTAATATTAATAAAAAAATTAATACTCTAGGTATACTATTCTTCTTTAATAGTACTAGGGGGATTAATAAGATAATAGTATAAAATACTATTATAAAAAGGCTATATTTTAGTAAAAGGTTACTTTAATAGTAATATCTTCTAATATTATATTAATACTATTATAGAGAGGTTAGATTACTTACTTATAATTTAAGATACCTTTAAATTCTAATACTACCTCCTTATATAAGATTAAGAAGGGTATAAATCTTATTAAGCTAATTAAATAAGCTTATATTATTTTTTAAGATAAATTTCTTTTATAGAGTTAATATAATATAAAAGCTATTAATTATAATCTATAAGATATTTATAATAATAATTAGGCTTCTTTTAAGAGTAAGGTAGTCTACTTTTATAAGGGCTTCTAATAAATACTCCTAGTTATTCTAGAAGGATCTTATAGCTAGGTTATTAAGGTATATCTTTAAAAGACCTATTTCTAGAATAAGGTTATATATTTATATCTTACTATTAATAAATAATTTTATAATTCTAACTTAATAGATACTACCTATTATAAAATAGGATTATTTATAGGTAATCTCTTTATTATTAATAATAATATTAATATTTATAAAAGCCCTACTATTAATAAAGAAGTATTATATTAAAAATATAATTATACCCCTAAAAGTACTATTAATAATTTAATTTAGAATATCTATATTAATATTAAGATAAATATCTTTTAAAGGGATTATCTATTAAAATAGGCTATTTTTACTATTATTAATAAAGATATTATTAGTATTAATACTAAAATAATATTATTTATCTCTAGTAATATAATAATATACTAGAGTATTAATTATATTATATTAAAAGAAGATAATAAACTCTTCTCTTTTAAGTATTTTTATAAGTTTTATAAGCCCTCCCTACTATCTTATAAATTATATATTAAGCTAGGTATATTAATTATACTATTAAAGAACTTTAATCTATTATATTTATATAATAAGACCTAATTATAAGTAATAAAATATAGTAAATATATCTTTAAAGGGGAGATTATAAGTAGTACTTATAATAATAATAAGGTAATACTATTTAAAATACTATTATAATTTAAGGAAAATAATAGGTAGACTCCTACCTCCTTTATTTATAAGTAGTATCCTATTTAATTAATATTTATTATATTTATTAATAAATTATAAGGTTATTTAATAAAGTATATAAATATTAACTTATAAATTAAGCCTACTTTTAATTATAATTAATTATATATAACTCTATTATAAGTAATAAGATAGGGAAATCTCTATATTATTAGACTTAAAATTCTTAAATATATATCTAATTAAATAATAAGAAGTATTATATATATATAAATACTATTAAATAATAGATAGACTACTCTTAATATATTAATTATAATTTATTATTAATACCTAAATTTTATTAATAGCTATTTAATAATCTATTAGAATATTAATTATAATATTAAAAATATAAAAATATAAAAATAGCTTAATATTATACTTAATTATATAGTTATATCTTTATATTAGATTATAATATTAGATTTTTTAATAATAAAAATAAGTTATTCTATTATTTAATTTATTAAATACTACTGATTAAACTTTAAAGGATTAAATAAATATTAAGTTATATTAACTCATATATCTAATAGATTCCTTTATATTAATATAATAAATCTAGTAGGACTATTAATAGTTATTATAAGAGTTTAAAAGATATATTATAATATAAGGAATATAAGGAATTAAGGATTATATTAAATAATCTAATAGTATAAAAGTTATAAATAGAATAAAATATTATTATATTAAATAACTTATAATTAATTAGATATTTAATAGATAGTATTAATCTTTTAATACTTTTATTTTAAAATAGTAGAGAATAGCTTAAATACGTAAGTATTAAGTAGTAAAGCGTTTAAGAAACGCGTATAAGAGGGGAGTAGGGGAGTAGTAGGGCGCCCTAGCCCTAAATAGGGGACTACTAGGAGTAGAGGTAGTAGAGCTAGAGAGGGAGGAGAGTATAAAGAGCTACGCGTTAGGGTAGAGGTTATAAGGGCCTTTACTCTACTTATAAGCTTAATAAATATAATAATACTTAGATTATAATATATATATATTATAGGAATTATAAATAAGTTAAGTAGCTAGGCTATTATAATAATAGTAGCTTTTAAAGCTATTAAGAATATATCATTTAAAGACTTAAATATATTTAGATAAAGGATTTTAATAGTAAATATTAGCTTAATATAAATATATATTAAGGAACTCTAATAAAAAGAGAGAGAATATAAAGAGAAAGTATAGGACCTTAATAGGCCTAGGACTACTAGTTAGGCTAGTACCCTAATAAAATAAGGCTCCTTATAAGGCTAATAGAGCTAAGGGAACCTCTTTATAAGGAATATACTACTGCCCCCCTTATAGGGGCTATATACGTAGATATTAAAGGTAGCTAAGGCTAAGAGAGTTTAATAGATATTAATAGTATTAAAAGATAAGAAGGAAAGGGAAGTAGTAGTAAGAGTAGTAAATAAAAGGTTAATTATAATATTTTAAGCCTCTAGTTATAAATACGCGTTAGAAATTATAATAGTAAGTTAAATAAAGAGTAGGGATATACTATTATAAGTTACCTTAATAAAAGTAAGGGAGGTACTGGAGAGGGAATAATTATAAGTAAATATAATATATTTTTTTATAATAGTAGTTAAGAGATTATTTAATATAATAGTATATAAGATATAAGTATCTATCTTTAATATAAAAACCTAGTAAATAATTAAAGAGAAGATCTAATAAAAGAATAAGGCCCTTTACCCTAATCTAGATATAATAGAAGGGAGGTAGTTAATAGGTATATATATACCTAAAAAAGCCTACTCCTCCTTTATAATAAGTATTATATTATTAATAATAGTAGATAATTTAATTAAAAAGGATTTAGTAGAGGTAGGAGAGATAAAACTTATAAAGTAATATAAATAAAGGGCTAAATTAATATAATACTTTAAATATTAATTATATAAATATATATATTATAACTACCCTAATAATATATAATATACTAATTATAATTAGGGCTATAATATAATAGAGTATAAGGTAAAGGTTATAAGCGCCTTATAAGGGTATACTATATATTAATAATAGGGCTACTCCTCCTAATCTAATAAATACTTAATAAGAGCTAGGGAGAGATAATACGCTAAATAATAGGTTATAAATAAGACCCTATTTTATAAGATTAAATAGGAGTATATAATAGTAGTAATAGATACTAAAGGATTTATAATTATAAGAGTAAAGAAAAAGAGGAAGGTTATAATTAATTAAGTAATATATAATATACTAGGCGGCGGGGAGTAGTTAGGATTATAAAGACCTAGGTATAAGCTAGGATGACTACCTATCTCTAAGAGGCTCCTAATAAAGGAATTAGGCTAGAAAATATTAGAGGTAATAATAAGTAGTAGTAGAGAGCTATTAGATAGTATTAATAAGCTACTTATAAAAGTAGTAAAGGGTAGCCTTACTTACCTAGCTAGGGAAGGTAAGTAAGCTACCCTAGGAGAAATAGATATACGGGAGGAAGGTAGTAGTAGTAATACCCTAGGCTTAGATATCTAGTATACTAACCCTAAAGATATTATAGTATAATATTAGGGGTAGAATAGGTATAATAATAGCCCTATTAAAGATAGGGTTATCTAAGATATAGATATCTTAGTAATCTAGGAACTATATTATAATACTAGGAACTACTTATTATATAACCTTAGCTCTAGGGTATTCTTTCTAGTATATAAAGTAGAGTAAAGTATATAAGTATATTTTTATATTAATAAAAGACTTTAAATAGATAGTTAGGATATAAAGTTCCTTATAAAAGATATTAGTACCCTTAAGCTCTAACTTTATACCTAGGGGGAGGGGAAATACTTAGTATACCTCTAAATATATAATATATATAACCTAAGCTTATTATTAATAATAAATAAAAACCTATTAAGCCTTTAAATAGTAGAGGAAAAGGTTAACTACCTTAGGGAATATATTATTATAAGAGATTTTAACCTCTATTACCCTAATTAAAATAACTTAAGATAATTTTTATACTACCTTAAAGTAGATTAGTTAGTAGGAATTATATCTAATAATAAGATAGACCTAGCTCTATTAAATAGGATAGTTATTTAAAGGGTAAAGGGGTTAGAAAGTATAATTAACTTAATCTTTATTATACCTAGGCTCCTTAATATAATATAGGCCTACTAGGTATATCTTAAGTTATAATTTAACTCTAACTACCTTCTTATATATATAGAGCTTAATCTAAGGGTAGAGGAATAGTAATATATACTTAAGAGATTATAAAAAATAGTAGACCTAGGAGAGATTAAAAATAGGGCTTATATATTAAGTTAAAAGCTAGGCCTTAAGCTATTAAAGATTATAAACTAGATAGATAACTACCTCTTATAACTCTAATAAGATTTAAAGGAGATAGTAGAGGAGATAATCCCCTAAGTAAAGCCTAGGGGTAAGAGGAGGACCTTTTAGAACTTAAAGTACTAGCTTATTATAGAAAATATTATAAGAAGTATAAAGGTATTCTAATAAAGTAGGGATACTACTATAAAGGGAGCTAAGAATATAATTATTAAAGAGAGAGATAAGATACTATAAATAAAAAAGGTAATTAACTTTAAAAGGAAGGTTTATAATACTATTAAATTATAAAAGGGTATATAAAGCCTTATTAAGTAAGTAAGAAATAATAGCTTATTATTATAACCCCTCCTTAAGTTTCCCCCTTTAAGAAGGGATAATAGGGATAGGGTAGCTAAGATCTTTAAAGAGAAAGTAGAGGTCTTATAAGTAATATTCTTCCTACCCCCTTTATAAGCTAATCTAGATAATATTAAGAGGATAGAATACCTACTACTATTAATAGACCCTAGTAATAAGGTAATATATAAGGAGGTCTAGTAGGCTATTTATATATTAAAGTAAGATAAAGCCCTAGGGATTAATAGGATCTTAAATTAATTTTTTAGGTTAATAATAAATAGGCTCTTTAAGGAGCTTACCTACTTATTTAATATATACTTCTCCCTTAGCTATTACTTAAGAGAGTTTAAGAAGGTTAATATAATTATCTTAAAAAAACTAAAGAAGGAAGATTATATAATACTTAAAGTATATTATTTAATAATACTATTAAGTACCCTTAGGAAGGCCTTAAAATTAATAGTTATAAAGTAACTTAATAACTATACTAAGAGTTAAAGCCTCCTCCCCTAAAAATAGATAGGGGCGTAAAGGAAGAGGTTAATAGAGATAATATTAAAAACTATTATAAAGGTAGTATATATAATATAAGATTATAATAGGGTTAATATAACTAGCCTTCTCTTATTAGATATTATAAGAGCTTTTAATAATATCTCCTACTAGAGACTTATTTATAACCTTAAGGGAAAGGGGATCCCCTACTATATTATAAGCTAGATAGAAAGCTTCCTAGAGGGGAGGTCCTTATCTATTATTATTAGAAAGATAATAAGTAGAATAGAACTAATAAAAATAGGGATTCTCTAGGGGTTGTTAATTTCTTTTATCCTCTTCCTATTCTTTAACGCGCTACTTATTAAGGAGTATATAACTATTAAGTTATAATTATAAGTTAAAAGGTTTATAAATAATATCTATCTACTAATATATAAGAAAATTATAAAAGGAAATTATAAAATCCTAGAATTAATATATAAGATCTATCTTAAGTAGGCTTTAATATATAAAGTAAGCTTTACCCCCTAGAAGTATAAGTTAATTTATCTTATCTACTACCCCTACTACTTTAATATAGGCGCGGTAGTTAGTCTAGGGTATATAATAATAAAACCCTAGGTAGAGATCTAAGTCCTAGGACTATATATTAATAGTAAATTATAATAGGGCTTATATTTAAAGAGGGTATAAGTAAAGCTTATTACTTAAAGCCTAGCCCTTTTTATAATATTAATATTAATATAGGGAGCTACCCTTAATAAGGCTAGGAGGGTATATAATATAATAATAAGGCTAATAATAACCTACGCGTCTATTATATAATATATATTATAAGGCCTAAGGGAAATAAAGAAGGTATATATAAAGAAGCTTAAAATTATTTAAAATAGCTATTTAAGACGCGTATTAGGGGTATATAAAGCTACCCTAATATAAGTATTAAAGGTAGAGGTAGAGATAGCTCTTATATAATTAATATTAGACTACTTAATTCTCTACTAGTATATATTAAAAGGAATTTACTTAGTAATAGTAATAGGGAATAGATATATCTAGAGGAAGCTTAGGGCTAAAAGAGGGAAGAGGAGAAAGGTAGTAGAGTCCCTTATAAAGGAGAAGAATAAGTAGGCTTTATACTCTTTATACCTAGATAACTAGAACGTAGTTATAGCTAGGGAGGTAACTTAATACCCTTAAGGAATTAGGAAGAAGATATACTATTAATAGAAGTCCTCTTAAGAGGTAATATAAGGAGAATACTAGATAGGACTAAGGGCTAGGGACTATCCCCCTACCTAGCTTAGAGGCTTATAGACTAGTAGGAGGGCCCTTTATAAGGGCTTTTAAAAGGTAGAGAGCTCCGCCTTTATATAGATAAAGATAGGGAAGATAGGGCTAACTACCTTCTTATATTAATATAAAGTCTTTAACTTTATATCTATAAGTTATAAGTATAGCTAGTATAAGTAGGATATAAGATATATCCTTATTAACTACCCTAGGTTTTATAACTACTATTAGGAGCTAAGGGATACCTTAAGGATATTAAATACTTATAAGATACTTATAAATATAAGGGGGGTAAAGTAAGTAGTAAAATAGATAATCTAAATTAGGATATTAGGCTAGTTCTTACTTATAATAATATAATTATATTAGGACTAAGCTAAGGCGTAAGTCTTTATTATTAAAATAATACCCGCTATTATAATATATAATCTAGCCCTAGGGAGCTAGGATAATAAGGTAATAAATATAAGTACTAGGTATAGAGAGCTAAATATAGTATAAAGAGAAATAAATTAGAAGTTATAAGGAGATAGGAATAGTAAGGGTTTTTACCTAGGCCTTTATAATATATAGGTATATAGTTTCCCTTATAAGTTAGCTATTATAGTAGTAATTATAATATACTTATAGGCCCCTATAATTATCTTTTAATAGTTTAGATAGACGCGAGTATAACTTATTAAATTATATTAATACTTTTATTTTAATAATAATTAATATAATAAGTTATCTAATAATAATATACTTAATTATATCTTATTAATCTTAAATAGTAATATTATTATAAAGTTATAATACAAGTAAGCTTAATAACTATTTATTAATACTCTAATATTAAGTAACTATTATAAATAATTCTTTAGATTTAATATTAATATTTTTATTAATATTTACCTTATAATTCTTATAATACTTAAGAAGGATTTTAATATCTATAGACTAACCGTCGAGTCGGGTTTCAGTACTATGAATTAGTACTGACCCGAATACTTGGTACTAGTTTAGGTACTGACCCGAATACTCGGTACCTACTTCTGGTACCGACCCGACTCGCCAAGGTACCGCCAAGACGCCAAGCCCCTAATAAAATAGTAAGGGACACCAAATTTTTTCTAGAATTACCCCTATTCTAAAGTTGGATTTTTTTTAATTGGAATTTAAATACCCCCCTTAATTCCCTAGGGATATGTATTACCTTTTTACATTACCTTATTTACTTTTCAGAATTACCTAGGTAATAATAATAATAATAATTAATAATATAGTAGTAAATCCTATATATAGTAAGAAATATTACTATAAATAGAAAATATTACTAATATTATAGTCTTTATCTTTATAGGGATATATATTACTTTTTAATATTACCTTATTTACTTTTAAGAATTCCCTAGGTAATAATAATAATAATAAATAGAATAATAATAATAGAAAATATAGTAAGAAATACTACTAAAAATAGAAAATATTACTAGGGAAAAAAGTTTTAGCGAGTCGAGTTAATACTTCAGGTTAATACTCAGTACTACCTCTTAGTATTAACTCGAATACTCGGTACTAACTATTAGTACCGACCCGAATACTTAGGCTAGGAATTTAGTATTAACTCGCTAAGAGTCGAGTCAGGTACCCGACTCAAGTTCGAAGTACTAACCTAACGCGGTTAGTCTAAATATCTATAATAGTTTATATATATATCTATTATATTTAGACTTAAACTTACCTTATAACTATTATTACTTACTAAGGAATAAAAGAATTATACTATTAAATATACTTTTCTTATATAAAAATCTTAAATTTCTATAGGTATTTTCTAGTTAATAATAATATAATACTATTACTATTATAAGTATCTTAATACTATTACTTAGTATCTAGAAGTCTAATTATAGAATATTATAATACTATTATATAGCGCTTAGAAGCTTAATCTTAGGGCGGCCTTAAGTACTAGATAGGTTACCCTTACAGCCCCTATAGCCCTAGGTAGAAGCGTATCTACCTCTACTACTCTAAGGCAAGCTTTCTTAGACTAACCGTTTTTTTAGTACTTAGTACTAGATTTTAGTATTAACCCGACTTGCTAAACTACTTACAGCTAGCTTATTACCTGTATAGGTTTAGTATTATATAATAATTATAAATTCGGTTTTAAATAGAACTAACGCGATTAGTCTAAGCTTTCTTAGCTTAGGGCCGGCCCTAGATACCTCTCTAGATTTTTAGAAATTACTAACATACTAATATTTAACTTATTACTTATAGTAGTCTAGTATTATATACTATATTTAAACTAAGTCTAATCTAACTTACTATAATTAGACTAGTAATAAATTCTTTAATAACTTATAACTTTAATTCTATATAAAATTCTATATTATTACTAGAAAATACCTATAAAATTTCAAGATTTTTATATAGGAAAAGTATACTTAAAAGTATAATTCTTTTATTCCTTAGTAAGTAATAATAGTTATAAGGTAAGTTTAAGTCTAAATATAATAGATATATATATAAACTATTATAGATATTAAAGCCCTTCTTAAGTATTATAAGAGTTATAAGGTAAATATTAGTAAAAATATTAATATTAAATCTAAGGAATTATTTATAATAGTTACTTAATATTAGAGTATTAATAAATAGTTATTAAGCTTACTTATATTATAACTTTATAATAATATTACTGTTTAAGATTAATAAGATATAATTAAATATATCATTATTAGATAACTTATTATATTAATTATTATTGAAAAAAGATATTATTATTATTATTAAGATAGAAATATTAAAAAACTAATACTATCTACTAGGTACCTAACTAATTATAAGATATCTAGTATAATAATATTCTATTCTATTAATAACTTTTATACTATTAGATTATTTAATATAATGTTTAAATTATTATATCTCTTATATTATAATATATCTTTTATACTCTTATAATAACTATTAATAGTCTTACTAGATTTATTATATTAATATAAAGGAATCTATTAGATATAAGAGTTAATATAGCTTAATATTTATTTAATCCTTTAAAGTTTAATTAATAATATTTAATAGATTAAATAGTAGAATAACTTATTTTTATTATTAAAAAATCTAATATTATAATTTAATATAAAGATATAATTATATAATTATATAATTAAGTATAATATTAAGCTATTTTTATATTTTTAATATTATAATTAGTATTTTTATAAGCTACTAAGTAGCTATTAATAGGATCTAGGTATTAATAATAAGTTATAATTAATATATTAAAGGTAGTCTATCTATTATTTAATAGTATTTATATATATATAATATTTCTTATTATTTAGTTAAATATATATTTAAGAGTTTTAAGCTTAATAATATAGAGGTTTCTCTATCTTATAACTTATAATAGAGTTATATATAATTAATTATAATTAAAAGTAGGCTTAGTTTATAAGTTAATATTTATATACTTTATTAATTAACTTTATAATTTATTAATAGTTATAATAAATACTAGTTAGATAGAGTATTACTTATAAATAAAGGGGGTAGGAATCTACTTATTATTTTCTTTAAATTATAATAATATCTTAAATAGTATTACCTTATTATTATTATAAGTATTACTTATAATCTCCTCCTTAAAGATATATTTACTATATTTTATTACTTATAATTAAGTCCTATTATATAAATATAATAGATTAAGTTTTTTTAATAGTATAATTAATATATCTAACTTAATATATAACTTATAAGATAATAGGGAGGATTTATAAAATTTATAAAAGTACTTAAGGGGGAAGAGTTTATTATCTTTTTTTAATATAATATAATTAATATTCTAATATATTGTTATATTACTAGGGATATATAATATTATCTTAGTATTAATACTAGTAATATCTTTATTAATAATAGTAAAAATAGCTTATTCTAATAAATAAACCCTTTAAGAGATATTTATCCTAATATTAATATAGGTATCCTTAACTAAATTATTAATAGTATTTCTAGGGGTATAACTATATTTTTAATATAATATATCTTTATTAATAGTAGGGTTTTTCTAGATATTAATACTATTATTAATAGTAAGGAGATTATTTATAAATAGTCCTATTTTATAATATATAATATCTATTAAGTTAAGATTATTAAGTTACTTATTAATAGTAAGATTTAAATATATAATCTTATTCTAGAAATAGGCCTTTTAAAGATATACCTTAATAATCTAGCTACTAGATCCTCCTAGAATAACTAGGAGTATTTATTAAAAGTTATTATAAAAGTAGACTACCTTACCCTTAAAATAAGCCTAGTTATTATTATAAATATCTTAAAGGCTATAATTAATAGCTTTTATATTATATTAACTCTATATAAGAGACTTATCTTAGAAGATAATATAAGCTTACTTAATTAACTTAGTAAGATTAGTCCCCTTCTTAACCTTATATGAAGAGGTAGTATTAGAGTCTAGGGGTATCTTAAATTATAAGTAAGTAGTCTAACCTCCCTATAATAGTATTAATATAATACTAGAAGATACTACTATTAAAGTAACCTTTTACTAGGAATGTAGCCTTTTTATAATAGTATTTTAAACTAATATCTTACTAGTCCCCCTAGTACTATTAAGGAAGAATAGTATACTTAGAGTACTAAATTTATTATTAGTATTAGTATTAATAGCGGTAATAATCTAATTAGTAGTATAATATTAGTTAGTATTTAGCCTATTTTATAAGACCTTAGCCTTATTAAGGGTAATTTAGTAAGATATTTCTTCCCGTAAAAGTCTATTTAAAATATTATTAAAATTATTAAATAGGATAGTTAGAATAAATAGGCTATATTAGGTTAGATTCTTAGTATATTTAAGGGTTAATTAATATTCTAATTAGCTATTAATTAGGTAAAGAGCGTACTATTCTATAAATAACTATTACTTATAATAATTATCTAGTATCTAAAATATTAAAAAATCCTATTATAAGAGGTATAAGTAGTTATTTAAGATATACTCCTTATATTTATTCTATAATTTAAGGGTATTAGTAGGTTAGTATTTAATTAATACTAATATAAAAAGACTATATAACTTATAATCTCCCTAAAATTCCTTTTCTTTATTAAGGATCTTATTAGTATATCTATTATTTTTAATTAACTTAAGCTTTATATAGGCCTCCTTCTATTCTATTAGCTAACTATCTACTATCTAGAGGTTATTAAACGATATAGCCCCCTTAATATAATAGAGGAGTAGTTAGTAATAGTAGAGATCCTTAATTTTAGGACTAATAAAATTAATATACTTAAGAGTCTCCCTCCTTTTATATATTTTCTATTATTTATTTCTTTTATTCTATATAAAGACCTTAGGAAAATCCGCGTATAAATATTTAAGTAGATCCCTTATAATAATAGGATATTTCCTATTCTATTTTATAAAAGGTAATAGCTAAATGTTATTATAAGCTTCCTTAATAAGATAGTTTATATTAAAAACTCTATTAATATAGTCTTATAAAGCTTATTAATATCTATTAGCTTTTATTTAATAGCCTTATTAATAGCCTAGTTATTAGCTAGCTTAAAAAGGGTATACTATTAATTTAGGAGGTAGATCTATAAATACTTTATATAAGGCTTTATAATACTTATATTAAATAAGAGTATCTTCTAAATAGTATTAATAGACCTAATTTAATAAGTAGACTAGAATTTTATAATTTTATCTACTAACTCCCCTTACTATTATAGCTAGCTATTAGGAGTAGGATTATTATTAGTATATATATAATTCCTAGTAAGGGAGATATTAATCTAATTAGGTCCCTTATAAATATATTTATATAGATAGAAAATAGACTTAATAAAGCTATAGATCTTAATATTAATATAGGTACTATATTTCTTTAATAGATATAAGTTATAAGGGATAACCTACCTATTATTAATAGAGGAATTAGGTTTAAAGGGGCTAACTAGATACTTATAAAGAGGATAACTCCTATTAGATATAAAAGATATCTCTTAATAAAAATCCTTTAGAAAAGCCTTATTATAATAATTCTTCTCCTAATTAAAATATCTATTACTAGGAATACTAGTATAATAATTAAAAACTATATATTATAAAATTAACTTATATAATATATTATTATCCTATTAAGGGGGAATAAATACTTAAATAATACTATTAATATTATTAATTATCTAGATCTAATCCTCTTCTTATATAATAAGGAGAATATAAGTATATAAGAGACCTTACTTCTAAAACTTAATAATATATTAGTAGCCTATATAAATCCTAAGGATATATTACTTAAGGAGGTCTTTTATTGGCTCCTAGAGCTTTTAATTAAAGATATAGGTAATTAGATTATAATAGTACTCTAATATCTAACTAGATTTTAATAAGCTTTAAATATTAGGCTACTTAAGATTATATATAAAGGTAATAAAAAATTTAAGTTTACCCCTTTTTTAAATTATTATTATAATATCTTATATTCTTACTTTTATAATATATAGGCTTCCTAGTATTATTAATAGAAGGATAATTATCTTACTACTAATATCTTTAAGTAAGATATCTAGATTAGTACTAAGCCTATCTATTAGGCCGGAGTAATAGTCTATTTAAATAGTCTATTAATTCTAATAATACTAATTTAAGTTATTAAGCTCTATTAATATTTAGATATTAATAGCTTAATAGCTAAATAGATATCTACTATTAATAGTACAATTAAAGAAATTAAGCTAGATTTAGATATTAATTAGTTAACTATTTAAATTATATTAATTATCCCTAACTATTATTTAAATAATTTAGAACTATTTATAATTAAGTAGATTTAAGTTAAAAAATAACTAGGAAAATATATTAAATAATCTTACTTATATCTATTTTATATAAAATTAATATCTTATTACTTACTAAGACCTACTACGACCCTAAGGTATATACTTACTAGTAATATACTAGTCTAGTTCCTACTTAAGGTTACTACCCTCTTTCTACTCTAGCTTATTATTACTACTAATTAAGGTATACTAGGCGAGTATACTAGTAATATAGTTCTATTATAATATATATAGTTAATAGTCACCTAGAAGCTAATAGCTAGCTAGTAGGAGGTAGTTATACTATAAATATTTATTAAATAGAAATAGGAGTAGATATTAGAGGGTTATATAAGAAGGATATTAATCTAGGATTAATATAAGGCCCCCCTTAATAATTTTAATATAAATATCCCGCTTAATCTAGCCTCTTATAATATTATTAGGAGTTATTATAATATAAGTAACTTCTATAAAAATAGGGTAATTATAAGTACCTTTATCTCATTATTTAAGATTTAGCTATTAGATATAAATACTTATAATATTAATAGGATATTATAATTTATCCTCCCTAAGGCGGTTATAATAGGATTTAAACCCCTAGATATATAAGTTAATAGACTAGAGGGTATACTAAGTAGAAATAAGAGTATTTTAATTTAAATTATTAAAATATTAATAGTAAATATCTAGTTACTCTTATATACTATCTAGTATATAAATCTAGGCGAATTTTAGCCTAAGGCTATTAATAATAATAAGAGGACCTATTAGATAATAAATAGACCTCTAGATCTAGAAGGTAATTTAATTAATATAAGTATTAATATTAGTTATACCCTTATAAATAAAGAGGAGATAATTATTATAATTAATAATATTATCTAAAAGTTCTTTATTATATATAAACCTCCTTCTTATAAAGTATTTATTAATAATAATATTAATAATAATATTAAGTAAGCTATTAATTAATTATATCCTAAGCTCTCTTCCCTAGCCCTTTAAGTAATAAGTTAATATTAGCGGGCTTATATAACTAATTAGGGGCTAGTTAGTTATTCTTCCTACTATTATAATATAGCTATTAACTATTATCTAAGCTACTATATTTATTTTCCTATAATAATATATTATAGTATAAATACTTATTACTAGTAATATTAAATAATCTATTAACCTAGAATAAACCCTTATTTATTATTATCTTAGGGTTCTTATATATCTAATATCTCTAACCTAGCGTCTAACTCTAATATATATAATTCCGCTATTAATATAGGCCTTATTAGAGGGGAGGTTAATACTTAGTATTATCCTTTATATTAGCTACGCGTCTAATATATAAGTAATAGGTATATTAATTATATTTAGAGGGAGGCTAGGGAGTAGATTATTAAGGTACTTCTTTAAAGGCTAGGGGAGTAGGTTACTAGGGGTCCTTAGGTAGAATAACTACTTAAATAGTTATATTAGTAAGGGCTATATACTACTAGGGAGTAATACCCTTATTAAAGTAGTTATAAGGGTAAGTACCTAATAGTATTTCTTTAAGGCGAGGTTCTATTAATATAATATCTCTAGGGTTTACTAGTAGGTTCCTAGATCTAATTTAAGTACCTAAATTAGCCTTCTTAGGATATCTAGTATACCTTATACTATTAGTCTTATAAGATCTAAACCTCTTATTAATAGTATTAGGGTATAACTTAGAAAGAGCTAGGCGCTTAGAAGGTATTAATAGGGAGCTAGAGGAGTCAAATTTAGTATAAGAAGGGTAATACTATATTATTTAAAGGTAGCTAGTATAATTTATATATTATAAATTATATAAATTATAAGGAGAGGTATTAATATCTATATAATAGTATTAAAAATATAAAAGAGGTAGGAAGAAAAATTTATTAACGTAGTAGAGAGGTACTAAGATATAAGATAGTTAGACTAGATTAATAGAGAAATCTATTTATTTAAATATATCTTTTAAACTAATAGACTAATTTTAATATTTTTAGAGTATTAAGTACCTTAAAGTAAGCTAAGTAATATAATCTATATAGAAAATATTATAGAGTATTAGTATAGATATAAGTAGAAGGGAAAGAAATATTAGAGTTTTAATATTCGCGCTAGTCCTAGAGGGGTAACTAGGGTAGCTATTAACTAACTAATAAGCTATAATAAGCTTAAGGTCCTAATTACTAGATATTCTATTATAGTAAGAAGATATATTATAAACTGTAAATTTTACTAGTATAATTACTTTATATATAAAGAATATACTAGAGAGGATATTCTAACAAGATTAGACAGGTTTTATAGTCCTAATTTCAAGCGATTATTTAATATTATTTAATAGTTAATAGCTATATTAGGCTATAGTATTTACTAATTATATAGATTATTAAGTTAGTAATTTAATTATTAAATTACTGATTTAATATAAATAATAGCCTAATTAGGCTATTATTCTAATATCCTTTATAGTTAATCTATTACTTACTTATATTTATATCTATTCCATCCCTCTTATAACCTTCTTCTACTATTATTAATAATTATTTTATACCTCCTAGGCGTACTTTAAAGTCTTTTAAAGATATCCTAGGTACTAGTACCTTTATTATTACTATTACTAGTACGCTAGATCCTCCTTTTATATCCCTATAACTAAAGATCTTAATATAGCGTAATAAATATATAATTACTACGTATTTATATAATTAGTAGGAAGATATTATTACTAGCCTTTATATAAATATACCTCTTATACCCTAGGAACCTCTTAATAATAATAATATCCTTCCCTTATATTCCTCCTAACCTACCCTATAAAAGTTCCCTTATAAAGAGAAAGGTTATAGGAAAGCTAGGCTATATAATATAAAGCTATTATAATATTTAGGGAGGTATAAAAGAAGGGGGACTAGGAGCTTAGATATCTTATAGTTAGATAGTTATAATAAAAAGCGTAGGAGAGGTAGGTAGAAGGGATAAAGTATATATAAAGGAATACTTCTTAATATTAAGGAGATAATAATATTTATTAATTATATATTTATTAAAGTAGATATATATAAACTTTCTAGTATAAATTTATAGTAGAAGGATATATAATAGGACTTTAAGATATATACCTACTATTCCTACTCTTAGAATAGTTATTAATAAAAGGTAATAGTACTACTTAAATAGTATAAATATAAGAAGGAATATAATAGGAGATCTAGGTATATAATAATTAATAATAACCTTATATAAGTACTAGATTAATAGTAACTAATAACTAATAAAGTTTAAGCTAGAAAATATAAAAAAAAGTAAGATATAAAAGATAAAAAGGAGAAAATATAAGATTATAATATTAGATAAGATATACTCTCTACTTATTAGGGTAAAAAGGTTATAAGGGAAATAGAAAACACTAGTTCTAATAAAATTCCTTCTTATAAAGAAAATAATAAATAAGACTCCTCCTTAAAAGGCTTACTTATCTTACTCTTATATATAGTAATATTACTATTACCCTCTAGTATAAGTATTATATTAAAAGGTTCCCCTTACTAGTAGTAAAGCTTAAGTCCTTAATACTAGAGTAATACTAACTACTAGAGTAGTATTAATATTAGGAGTAATCTTAAGGATAAAGCTAACTCTATTAATAGTATTATCTATTAGCTATAATAATTATAATAGTAGAATAAGAAGAAAAAAAGGGAGATAAGGCTATAAAAGGATAGGTAAAGACCTAAATAAATATAAAGGTCTTATCTAACTTAAGATATAACTACTATTTTAATTAGTTTTATAAAGTAAAGTTTAAAATTCTTTAAATCTTATAATATAATAACTTTAGTAATAATACTTATAAGTATTAGTAGGCCTATATTAATAAGTAGTACTTAGGCCCCTCTACTTATTAATATTAATATATCTATAATAACTAGTACTTAGGACCTAGCCTTAATTAAGAAGCCAGAACCTATTTATAAGTAATAACTTAATACTAACGCGGAACTTAAATATTTAATTAAAGGAATATAATAGACTTATAATATATTAAATATACTTTATAAGGAGTTATAAGCCTTTATAACTCTATTATAAAAGTAAATAGGGGCCTAGGAGGACCTTATTTAAATACTTTATATAAATTAAGTCTTATATTAATAGTACCTAAGTAAAGAGATAGAATAAATCTAAAAAATACTAGAAAACATTACTAATAAGATTAGTCTTACTATTCCTATAAATAATAATATACTAAGCCGTCCCTAGATATCTAATAAAAAGGTTATAAGTATAATATAAGTATAATATAATTATATATTAATAAGCTTAATAATATTAAGGATATAAATTAAGTAACTAATAATAGAGACTCTAAAAGTAATAATAATAATAGTAAGTAAAGAAGAAATACTATAAAGGATTTTTATATAGAAGTTAATAAAGAGCTTAGTAAAGATAGGGTTAATAATATATAATAGGAATATTATAAGACTAGTAGATATAATACTTAGGTATATTTTATAACTCTAATATATAAAATAAAATAAAATAATAGAATAACTATTAATATAGACCCCTAATATTTAAGTAACTTAGAATTAGGATATTTTAGAATAAGAAGTAGAAAAATTAAATAGAATATAAAAGTAGAAACTTTAAGTAAGAATAAAGAAATAAGGCCTTATAAGATACTTACTATTTTATAGTAATTATATAAATAGGTTATATTACTTAATAAGGGCGGGTTTCTTATATTTCTTATATATATTATAAATTTAATAATAAGCTCTTTATTAGTAATATAGTCTATAAATTAATAGTATTATAATATTAGAGTTAGGTAATTATATATAAATTATAAGCTTATAATCCCTTTAATTATATTATAAGGCTTAATATAAAGAAATATATCTAAGTAATTATTAGGTAGAGTTAATTACTAATAAATATTAGTAGATTATTAAAGGCCTTATTCTAAATTAACTAGATACTATATTTTAGCCTTATAAATAAGTAAAATAGTTTATTAATAGTACTACTACCTAATAGATATTATTAATAGGTATTAGCCCTAATTTTATTTTATACTTAAAGGTATTTATTACTTAAAGTATTTATATTATCTTAAAATTATATTTAATAATAATATATATATTAGCTATTCTTTTATTAAACTTTCTCTTTTATATATTTAAGTAGCTTATATATAGTAATATAATAAATTCTATATACTTATAAGCTTTATTACTAAATAGATCTAGAACTTACTACCCCTAGAATACTTAATATAGCTAGTCTTATATATTAAAAGTTTATAATATTATTAAGTTATTTACCTTTCCCTTAAATAGGTTATATAATATATTAATTAGACTATCTAGGTATATTACCCTTAATTATATTATACTATACTAGAAAATGCCTGTAAAAATTCAAGATTTTTACGTCGGAAAATCACCCCTACTACCTGGCGTTTAGTAGGTGACGTGAATAGTAGGGAACATATCAGACACATTAGTAGGTGGGGTGAATAGTAGGAAGCATATCAGACATAGTAGGCTATCAATGACACGGATATTTCCCCCTATTCAGACCGATATCAGACACGTTGGTAGGTGACGTGGATAGCAGGGAGCATATCAGACACGTTGGTAGGTAGCCTGTGCATGCGACAGCATTAGCCATATCATATACACCCATTCTGACAGCGTTCCATACCTAGCAATGAGACGGATATTTCCCCCTATTTAGGCCGATATCAGACACGTTAGTAGGTGGATATCAGACACGTTGGTAGGTGATGTGAATAGTAGGGTTTTTGGCCTATGAATGCGACAGCATTAGCTAATGCAGCAATGCACCGATTTAGATCATGCTAACAGCGTTGCCTACCTGGTAATAAGACGGATATTTCCCCTTATTCAGACTGATAGTAGACACGTTGGTAGGCGTTATCGTAGAATAGGTAAAATATAAATAATGTTAGGATTTTTGTTGTTCATAATCCATATTCTATTCTAGCCGTTGGCGCATGGAATTTAGTAGGTGAATCCACTTATTCTGATACATCTTTTAAAGCACTGCACGGATTTTTAGTATTTTTGAGACGTTAAGTAGGCTAAAATGAGCTGTATAACTTCATTTAAGTAGAAAATATTATAGAGCGTGGGTGTAGACGTGGGTAGAATGCGAAGAAATGTCAGACTTTTAATATTCACTATAGTTGGCGCTAGTCCTAGAGGGGCAATTGGGGCACTTATTAACCAACCGATAAGCTGCGATAAGCTCAGGGTCCTAATTTCCGCATATTCTATTATAGTAAGAAGATACCTTTTTATATATTAAGTAGAAGAACCTTTAATCTTCCTTTAATTAATAAAAGTTCTAAAATATTCTATTAATAAACTCCTAAATTATAGACCTCCTATATATTTAACTTATATATTTAATTATCCTTATATACCTCTAGATCCTATTATATTTAAAAATAGGATACTAGTATAAGATAGGATTATAATAATTATATAAGTACTTAAGGATATTATTAATTATAATAGAAATAAAGGAGGGAGACTAGTTAAATATTATTAATAACTTATATAAAGGATATAGGTATAAGAATTTTATTAGAATAAGATATAAAGTAAGCTTTAAGCTAGGCTAATAATTATATTATTAATTAATACTTTTAAGGTTAAAATAAGTAAGTAATTAATATATCTTATTTTTAATAAATTTAAATATCTGCCTTATTTACTTAAGTAGGAAATTATTAAGACTTTACTCCTTACTCTAATACTTAATTAGTAGGATATAGGCGTAGCGTAGGACTTAGCTAATATAATATAAACTAAGGATAAGGAGGGCTAGAGTAGCTATATATATAAGTTCTTTATTAGAATTAATATTTATAATATATTATTATTAATAATATAGATAAATAGATAATTATTAAAAGGAGTTTTACGGGTAAATCCTAGATAGGTAGGGCTAAGTAGCGACGGCTTATATTTAGGTAAATCTAGATTAGGGTTAGCGTACAGCTAGACCCGTATAAATTATTAAATAAACGTTGAATAATCTTACTATAAAACCTGTCTATTACCCGTTACTTTAATTAAGTAAGTTGTAGTAGTATAGATGTATACTACTAGAGTAAGTTGTTACGGTGTACGATTTCTTACAGAAATAGGGCGGGGGAATTTCAAGTTGCTTGTTTGCTACGAAGCTTTCTCAACAGTCTTGTACATGCTAAATGTGTTTCCTTATATTGTTCTTATCTTCCGTTGGGGAGATGACATCTGGTCCACTACCTATCCCCCGATCAAAGAGTATGAGTATTGACGCTACTGTTCTATATCCTTACAACTACTCAAGACTCTAGAGTATGGCCTTTGCATTGGATAATCGAGCCATGATAAGCCAAAAAAGGGGAGTAATATCTCGTTACACGTGAATACTATTTCCATTGCTTTGAGTAACCTGCTTTGCGCGATTTTGCTAGTCTCGTGCCATCCTACATCTTGTGTTATGGTAGATGCGCGAGGGCAAAGTAGTGAACGGGGCAAAGACTGTGATGATAAGTATCATCACTTGTAAGAATACCTTCTATGCACTCGTGCAGTCTAATCATGGCTAGGAATCATCCGCCAATCAGTCGTTATATACAATGGTCGCTTTGATACATGTTTTGTTTCTGACTGCATCCAAGGCCTCATTGAAGTCCTTTAGAGCAAAGGTATCGGTAACAATCCCACGGACATCCACTTTTCGGGTCTCCAAATATTGTATGGCGCGAGGCAAACACCACATTTGGGAGAATGAGCTGTAATGTTGTTAGTGGAATTGTACTCAGAATCATCACGCGATTCTCTTTACCCAAGAATGTTGATTTCGTTCGAGAAGACCCGCGAAGGGGAAAGTTTGATCAATGCATCCTTTGGATACACTCCATAGTACAGCAACTTCCCACCCCTTGCGCAATATTCAATAGCTTGTTCAAGTACCTGAGGAGAGCCGGACGCTTCAACAACGACGTCAAATCCGGTCGGGTAAGATTCTTTGAGGGCCGTCCACTGCGCAGCAGGTTCCTCGCGATCAAGATCAATATACTCATCTGCACAATGCAGCTTCTTCGCCAACTCCATCTTTGGCCCCGCATTCGCAGCTAGCACTAAATGAGAGCAGCCATTCAACTTCAACAGCTGGGCTAGGCAAAGACCTGTTGGCCCCGCCCCGATCATCAGCATCGTGGAGCCAACTTTCGGATCAATACGGTCAAGGCCATGCACAGCGCAGGAAGCGGCTTCGAAGAGGGATGCTTCGGTCCATGACAGCTCGGTGAAGGGAAAGAGCTTTTCTGCTGGGAAGACGCAGTACTCGGCGAGCCCTCCGTCCACTAGTGATCATATTGCGACGGTCAGCCAGAAGCATTGCACGACGGAAGCAGCAGCATGAGATTGTATTACTTTGGACCTACAGTGGACTCCGTGCGCAGCGAAATTCTCACAGAAGAGCAACTCTCCCCTTTGGCAGTGGTAGCAGTGTCCACAGAGTTCGGCGTTGTCCGCAGTCACTTTGTCGCCAATGCTCAGATTCTGCACTGCGTCCCCAACTGAGACAACAATTCCAGATGTCTCGTGGCCTGTGACGACCGGCATTCTGGAAGCAAACTCTCCATTGTGGATATGAAGATCTGTGCCGCATATACCGCAAGACTTGACTGTTGTGCCAATGACATTTGTCAGTAATAGTAATTTTTGGACTCATATTTGGTATTTGAAGCCAGAGGCTGTTTAGTGATTAGCGTCTGTGTACTCGGATTGCGTACCCTTGATCAGGGCTTCGTGGGCTTTAGGGGAAGGCACCGCTTTTGTCACAAGTGAAAAGTCTTTGACCTGGTTGTATTGAATTGCTTCCATCGATTCAGGAATATCGAGCGCGACGGCCATTGTCCTGTCTATAACGACCATCGGAATGTGAGATATTGAAGATTATTCCTGCTGGAGGTGCAGATAGTAAATAGAGATGAAGTCGACAACTATGCTGTTTGTCTAGGAAATCAAAGGGTCGAGACCACAGCGGCTTTATACCCATACAATCATGTTAAGTCGCGCTACCTTCCTCTCTTACCGTAACCCGAGAAGTGACACAGCTCGTGATGAGCCCACTGTCTCATCGTGTCCCACGCACTCGGACGTTGGATCGCCGCATCGACCTTTTAGTTTTCTACAGACTTCCGATCAATCTCGTGGCCACTTTCTTCAATGGTCAAGTCCGGCAGACCTTCCTAGATATGGGTCTTGGTATTGGGTAGCCTGGCGTGCCTGGCAAAAAGGGACCAGCGTCAAGAGTCCCGAGTCCAGTCATCAGTCAACTACTGGAGTTTTCAAGACCATGTTAAGTCCAGCCTATATCAATGATCATTACGTCTAAACACTAATTGCACATTTACCGGAGTCTAGTTCTTTCAAGGATGATCTTTGTAGAAGTCTAGGAAGTGTAGATGTGTCCGTAACATCATACCTGCGGGCTCCGATACAATAGATACAACGTAGAACAACACTCATATATTTTCCAGCGTATATTTCCAAACCTCACCCAAACCCTCTCTCATCCCAGTCTTCGCCCTCCAACCGAATTCCCTTTGCGTCTTCAACGGATCTCCTAGACTCATCTTGTACACTTCCTTCGCAATTCTTCTCGGATTAAGCGGATACGGTTCCTGCACCAATTCCGGATACTGGCTCCAGAATTTCTCTGGTTCGCCATAGCGGGGTTCAATAACTTTGCCCGTGTGTTCATTCATAATCTCGAAGATTTTAGGCGCTGAGTGTCCTTCGCCGCTGCAAGCATTGAAAACCTCTGCATCATATTTCTTGCCAGTCTTTTGGAGCATAGCAGTGAGGAGGCTGATGAGGTCTGCGCTGTAAACGTAATCACGCAGAGCCGTAGTTGAGGAGTTGAATAGGGTCGGTGTGCGATTGTGGGCTAGCTCTGTAGCGAGATAGGATGTAAAGGGTGGGGACAAGCGTTTGAAGTCTTGATGTGGCCCGTAGATATTGAAGAAGCGAACAATGATAATGTCCATGCCGTAATTGGTACTGTATGCTTGGCACACTTTTTCGGCAGCGTCCTTGGTCATCGAGTAGATGAGGTTAGGCGCCACAGGGTCGTCTTCGCGAAATGCGTCTCGTGATGGATCCATGACCGTAGCTTCGTAGATGGCGGATGTTGAGGCAAATATAATGCGCTTGACCTTCGCGCGCCTCGCCGCTTCAAGGATGTTGGCTGTACCAGAGACATTGACATCATAAGCTAAGCTAGGATTGCTTTGGCAAGTAGGCAGAGCAGCTACTGCCGCAAAGTGGAATACGGTATGTACATCTTCCATGAGAGCCGATATCTTGGCGAGAGGAGTACGAATGTCTTCGACAACGAGGCGACCGAAGGTATGGCCGGAAATGATGAGGTTGTCGAGATGGCCGAAGGTCATGCTATCTAAGAGGATCACGGGGTGGCCTTGCTCATGAAGGTGGTGCGCCAACTGTGACCCTACAAAACCTGCCCCACCTGTAATCTGACGGTAGCCATTAGCTTGAGCATAGCAGGGTGATATTGAAGACTGAAGCTCATACCAGGACTTTTTGTGACGTTGGGTCCGCCATGTTACCAATACCAATTCTATATCTGCCTTTCTGGTCGTTTGGGGTAGGATGTCTTATAGCTAGGCCGTTGTCTTCATTTGGCGCTCGGAAGCTGTCGTAGTTTTCGATGAGTGTAGAAGATAGACCGCCCGCCTGCCAGACTGGAACCGAGATAATGTCATAGCCGGATATCTTACCAAAGTGTGAGCGAAGCGTGCCCACATTTTCTTCACCCCGTTCATTCCGGATTGGAGAGCCAAGCAGAGCGTGTCACTTCAGATCGCATTCACCCATGGCAGTATCACGATCTGTAGCAGCATACAGAGCATATGGATAAGGTAAGGATAGGCAATGTCGAAGTGGGCTCATACATCAATGCACCATGGAACTAGTGTCGCTTCAGTTGCCCTACATGTCTCTACCTATTCTACCTCATTGGGCAAGAAAGCCGAGTGGCCGTTTGATCACCCGCTTACTCACCCGAGGCTAATACTTCAGCGTCCTGCTAGGCCCCTGCCAAGAGAGGCTGATCTGCAACCACTAGAATATTCCTAAGCGAGCGGACTCACTTCCGGCGGCCGGTGTTTCTATCTACACTTATCATCACACTTTTGATGGGCAGCTTTGCCGATACCAAAAGCCACCCTTACAGTATGTATAGGTTGAACTTATTATGCCCAAGGGGCCTCTGGCCTGCTGCCTTCCTCTCCAACCGGGGACTGTCAGGTAGCTTCCATTCCCTCTCTTGTACTTTTTAACATTAGCCAACAAGAAAAGCAGCATTATCGCTCGCAGGTCCTCTTCATATCTTTGTCTTGACCACCGGATGTTCAAACTGGACCCTACCTATGTGGCGGCGTCGGCTTTGGTCGTGATTCAGGCTGGAGTCGGACTAATTTATAAGCTCTCCCAGCGAGACGGAGTGCAAGTATCTCGAGTCTCAGCACAATGGAGCATGAAATCTAATCTCCTTAAAGCTATACCTTCTCAGCGCCCTCATCCATAGCTATTTCCGAGCTCCTGAAACTCGCGTTATCAACATCCTTCTTCTACCACGAGTGTACTCGGCGACATGCTCGTTCGAGGGTGTGGCACTTTTCGCCTCTACCAAACGCGGAACGAACCCTTATGCACGAAAAGGAAGGACTAAAACAAGATCACCGTGAGGACTTTCCCTCCGAGGGATGGAAGCCCCACGCAAACCACCCCCCTGGCTCTGCGATCTCGGCTCGTCTCAGCATTCCAATATTTACAACAATCTGCAGAAACGAGGTTCCCACAGCATGTGCGTTCGGCTTTGCTCAATTGGCCTTGCTTTATGCATTGATCAACAACACGGTATGAGTTTTCCATTGATTTCCAAGCCTGATTCGTACCAAGGTTCTAAATACTGGTTTGATAGGCGTTTGCTTTATACAAAATCGCAGACCCTGGGACTATCTCACTCATCAAGTCCAGCATCACATTAGTCACAGCACTTTTGACTCGTTTCACCTTGGGAACTAAGATCGCTAAACTACAGTGGATTGCGATTCTTATTCAGGTGACACTTCTTTCCTATATGTCCGCTTTTGTGAGCTGAGACTCTATGTCATGCAGATTTGTGGTATAACAGTCACCCAGTATCGCCCAGGGTCCGGCTCATCGTATCCACTTTACACCTACTTGCTTCTATTCTTCCAGGTCTTCCTGAGCGCGATATCTGGCGTCTACAATCAAAATCTTTACAAAAGCCATGGCGTCTCTTTACATGCAGCTAACATGATGCTCTATGGATCTGGAGCAGCTATCAACCTGATGCTCCACGGCATCATTCGAATGCTGAAAGCCGACGAGCCCAGCCTCTTCTCTGGCTATGGAAGCCTGGAAGCTAAGATGGTGATTATTAGTAATGTATTCGTTGGACTTACAATTACGGCAGTCTACAAATGTATGATGCTTGATCTCCTCTAACTTGTCCAACGGTACAGTACACTGATTCTGAATCCATGGGATATTAGACGCAGATGCAGTGATCAAATGTTTTGCGACGGCAGTATCAACTGGAATACTGCTTTACATTTCGCCAATCTTCTTCGACGTCGACTTTTCATTCATCCTTGTTCCGGGGACTGTGCTTGTCTTCGTGGCCACATGGCTATACATGGAAGCAGCGCCTCTAAGAAAGGGCAAGGCAAAGCTAGATTGTGGCGTTCCGCTCTCAAACCCTAGCGCACAGTCGATCTTGACAAAGGTGTGTGTAAGTATCAACTCGAAGCACTGCCACTTCTTGGATACAATCTTTCTTGTAGCGTACAATCACTCCGCTAATAGCTCTGCTTTAGCGTTATCCTTGGGCTATCCTTACAATCGGCATTATAGCGACGACAGTCATCGTTTCTACGCTTACGCTTTCTGATACACGAATGCCAGGCGCAAAGCAATCGAAGAATCGCCAGGATATTAAACACGGCAGCAGTACGGAAAAGAGTGTTCAACTGCTCGAGTCTCCTTTCAAGAATAGTCTAGCGTACGTGCGCTGGGCGAGCGAGCGCCCTGAACGGATGCCACTGTTACGCAAATATGCGCCATTCTTCCGTGAACTCCACTTCAGCATGCCAGGCTACGCCAAAGACAAACCGAGGGACTTTGTAAATCTAACGCACGACTCCTACGAATCTCCAGACGTACTCTTCTACAAACCGCTAGCGGAAACAATGCAATTGCTTCTCGACGCACCAGCAGGCAGCCCAGAGGCGGAAATCGATGGCATCTTGAATTTCCACTTCGACGCTTGGATCGACCCAATCAACTTTGCCGGCGAGAATATCAATCTCATATGGTACGCCATCAGCTCAGAACCTCGCTTCGAGTGCATGAACAGCCTAGCCCGCTACCCCGAATACTGGGGCTGGGGGCCCGAACACCGTTTCCACGACCAAGGACAAAAGGCCGTCAAAGCCCTTGCTAACCTAGATCTTGGCTACAATGTCGACGTCGACGAGTGGTGTGTCGGCTGGAGCGACATCTACTTCGTCCCGCGCCGCTTCTTCGCCGACTTCATTTACCTTTCCAACATCTTTGCCACATATCAGGTCTTTCACGAAGTAGCCGTCCCTACCATGATCCACATCATCGACCGTACACGGCGTGCGCATCCCAGCCGTTCGGTTGTCAATCATATTGGCGATTGCTATGGCTCGTGCTGTTCCGCTGGCGCGCATGTGCATGATGTATTAGACAAGCGTTGCGGACATCGGCTCGACTACATGAATACGACGGTCATTGATACCACGTATGAGAGGCTGGATCGTGAAGCGGCTATGCTAGGAAGCCAGGTTGAGGGCTCTCAGTGGGCGATGCAGATGAGGTGTGAGAGGGTTAGTGGGCTCGATAGTCTTGACAATGGTAAATTGAACATGCTCCAAGGAAAGCTCAGGGAGCTTCAGGCAAGGGGTGAAACTCAGAAGGATGAAAGGTTGAATGCAATTCAACCAACTTGAACGGACGACGAAACTTGTCGTTTTGGATAACGACTTGTTCTGGTCTACAGTAACTTGGCATCTGATCTTGAAAAATCTGATATGGAAATAGTCGTTGTTGCCTTGATTATGCAACATGCCTAGAAAATCAATGCTGTCTACTTCCGATTTTCGTTCAAATCAGGCAGGAAAATCTCTATAAAATACCCCAAATGTCGTCCTTCTGATTGCTACAAACTATAAGGAATCTATCAAGGTTGATTTGTAGATGGGTTGGTCGCGATTCCGACGATGACCTGAATGAAATGACGTGATCATCAAGCATGATTGATGTTCCGTTTAGGAATCTGCATGTCTGCGTGAAAAGAACGTTGTTTGATATCCTTTAGCTAGATTTAAACCCCTACAAAGTCGTGCCTTCGTTCGGTTAAATAGACGCCCTCCCTAGAATCATTGACAAGGCTTAGAAAGATTCCATCTCGACCCTACTCATCGTCGGACTAACATGACTCCGGCTGGAGCTCCTACGCGATGAGAAATCGCGGGGAGCACTTTCTCGAACTTTCTTACTTGCCTTTCGCTCCCGAAGTGTCGTTGCCCAGCTGTTCATCGCGGGTCTATGGAACACTTCTTGAATAGACTCTAGGGACTTGCCTCGCGTTTCGGGCATGAACACTGTGAGCACGATGACGGTGGCAAGCGATAGGCTTCCAAAGAGGAAGTAGGGACCAAACGAAGATTGTGCGAGGAAGATGGGCGTAGCGAGAGCGACGAGCCAATTCATTAGCTATATGGATGCATCGTCAGTATCGAGATCGACCAGTTTTCAACGGGGAAACCGACGAAGTTGAGACCTTGAGCAACACTGTTCGCCGCGGCTCTGGTATGCGTTGGTTGAATCTCGGTTGCGTATATCTTTCCCACGATGCCCCAAGTAGAGACATATGTCATTGCAAATACGAATAGGAGCAAGATGACGACCCATCTACCTCCACCTTCGTTTGCATGGACATCATGAGATGCATAAAGACTTCCAATGATGAACATACAAGCCGACAATATGAGTCCTCCGGAAATTACCGAGGTTCTCCTCCCCCATCGATCTGCATAGATGAAGGCAGGAATGGAGATCGCCAACATGGTCAGTCCCGAGACCCCCGATGCCAGAAAGGATGCCGTTGCAGCTGAAAGTCCGGCTTGCGCGAACAAAGTGGGAGCATACTGGAAAGTATATAACATTAGTAGGAGTTTGGACAGGAAAGAATGAGTCGGTGCTTTAGAAGGAACACCCAGAAAGAAAGGAGAGGTCGATAGACATCTGGTGCACTTACATAGAGAACACCATCAATTCCGCATAATTGCACCATGCCAAGAATGAACAAGCCAAGTATTGTTCTCTGCCGATGTAACCGCTTGAATATTGTCAAAAGCCCTCGCAAGCCCAGAGTCGTAGGCTGAGACCGTGATTCCTGTTCCGCAGGCCCCAATATGTCCTTTTCCGCCTCATAAGTTGAGACACCCAGGCTCTTCAAGTCCTGTATTGCGCTATCACGATGGCCATGGAGTACCATCCATCGAGGTGATTCGGGGATGATGCAGCAGAATGATAATAGAATAGCACCTCCGATTGCTTGAATGATGAAAGGCAGACGCCATGAAATAGAGGACCCGATGCGCACGGATCCATAGCAGGTGAAGTAGCCAAGGCACGTGCCCGCAGTGACTAACAGTTGAGGCATTGCGACTAGCGTCCCTCGTCTAGTCTTGGGGGCTATTTCGCAGATATAACTATAGGGAGGTTTCAGCGTCACACAATGAGGAAAGGAAAGAGCGTCCGTACACATTGAGGTTCCCAAGGTAGAGGCCTTCACCAAAGCCAGCTAGCGCTCGTCCGACAAGAAGCATCGCAATAGCGGTTGAGCCAGCCTCCAGTGCGGTACCGATTACAAAGACGACAGCGCCAGCCATCACAATCTTGAGGCGACCAAAGCGGTCGGCCAAATGCCCGGCGAACAGCGAGGGTATAGCAGCCGTCAGCATGATGAATGATACCGTGAAGCCACGAATTGTTGGTGAGAGTACTCCGAAAACTTGTTCGAATTGAGGCATTACCGTAATGGCGCCGATAGATCCAGTGTCGTAGCTTTGACGTAGCAGTCAGACAAAGTTGAACGATCGATACCAGGTAAGGTACGATACTTACCCATTCAACAGACCCCCCGTGGAGATTAGGAAGGCGGCTAGCATGTACCCTGGAATGCGCCAAATGGGATTCTTCATGAGCTTGGTGTTGAGTTTTCCCATACTGTTGATTGCGCTCGCAAGCAAAATGTTTGATACGAAACAGATGGTGAAAGCATGGAGCCGAATTGGCAAAATGATGCAATGTGAATCATCCTGGCTCGATCAACCTTCCCTGTTGAGAAGGGTAAGTTTCCCCTCTTGGCCCTTGCAGCGCTCGGCTATCCTACTGCCTTTGGCTCGCGGAAGTCGGAGCTTTTTACGACTTTCTATTTTGTGATCCACCGCTAGGATCGTGCCGAAGGTCCGATGCGAGTTGAGGTCAATCTTCTGCTTCATCCTGATATGATCGACCGCATAAGTACCTTATAGATAGCCTTATCGATATTGGCCGAGCGTGTCAAGAGCAGAGGGGCAGGTATAGCTTTTTCAGCATGGAGTTGCACTATCGCATCATCCCAAAGATCTTCTGTGTATCCATCGGACCTTGCTCCGAGCTCCCACAATCTCTGCGCGACTGGCTCGAGAGGTTCGGGATAGCGCATCACCCTGTCGAATCAATGGCCCGTAGTCATGAGGGATATAGGTCCTACGCTTTGAATGGAATGTCGATGATGATTGCGGAGATTGAGAGCGAACGTGAAGATCGCATTGGGTCAGACGAACAGTCCAGGACGGGGGACGCATAATTCGCAATAAATAGACCATAGACAATCTAAGTCAGTGTCATATCTCGCCAATTATTCTTTCTAGGATCCCAGAAAGCACTGGACCCACGGGATCTCATCTTGCCTGCCCTTCAGACTTTGGAATAGAAGGTGCAAAGATGGCACTTTCAGCGAACAGCACGGACTTGCCAACACTGCCTGTCATGATTCCAACGCAATCATTCAGTAGTGGTTCTACCAGCGCCAAACCTCTCGCCGCAGCGTTCATGAAGGATAGGGTTGAACCTGATGCAAATCAGTGCTTCTCAGATCTCGAATCTCCTCTCGACCCTTCATCGGCCACACCATCATCAACGGAAGGGCCGACATCAAGCAGGATATCGTCGTTCTCCGATCTCGAGTCTTCATGCGAAGAACCCAAGATTTCTTCCGCAACATTCGATACTGGCCCGAAGATCGACATGGAGGACACTAAAGCTGAGACTGATATGCCTTCGCTGAAAGGCGCCGGAAAATCGGACTGCGCTGTCTACGTTGTCGGTTTCCACGAGTGCGAGAAAGATGTGCCAGTGGCGTCCTTGTCCGATGAAAGTTCTGGTGATTCACCCTAATTTATGCTTGGCAGTCAGAAGGCTGACAGTATCCTACCAGTGTGGAACAGTGAGGCAATGCAAGTAATTCTGGAGAACGCCGGATCAACCTTGCTAGCTCCACACGAGAACAAATGGTTCATGAATGGCTCCCGTGCCGCTCAGGTCCAAAAGGCTTTGCGAAGGCCAAATCTTCCACGCAGGCACCAGTCAGAGATTTTTCGTGAGGAAGGTCGACCAACTGCCCTCTCTTCGCCCAGACAGTACGTCAACGATTCGACTTTACGTCGACTGTCGTCGGGCCTATGGGCTGTTCGAAAGCAGGCCTTTCGTTGTGGCAAGCAGGACGGGTCCAGACTTCTTAAACAAGTCCAGAAACAGATAATATACTCGGCGACATGTCGAACCAATCCAATCATCGCCATGGTCAGTACTCCGGAAGTGTACGGACTCAAGGTCCCGATGGGTGAGCTTGCCGAGGGTAGCGTCATTGTTGACATGGAGTACATTCCCTTTGATGACGTTCGTTCGATGATTCTAGAACAAGACAAAACAATTCACGATTGGCTCATCGGCTCGGCAATCTCCGTCATCGACCAAGAATTAATCCAGAGCTCGAACGTCAGACTTCAGAGCATCTTGCCTGAAATCCATGAGAAGGCCTCGAATATCAAGACACATTTGCCCGGGTCCTCTCTTCTGACAGTTGACGACGTGCAGCAAATTACAGAATATTTTGACCTCATCCTGACGCACTACGCCTCTCTGCAAGATTTGAAAGTACCTATCGGGACATGCCATGGTGACCTGACTCTGCAGAACATGCTCGTCGATCCCGTGAATCGCGAGCTTTGCATCTTCGATTTTCTGGACTCATTTGTGGTGGGTTCTCCTATATGCTCGGCCGTGACGTCCTTTTCCGTGACGAAGATTCGCTGCAAAGCAAAAGCAATGCTAATGAGACTGTGTTCATCTGACAGGAATCCCCACTACAAGACATAGCCAAGTTGCTGCAAGACTGCCGCTATCAGTGGTTTCTAACGCAGACTGACATACCTGGAAAGGACTTGCCACGAGCGGTGACTACATTGGAGAATTTCAACAAGCGAATTGCCTCTGCTTATTTCAAGTACGCTTTTTGGGAAGCTGTACCGCTGTTCGAATTCTTCACTCTGGCACGCATCCTGCCTTACATGACCTCGGATAAAGAAAAGCAGTGCATCTTGAATGGGCTTCGCCGTGTTGTTCAAAGCCTCGACCAGAAGACCAGTGACAGTACTCAGCACGAGGATGATGTTAACCGCCAGGCCGAAGGTACGACGACAGTCATTATCCCAGCACTGGGGAATGATATGGGCAAATTGTACACTGATAGCCAAGTAAAGCTTCTGGCTATGAATGTAAATCTTCCAAGAATATCAAGTCGCGCTGGCTGAATTGCTAACACTGTGTTCTAGCACAGTGGGCGGCCCCTGATTGTGGACTGTATTTCCAATCTCGCTGTTGACCGTGTCTCCTCGATCATTGTGGCAGTTGTAAAACCTCCTGTCGAGCTCTCTTGCGGCACTACGGCAGCGTTCGAAGAGCTGTTCCGCTCTTTAGGAGAAGAAAAGTACCAGAAATTGCGGTTCCACTACGCAGAGGACATGACTGAGGATTCCGTGGAAACGGTGACACTTGCCATCAACATCTTCAACATCCGAGGGCCGGTCTATGTCAAAGCCGCAGATAATGGTTTTGCGCATTCGGTAGATATTGGAAACTACTTGTCCGTCTCGGGGGTCCTCAAAGACCGGTTCCCGATCGAATTCTCGGAGCATGGCTTCCGTCCTGATCTTGTGGATGTAACCGAGAAAAACTTTGTTTCCTTTTCCTACGACAACGTTGTTTCCAACATTGCCCACAAATTGTTTGTCTCGTCCCAGTTCTGCTGTGGCGGCTGGGCTTTCTTGAAAGCAGGAGACTTCTTGTCTGCGGCGGGATTTTTGCGCACTTTGCTCCAGAGTGCCCGTTCAGTTTCGGGCGGTGGGAAAGCTAGGAGTCCTCTTCGCATCGTCGATGTTGTCTGGCAGCTCATGTCCCAAGGCCATATTTTTTTTGGGGCAAGAATCTCGGCATATGATGACTGGGGGACTCGAGCAGCATGGATGGCCTCCAGGGGACGTGAATCGGTTGAGTAAGCTTGTTGTATGTGCACGAAGCAATTGAATATGTTAGTAGATGAACTGCCCATATTTTTCCGAGACGGCCTTGTTGTACAGCCTTTCCATTTCGCTATTTCTATTGAACTAAGTTAGACTCTAATTCAACTCAGAACAAGGCAAGCTTCTGAGATACATTGCAAGGGTACCACACCCATAGAATCCACAGAAATCTCACACCCGAGGACCCTTAGGGAGGCGCTACGGGCCAGCCCTAGCTCACTACGCGAACCAATCAGACGATAATCTTCCTTACTTACCTCAGGGTTGAACAATGTGATTATGGCTATCTGCATAGTAAGGTACCTAAGGTACTCTAAGAAGGTAAGAACTAGGAGCAGAAAACTCTTGTGTGTGTGATCCATAGCCAAGACGTTAGTATGAATGGGGCTAGGTGCCTACCTTAGAAGAGTAACCCTTCTGGTCCCCACTTACTTCTAGTCCACGCCCTCGCTTTCCACAACGATCGACTTTAACAGCTTACTTTCGCTACGAGTATTATAGAGAGTCTTAGGCCGAGTAGTTCTTACAGCAAAATATTTCACAGAATCAACTTAGTTGAGGATCTATGGAAGTGAACATTGTTAGGCCCAAGAGTGCCCTAGAGCTATGGCCATAAGTAAGGTAAGTTTGGACCAGAAGGGGTGAACCCTTCGAGGAGGATCCGTGCGGCGGATAGGACAAATATGTCATCACTCGACGTGTTCCCAAGTCTCAGTGTACGCAACGTGTAATTCGTTATCTATCAGCGAGTCACATTTGAGGGCAGTCGTGCGATTGGAGCATGTCAACTTCAAACTGCCGATCCGCGCTGCGAAGTCCCCGCCTCGCTACCTTCGGTCGACTTTCCTTCTTCTATCGCGCTACTGTCCCTCGGATACCTAGATTCCACTATACCGACAGTTCAGCTCTATCGGGTCATCCCATCACACAATTGAATCTGACGTGCTGACTGCATGAGACAACCTCTAGCGAGGTGGTTCCAGCCACGTTCGCTTTCAATGCATGCGGGCCCATCGACAAACGCGTCGAGCTCGCCGAGGCCCTAACTTTTGCACAACCTTGATGTCGTGAAGACATCACCGTTGTGTGGAATATTGCTATCATGCCATGCCTAATCTACCTCTGGAAACTCGCAATGACGATCGCCTGGGAAGACTTGCTTACCAGGCTGCACGGATCCAAGGAAAGTGTAGCGGAACGACTCGTATCCCCGGGGGAAATAAAAGCCTTGCTCAAATGCATTCACTTACTCCTCAGTTTACATCGTCAAGTCCATCCCTTCGACCGTTTCCAATCTTCAATCATTGCTCCGAAACTGCAAGCAGGACTTGGTCTCCATTTATCATGGAAAACTCATTGGTAGAACAGGAGCAAATACTAGGACACTCTGATGGTAATGTCATGGCGTTCTTTCGGACGTGCTCTAAGCCCGATCTCAACTGGTTCATGGACGCAGTCACAGCGGATTTGCTCAAAATGGTTTGGGAATTTGAAGGCATACCCTGTAAAGAAGGGAAAGGATGGATTGGTCTATGCTCTCCGGAAAAGCTCCTGGTTGACACAATCACTCATACCGTCTCCTTTGTGGAATCCAAACCATTGGGCAAGGCTCATGATAATATATTCACGCTTCCAGCCATCTTCCTCGCAGACTTCCTCGCTATGGCCCTAGACAACACTCGTCTTGAAGGCCCCAAACAAAGCCGGATCCGTTGCAAGATCGCTATGATATTCGCTGTCGAGGGAATTCATGAGCGAATGCGAACCGCCTTCAGCTATGGTGGAACGTGCTTTCATAAGGAACTCTGGGCGCAGGAGAATCTTAAGCAGCACCAACGGCTTGAGGGGAAAGGAGGTGCAGCGACGCATATAGCGAAAGCTATTGCAGGTATAAAGCAAGGTTAGTCATCCGCACATAGCCACTTTCAACTTCTCCGAGATTAAGTTCGGTGCGTTTCGGGATCACATGTAAGGTCGTGGTAGTCTTTCATCTTCGTGTATCTCCATACAGAAATCATCATTCATATTCACTGGATGTCTTGGGAAGTGAATTTCCCTTTATCATCTCAGAGAAATCATGCTCTCTTAGTCCTATCATCATTTCATAGCCTTGGAATTACCCTGTCGTCAACATGGACGATATTATGGTTGGAGATAATAATGATGCACATCAATTCGATATATTCAAGATAGCGATTGACTTCTGAAAAGACAGCGGCCGAAACCGTGGCCCAGAAATTCATCCTCAGCACCTGCCGGAAAAAGCCTCGAACGAAGCAAGAAAGACTCCTCAGGATTGTGAAATCACTACCCGTCCACCAAATTTACATATAGATTGTGGGACGCAATCTGTGGACCGAGAAGTAACTGTGGTCATTCCGGCCGCGGGTCGGTCCTCTCGGTTTCCTGACCATAAGCCAAAGTGGCTACTCACGCAACCCAATGGTTGTCTAATGGTTGTTGATGCCTTGGGCGCTTTGAATATGGCAAAGGTTGCCTGTGTCGTGGTAGGTATTCTGAGGGATCACCTCGACCGTTTTTGTGGTGGCGACGCAAAGGCTCTTCTCAAGGCTTTTGAAGATGGACACCCGGACCTTCAACAAATACCCATTTCCATAGTGGTCATTCCCGTGGAGACTGTCGACCAAGTTCAAACCCTCGAATGCATCGTGGATGCTGCTGGGATCACTGGCCCAATCTTCGTGAAGGATTGTGACAACCAATTTGCCTGCCCAGTAAACGCGATTGACGGTGTTGCCACCCAGGAAATCACTGGCAGCATCCAATCCATCTCCATACCTGCCGCCAAAAGCTATGTCTCCCTAACAACCAACGGGCTAATCACCAATATTGCAGAGAAAGTTATCTTAGGCAACACTTTCTGCATCGGTGGATATTCATTCCGCTCTGCTTCATCTACCATTGCCAGCGTTGCCACCGCGCGCAGGTACCAAAAGCTGACCTCCAGTACTGATGTCGAGCTCAGCGTATCTGATATTGTCTGGGTGAAAATGCTCATGGAGCATACCACCTTCGTCTCCATCCCCGCCAGCTCCTACGAAGATTGGGGCACCGTCGACACTTGGGAGGCCTATACCCGAACCTGGAAAACGCTCTTCGTCGACATCGATGGCACGCTTTTCAAGAACACGGGCCAATACTTTACACCGAGCTGGTCGGAGGGCTCCGGAAGTGTGCTGCTACGGAATGTCGAGTACCTACGCTCTCTACACGCTCGTGGTCGCACACAGATTGTGCTGACGACGACGCGACCAGAAGTTTTCCGCAACGTAACAGAGCGCCAATTGAAGGAAGGGGGCGTGCCTTTCAATAGGATCTGTTTCGGACTATTCCACTGCCAACGAGTTTTGATCAATGACTGGGCCAAGACAAATCCATTCCCTAGCGCTGTAGCTGTTAGCTTGAGGAGGGACGGGGAAGATTTGAGAGAGTTGTTGACTTATTGACTCCAGGCAGGGTCGTCGGAAGTGATTCTGTGTTGATAGCCTTGATAGCCAAACCATCAACTTATATCCGAGCTAGGCCGATGAGACCGATGGCTATGTTCAGAGAGCAAGCTGAGAAACATTGAATTGGAAGACCTCAAGGTAAGGTACTTTACCTTGGACCTAAGCAAGCTTGGCGGGCTTGGCATATTTCAAGGGGACCGGGGGCCCGCGCGGGCCGCCCTACTCCCTAAAGGTTCCGACTGTCAGTCTGGCGGGCCGCTCCCGAAGTGCCGACTAATTCTTGAGTACCAGACTACCAGTGTACCATACTGACTTACTGAGGGGATGGGCGGAGCTACCTCCCATAAAGCTTACTACTATGACCTTTCATGCACATAATGATCGGCAGTTGACTCCACCCCGCGCCATTCGTCCGCATGAACTTCGTTATCTGCTTCGACCCCACGTCAGTCTGCAGTCATCCTTGCGGAGTCAACGTATCTTGGACAACAGCATGCACACCTCTCGAGGAGGAAACAGTATGGCCACACGCTGTGAAGATCAGGCTTTAACCGCCCCGAGCTTCTTGGTCTGGCAGTGATATCCACATACCCTGGGATGAAGATCCTGAAATTCTTTGGCTTACCACGTATCGATGCAAGCGCAGCCGCTGGTGCTGAGACTTCTTCCCATCACGTTTGTTACCTAACATTATGTAAACAATCCGAAAGCATTAGCAATCCCGCCAAAAAGCTATTTTTCCACATGCTCTCGACATGAGATTGCCTTTCTACTACACAAAGGCTTCATTGCCATCGTCTCAAAGGCATGAGGTCTCGGACTGGTTGGTGCGTTTACCCTTGTTTATTGGGTGCACCTCTACTGCCAACTGACCCCTAAACAGCTTGACCTGCCGTCAAAGGAAGCTTAAGTGTGATGAGCGAAAACCCATCTGCGGCCAATGTACCAAAGCAAATCGGCAATGCGAACCAAGTCCCGGTCTTACGTTTCGTCACCAACACAATGCTTCTATGAATACAAATGAAGACGGGTCCTGGTCGGAGCGCAGCCCTCCCCTCAGTGGGTTCTATGCCTACAAGAAAGCCTTCAATGATGAAACCATATGGGTTGACATCCCGAAGCAACGTAAGTGTTTCTGGTCATCAACGTCTTCGTGATACTTTAGTCATGACCTCTCGCAGTCACCTTCTACAATACATCCAACTCATATACGGCCCCTGGGACGCCAGACTTGGAAGCTATGATGTCGACACAAATTCTATCATCATATGCTCAGCAAGAACAGGATCTATGGGACGTGGACCATCGATCACCAGATCAATCTGCCCAGCTCCATTCCTACGATGTGGAGGCTCTATCCGCCGCATCGCTGTATGCTCCTTCCGAAGCGAATGTGATACCCCAACCGATCTCAATGAACAAACCCAATTTTGGTATCCTCTTGGAGTCGGCGTCTCCCAACAACAACCAAAGCCCTTCTGCTACCCCTTCCCCAAACGCCATTTCTCCAAGGAATGACACCGATTGCCTCGTTACTCCTCCAGAGGCCATTGATTCGCCAACAGATCCTAGTTTCGTATCAAGTCCGGCTACTCCAACTTCTCCACCGTCAAGCAGCATAGCTATGGAGTACGCAGAGAAAGCTCGGATAGAAGGTGAAGTTGATTCGGAGCAGAAGGTCGCCTACCTTGTCAGGCATTTCTGCGAGTCACCGGGTAAATGGTGTGTAATCTAATCTAGCCTCAATAACCGTGAAAACTAAAGGGCTATAAAGGATGGACCTCTTCGATCATGACGCTTATTTCGGAACCTTTGTTCCAGTGCAGACACGCTCTCATCCTCTTTTGAAGCATGCCGTATGTGCGTGCGCAGCAAAACAGCTGGGCCGAGCAAAAGGTGCCAAGGCCAACATCAGGGAAAATTGCTCACAGATGGCCAGCATGAAATTGTTCGACGACACATTGATAGATTGGGAACGAGAGGGAATATATCACTACGATAGGAGTATAGCTCTGCTAATGGAAGCAATTCAACGAGATCAAAATGAGTCTTCGCCAGATAATCTCAACGACACGGCCCCTGCTTGGCAGACTTCAAGTTATACTGAATTAGTTCAGGGATCAGAGGGACGGCACCGTTTGAATCATGGAGGAAGAACTCCATTAAGATCTGATATAGTTGTTGCTGCGGTTTGTCTTCAGAACTCCTAAAGATATCTTCGTCAAGGCTCATGTGAGATCCTAGGCTGCAATCCTATGCGTCTACGAGTTTCTCAGTGCGACTGGCGCTGCATGGTCGCGTCACCTTCATGCCACCAAATCATTGCTAAATATTGCGCAAAGGGACATGACACCGCTGGGGGATTTGCCTGTGCCGCCATCCAAAGCCAGGATAGCGACTTTCTGGAATTTTGCCCGTCAAGATTGTTGCGCAGCGTGTAAGTCTTGTGCCTTGACCATAATGTTGAAAACTTGATGAGTTGATTATTGGTAGTCATAAACGAATGCCAGACCCGCCTTAACACCAATAACCTTGACCTGTGGAGGGAAGCTGGCCTGTCCATTGACAAGAATAGTTGCATCCTATTCCCCGGCATCGGCATGCCCAAAGTCGAGAATACCATAAAAGATAACATGATACCCAACGCCTTGGTTTGGCTCTCGTCCCGACTTGGTAACTTCATCGCTGCAGGAGAAGGATTCGCCCCAATACTAGCCGGCGATCGGTCCGAATTACTTCAGGAAGATGAGCTGGGAGAGTACGGGATGTCGCAGAAGTCACAACTCGAAAAGTGGAAGAGCTTTGCACGTGAATTGGAAGTATTTTTCGAGGGTCTTCCAGCAACATTCCAGCCAACGACTCGAATCAAATCGTCTTGGAATATGACTACTGATCTTAAGGACCCGGACCAAGCCAATAGCCGGACCTTTTACGAAGTCTGGTATGCTAATGCAATGGTACGTTGTGTTAAACATCTTCCTCTTATTCGGGACCTCAGGGGTTTGCCCTACGGCTCACCTTTCGAGGTGACGAAAAAAGGGTTTCCCCCCGGGGGTTCCGCTTGCTAGATCTGTTTTAAGGATGATGTGTATGCTGTGACTAGGGTATGCTGACTCGGTGTTATCATCAGTGTGCAGCGACGATGCAGCACTACCACATGGCTCGGATCCTTTTGCTCGTCAACAAACCACACGAGACAACCATGCGTCGCAGTACAATTACTAGTCGCCTAAACTCCTACCGCTCGATCGAAGAGGATATCATCTTCCATTGCTACGAGATCTGGTACGTGGCATGAGTCTCTATGGCTGCTAATCCTCCTGGCTAACAGTTACCCAGTGGTATTGCCTTGTCCCGTCCAGAAGCTTCGGTACGGGTCCATCAAACACAGCCACTATTTGTAGCCGGTCAATGTCTATCCCAAAGTCACGAGAGACACCTGATCCTAGAGTTACTACGTGGTATAGAAACAGATCTCGGGTGGGCTACAGAATACCGGGTACAGCAATTATTAAAAGACTGGGGGGTCGAGAGTCGAGATTCTGATCGTTATCCCGTAGGAGCCGTCCGCATCGTGCTATAGAAAATTGGATGGTGCCAACCATGCATTAATTGGCTCCTTTGTCTCGTTGATCATGGTCGAAGGGTTTCCGAAATTGCTCTATGAAGCTCATGGCACGTTAGATAGCCTCTAGCAAGGCTCGTCAAGCTTTCTAGCATGGCATATAATCACCTTACCTTAATATCTACCAAGACTTCGGTCATCGGATCATATCGTCCAGTAACATATCATGGTCAACCGCAAGAGCTTCAGAGGTACCAATGCACGAAATGGGGGCGAATCCGGCCAGCGAAATCGCTCAGGTATGCAATTTTAGCATGCCATCGACCACCGCAGAGTACAACCATGCAGTGAACGCGGTATTACACTTGGCGCAGATGCGTGTAATCGCGGTCTTGGCTGCCACTTCCATGGCTCCCTACAGTCCTGTAGTACCTATTGATAGTTACTATAATTTTGACCCGACGAACGAGAAGGCCTTCGCCAAATCCTTGCCTACCTAGCCTAATGTACTTGGTGTCGTAGTGACTAACGATACGTAGCTATGATTCGTAAGATGTCCCGGGAACGTTCCGTGATATGGCAGGAAGTGGCCCATCGAAGACGAAATGGACCAGAAAGCGACTGATACGACTTATTCATCCCTTTCAAGCCATTGCCATCCCCGCAAGATAATGACAGATCAAAAGCTTGAGGGCTGTGAGGATACCGGCTCTAGGCAACCTTCCATGTGCCGCAATGCTTTGTGCGCCGACTATTGAAATCTGCTCTTGCTGCAGTCTTCGGTCGCGGAACACTCCCGTAAGTCAAGACAAGTCATGACAAGAGGGGAACAGGCATTTCCTTCCAACCCTTTGACGGTTCCAGTCCTGACTTCTTTTGCAAGTGCTCGAGATGTGTTGAGCCTGCTCATGAACTTCCTGCAGGCTTGTCTGGTTTTCGAAGAACACTGGTAGTTAGATGCTTTGACTACCAGACACAATCGATCGGCATCCTCTTGAGCATTGTTGACGTTGGAATAGTCATCGGCGCAATGAGACACGACGTTTCAAGATGTCTCAACATGATCAACAAGAGTAATTGCGGCGCTGACACCCTCCATAATTGCTCATTCAGGAGCCTGACGGCTATCTAAGAGTAGGATAGAATATATGGTTTTGCAATATTTTAGGTTTGTGCAGTACCTACCGACGGATTTAATTGGCTTGCTATTCTATCGTACTTTGAATGCCTTCGGGACATAAAAGCTTTCAGGTTCAGGCACAGACTGGTTGGCTCAGCGCCCCGCCCGGTGACGGACCCTAGCTACCTAGGCCCTTGGCAAGCCAGGGGCGGACCCTGGGATATCATCTAATTTGATGCCTAAATGTTCGATGTAGTTCACCCTGAACGTTAGGGAGGTATACATCGGAGCATCCCCTAAAATTGAGACATCCTATGCGCGGGCGTGATGTGATAAGATTCCTTTCCAAAAGTGTATTTTCTTTCAATTTTGTAAATGATTTGATTGACCATCAACGCTTTGACACTTGATACTGGTCCCTGATGACGTTGACCCATCAACTGAAGGCCCTTGGGGAACAGAGACGAAGTTACTTCTCGATCCTGACCGAGAAAAATCACCAAATGCGCGAATAGTATCGCCCTCCAAGCAACGAAGGATGAGTCACGGAAGGGCGGAGGTATTGTCTGAAGGCTATCAGCACTACGCAGATATAAGTAGTGTACCATGGGACGTCCAAAAGTTAGCACGTACTGTCACAGGGCAAGGCGACAACCGTTGACACTAGCAGATATTATCACCAGAGGCACAGCATTTTTTCAAAATACGATGAAGGTGTCTGGATGACAGAAGATGCCTGGTTTGGGGTGACGCCGGAGCCTGTTGCCACGTAGGTAGGACTGAGATGGTGATCCCATAAGTATAATGACAAAGATCCTAGGGCTATTGCACAACACATCTCAGAAGCGGCTCCGACAGAGAGAGCTGTCCTGATTGATTGCTTTGCAGGCGTTGGTGGCAACGTCATTGCATTCGCCCTGTCCGACAGGTGGAGGAGAGTCTACGCTATCGAGAAAGACCCCAACGCCCTCGCTTGTGCGAAGCACAATGCTGAGATTTACGGTGTACACGACAAGATTTCTTGGTTCGAAGGGGACTGTTTCGAGATCATCGGCAAGGAGCTTGCAAAACTTGGCAAACATAGTGTTATCTTCGCTAGTCCCCCATGGGGAGGTGAGTCAAAGAAACCATTTCAGAACATTCGAGAATCATTTGACCGTTGAAGGCCCTGGATATAGATCGGACACTGTCTTCAATCTCGCCACTATGCAGCCGTACACTTTCAAAGATCTTCTAGACCCTTTTCAGAAGGTGACCAGTGAAGTCGTTTTATATCTCCCAAGGACTTCTGATTTGCGGCAGGTTGCAAAGCAAACGAAGGACGAAAAGATCTTGGTGATGCACTACTGTATGAAAGGTGCGAGCAAGGTTCGTTGCTTAATCTCTTCTTCAATGACTGCAAGTTTGACCTAATATCTTGTGTACAGGCAATCTGCGCCTACTTCGGAGACTTCCATTTCTCCGGGGCCAGGTGAGGGTAATGCCAGGGAAGGAGGTGGCAGCGCCTGAGAGGTGATTCGAAGTTTGTTTACTAAGTAAATCACTGTTGAATCAACATCAAGAGTATCACTGGTGATTAGACGTTGCATAGACGTCGCTTCAGGTCGCCAAAGTCAATGCTTCGTCCTCCATGAGATTACTTGATTGACTGATTGAGTTTCTTTGGGTATCTTTAGTACAACATTACTAGTATGTATCTTTATGCCGCTAACAGGTATTTTTACGGGTGAATAGGCTACGCTACTCTAGCGGCCGAGCGATAAGATAGTCTTAGCGCGCTTGATCTCCATTCTGTAGGTGAGCCCAAGCAACAGTAACAAGCAGCAGGGTGATTGATGAATTGCGACACGGATCCCAGAACACCCCAGCTTCTAGCAGTCGTACAATAAGTCGTCCCATAACTCTTTGTCTGGCAGAGCAGTCCGACATCATCGAGCTGCTGACGTGGATGATGGCGCAAACCGTCGACCAAGAGTCGGACACCCATAATCTGCTGCTATAAGAACATCGACCTCACCCGCAAAATGCCTCACGCAACAGGACAACAGAATGCTGCGGACTCCGAAGCGGACGATATAGCGATCGGTCGACTCCTCAATCCAGGGGACCCTTCCGATCTAGAGCACTTGCCATTCCTCAACCGCGACCTTGTCCCAGGTGACAAGGCCGACGATGCCATTGACTACGAAGATTTCGACGACGATGATCTTCCTGACGATGACGTCGCAGTTGGCGTCGAAGGCTTTTCGGGAGCAGGTTTATCCCAGCCTGATGCCGCCGTCAGTCTTGATATGTTGATGCGAGATGGGGACTTGCCACCTCTTACAGATGATAGTGGCGTCAAAGACGATGGAATGGATGATCTCTTCGGCGATAACCCATCATCTCCAGTATATGTGGATGGAGAAATCGGGCTACCTGATCCAGACGATATCTTCGGAGATCATAGTGAACGAGTAGAGGCTCAACCCGGACCTCGTCCTATATCAGATCTGCAAGTACAGCGGGAGGCTGGTGGCCATTCTTCCATCCATAATACTCCACAGTCGAAGGACCACCAGATCCAAATGAAGCTGTTCAGCATGTCTACAAACATGGCACAGAGATCTGGTCAGGAGAGCCCTCCAGCGCCTCCACAAAACCAAGAGGAGCTGCTAGCCTCTCTGTGGCCGAAATTCAAGCGCGATGCGATCCCAAAGTTCATCGAATTGTTGCCCCCCAAGAAAGCGCGCTACATGGGTAAAACTATGCCGAAGCCACCAAAACCAGTACATCCTACGAAGATCAGCCTCGAGCTAGCTCAAGACCAAGAAAAGATCTTCAAGAGTTGGCCCCCATCAAGCAAGAGGAATTGTGAAGACACTAAGCAACAAGGCATTGTAATGGTTGGGCAAGATGTCATCGACGAAGACACAGACGATGAGCATATGGAAATGATCTTGGACGATGAGAAGGAAGTCGTCGGAGGAATCTGTTGGGAAGATCTGAAGATTGTCTGCGAAGACTGGGATGTTTTCAGCTCGGTTGGGTCTCAAATTTCCGATGATATCGAATATCGAAGCCCACGAATAGGGAAAAGCGGTGCTGTTGGAGACATGGATAATGAAGGGGATTTCGAGATTGAGCATCCAGCTGCGAAGGTGGTTGTATCTTGTCCCTTGAACCAAAACAACGTTAATTTTGTTCCATAGAGGCGGAAACTAGACACCAGCGCGATACGCACACCATGTTTCCCGTTCCCTCCACTGCACGATCCTGAGCTTACCACATCAAAGATTGCTAGGACCATCACCCTAGATCTCAATGATCCGCAATTACTCGTCGACTCTATCCAATCCAGTAGTACATCACGCAATGTCTTTGGTCGATCAGATCTCCAGAGGCCTGAACGTGGGGCGTTCACAAAGGGTCTTAGCCAGAGATACAACATATCCAATGATGAAGCCTATGATTTGCTTAAAGAAAATCATCAGAGTAAGGTCCGAAGCATGCTTGGAAGCGTCCCGGTGGAACATAGTCTGCCCGCTATCAGACTACAGTGGCCATTTGTGGGTTGCCCCAAACCTTTCCACTCTGCGAAAGCTAATCTTGCCAAAGTACAAAACCAAGCTCGACAAGCAGGATGCTAGATCATTCCACCGACCGAGCTTGAAGGTTAACCGGAACGAAAATGTCAAATTTGAGAAACCCAAATATATTAAGCGAAAAAACCTCAAAGGCAAAGACACTCAAACACTCTTCGGAGAGAGCAAAGCTTTGTCTTTGGGCGATAACTCCAATGTCCTTCTTTTGGAGTATTCCGAGGAGTATCCAACAATGATGTCTAACATAGGCATGGGTAATCGTATCATAAACTACTATCGACGAAAGACCATGGAAGACACCTTGCGGCCAAAGCTCGATATTGGGGAAACGGCCGTACTCCTACCACAAGACAAAAGCCCGTTCTCTATATTTGGGCATGTTGATCCCGGTCAAACCATACCCGCGCTCTATAATGGCATGTATCGTGCACCCATCTTTAAGCAAGCGGCAAAAAACACCGATTTCCTCGCGGTAAGAACTGCGACAGGGAAAGAAGGATCCACCTGGTTCCTGAGGAATATTGAAAATCTCTACGCAGTCGGCCAGGAATTTCCTTCCGTAGACGTACCAGGTCCTCACTCGCGAAAGGTTACAACGGCATCCAAAAACCGGTTGAAGATGATATCCTATCGCTTGGTTCGGAAGAATAAGACACACCGAATCTGTGTGCAAGAAGTTACCAGTCACTTTGCGGATACAACGGATATGCAGAATCGACAGAAGATGAAGGAGTTCATGCAATTCAACAAAGAACATAAAGAATGGCAGATGCGATCTGGAGAGACTATTCCTGATGAGGGTGCAGTGAGGTCGATGGTCAAGCCGGAAGACGTATGCCTACTTGAATCAATGCAGGTCGGTCAACAGCACCTACAAGATGCTGGCTTCAACAAGGAGGATGATGAATCTGGGGACGATGATGCCAAAGAGGGCCAAAGCGTGGAGCAGCTACTCGCACCCTGGTATACATCCCGCAATTTCCTACATGCCACCCAGGGTAAGGCCATGTTGGCGTTGCACGGCGAGGGCGATCCCACGGGTCGAGGCGAAGCTTTCAGCTTCATCAAGACGTCCATGAAAGGAGGTTTCAAGGCTGCAGAAGCTAGTGCTACTGAAAAGATGCGTGCAAAGCAGATGAAGGATTCCAACGGCCATGCTTACAACGTGCAAGAGCAGCAGAAATCCTATGAACAATCAATTCGCCGCATCTGGGAGACTCAAAAACAGAGTTTGTCTTCGGGTCATGAGCAGAACGATTTAGAGATAGACGAAGATCCGATCGAAGAAGCCTCAAAAAACGCGCTAGCCTTCGACACCTTGCGCTCAGAATCGCAGGCGACTGCGACCATGCGGCGACGAGATGACGAAACTGCTAGTCAATATACGCAGCATAGTACAGCTAGTCAGGCGGGAAGGGTACTCAAGATCACTCGCAATATTCGTGATGAGAACGGCAGTCTCGTTTCGAAGACTGACACTACGCGAGATGCGAAAGTTATCCGTCAGTACATGAAGCGGAGGCAGCAGATGGAGGAAGAGACTCTAGGGTAAGCTTTCCATTAACCCCTTCCATAATCAAACAAGATTGGCTGACCATATAAGAATAAATGAGTTGATGAAAATTACCGGCGACCCAGCTAAAGATAAGCGTCATCAAATATTGTAAGACTCCTCATGCGAATGTGCGATCTCAGATGCTGACTGCTGCTCAGGTTGAAGAAGGAACTCGAGCGCTTGGAAAAGAACAAGGAACGTAGGCTAGCTCGTGAAAAGGGCAAAGGGGTGCATTTTGACGGCGCTGCCGACGACGTAGACTCTCCGTCTTCTCCTGCCCCCGGAACGACGAAAGCTGCCGGTACACAACGCAAGTGTGCCAATTGTGGTCAGATCGGCCATATCAAAACCAACAAAAAGTGCGATCTCCCGTTCCTTTTCATTATCGTACCTGTTACGTCCCGGTGTTGTTGCCTACTGGCTTCAGTTGATTTTGTTCTGCCAACACTCAAGGTTTCATGATGAACGAGTGCTGACTGAAATGAACGTCGGTGTAGGCTTTGTCCCATGCTCAATGGCACAATGAAGCCCGAAGAGGGATTCAACCAACCTGCTTTCACAATGGGCGCATCTGCAACGTGAGATCCATTAGTGAACGATACACGATCGAGATTCGATAGAGGTCGTATGCAGCTACTGCGCTTCCTGATACCCTGGGCTGCACTCTTAGTATTCTTCGAGGGTCGGCGGGTCGGGGTTTACTCGGACAGCGGCGGAAGTCGACATGAAGGCAAGTGCAGGTGTGCGCAATTGGATCATTGGCCAATCGATGTCTCGAAATGACCTTCTCCCGTCCACTTTGTCTATGCATCGTGGGCGATTGTCAATATATACGCTAGCTTGGTCCCAATATCCAGCTGGAGTGAAGATAGTGGCATGACTTGACCATAACATTGTCAGCCTATCAGTCTTGTCCGCGTTTTCTCTCAACACCTGAGATTGCTCCTCTCGACCCATGCCCTTGGTCAGTGATCAGTCAGTTCGTGCAGCAGAGACTGTGGATTACGTTAAAGCATTCGACGGTCCGTCATGGCGCTTCGCAAATAGTGGTACCAGTCAGTTGATCTTCGACGATGGGCATAGCAGATTGGTGGAGCTGGCGGGCCATGGATGGTCTAAGATATGTACCGACACACGCGTAAATCCTATCTACAGCCATGGCCTAATCAAACGGCGCCATTGCGGTGCCGTCAACTTGCTATACAGAAGAAGCCCTCTAAATCGAGTGAACACCTTCCCGGATCGTATTCCAACAACATTTGAAAACGGGCCTGCACTGCCACTTCCCTCCTTGCGTCCTTGTTTTACTCAGCGCCCAACTTCTCATTTGAGAAATCTCGCAGGTGACGCCCATTGCCCATCTAAGAATCCCAGAAGCAGGAAATTAAGCTCAAAACAATACCTGGTGAAGAATTGGTCTTCGAAGCCAGCTCCAAGTACTGCGAGCGTAGACGATGCCCTCTTTCAAGAAATCACAATACAACGGTCCGCCGGAAAACGATGTACAGATACAGCAAAGAAAGCAAGGCGAAGAGTTGAAGGGACCTCAACCTATCAAGCAGTATGACAATAACGGGGAGGGTAGTCTGTCAGCGAATGGAACGAGCCCATCAAGTCCTCCGCCTTGTAGAAGAGGTTGAACATTCTAACGATAGCGGTCCCTCAAGTGACAATCTCGGAAAATGAAAAGGGGAGGAAAGAGGAAGGGGAAGAGAAACTGGAGGAGGCAACATCCTAACCTGATCCAGGCGGAGACGCCGGTTTCGGACGGCTACGTCCACTAGAACTACAGGAAGACCAGCGGCACAGGATGATGACTTCCTCCAACGCGCGCCCCAGCCCAAGGTCACCCTTATACAGCAGAGATGCCTCAGCGACAAGAAGTGGCTTGCACACTTCGCAAACCATATGAAGGTCGTGAACTTCAAGTGCAGTCGGCAAGGCAAAGGCACGCTTCCTTCAGGCGAACGGGGACACTGGTTTGAACATCTCTCAATTCCTCACCAGCGTAGAGCTAGCCGTCTTCAGACGCGATCAGGACGGGACGAACAGAATTGTTGATGCGTTCCCAAACCAGACCTCAAAGACCCTACCGGAAGGTTGCTACTTTTTCCCAATGCACCACCACTCTACTGACCAAGTCGTGCAGCGCATGGAATCCACAGCGCGCGAAGCCTTGGAATGAGGAGCACACAGCAGAAACATCAGTCAAAGCTCGGTATCTCACTCCTTGCTGTACGTGAGCGGCCGCGCTCCTCCGCAACAGTGACGAGGGTGGGCCTTCGGTAGGTGTATCCAATGAACGCTCCTTTTTTCCTCAATTCAAGGACCTTCCTACCAACTTCTTTGTCTCGGAGGACCTTGTCGCGCGGTCTCTTCTTATCCTTCAGCCTGGTCGCCTCCACCCGATCCCCTCCATCCTTTGCGTTGATCCGACCCTCGGCGGCCAGATCTCGCTCTGCTTTTACTTGGCTTGGGGCGCCATCGACCTGGGTCACGCTTGCTTCGGGATATGCATCGGGCATCTTGACATCAGAAGCTTCTGGAGTGTGCGATCGACTGGCCGTATCATCCACGTCACTGATTGGCTCTTCCTCATCAAAATACTTGGTATCATCGCCACCGCTCACGTCGGGAACAAACGGTGGTCTCGTGAGGTGTAGACGATCCCAAGCAATCCGGTGGAAGAAGTGATGTGCTTTGATATCAGTCGCGTCGTCCGGATACACATAATTCCCCTGATAGTCAAGTGCATCCGGATCTGCCGGTCTTCTCACCAGGTGGCCCGTACGTCTGGATCGCTGATAGTCATTCAATTGGTACTTTTTGGAACACAAGCGGTGCTCCTTCTCTTGGAGCAGGCTGTTGATCAACTCCATGGCGTCAAAGGATACCTTCTCCCTCCTATCTACCTCCCTTTCGTCAGGAAACACTAGACTTTTAGCATTGTCCTAGACAAGTCAGCTCAAGCCTTGCGGTCAAGAAGATGATGCTTGCAAGAATTTTTGCCTTTGTATCCTCTCTTTTCTCACAAACAAATGGTGTGAACCCATAGAGACACTACCATATATCAGTTCAGATCACATGGTCGGCGTTCATAGCTTTCGTCACCTCGTATAGGACAATTCCAATACTCCACCAGTCGCATCGGCCGTCATATGGGTGACCACGAACAACCTCGGGGGCCATATATTGACTGGTACCCACTACGCTTCCTGCTAGTCTCCTCTTACCATGGCGATTTCTCCACTGTAGTATCGACTCGCGCTCGCCAAGTCCATCATACTGTGCTTTGTGGTGGCGACCTCTTCGCCCAGTGAGTATATCCGCCAGGTTGGTCTGTATATTTCTTTGAACATCGTCCAATTGATCTTGCGCGTCACCCTTGACTTCAATACCAAGCTTCTCCATAAGAGATTGTCGGTGGTCCTTGAAATAGCGTTGATCATGTGCCCAGTGACCATCAAACGCAAGCCCAAAGTCGGAGATCTTGAGGTGGCCCGACGCCGAAATCAGGAAGTTATCGGGCTTGACATCGCGATGAATCCATCGCAGTTTATGAGCTTCTTCCACGCAGAGGATCATCTCTGCAATGTACCATCTTGCATGCCTCTCTTTCAATATGTCTTTGCGGAAGAGTAGGCCTAAGAAATCGCCTCCAACCATGTACTCCATGACCAGATAAAGATTTGTTCTATCTTGGAAGCTAGCGATGAGAGGCACAACCCACCTGGAATTCTCAGAAGCAACAAGGAAATCCCGTTCGGCGCGAAGGTGACCTTCCTGGCAATTACGGAGCATGTCAGATTTGCGAATAACCTTCATGGCATAGACTTGTTGCCGAGCCTTCTTTAGACTTCGTCGCTGAGATAGCTTCTGACCTTCCAAAGTCGCCTTGAGAGCTCCAAAGGCAACCGCTTTCAGGTTACTCAACTCCTCGCGAGGCGCATGCTTTCTGTTCATGATGCCAGGTACGGCAAGACTCATCGCAAGCGTCCCATGTTGTGTGGATTCTCTCTCGCGAACAAGTCTGACGACCCCAAAGCTACCCTTGCCAAGAATTCTGACCACTTCATATCCAGCGACAGCAACGCCTGAGCCGTTGTTCATCTTGTTGGTCTTGCCCTTCAAGACACGAATTTGTCTGAGATGTTCGCTCTCGTAAGCCGACCATATAGCACGCTCCTGTTGGCATTGCTCTTCCGTTATTGACTGAGATTCAAGGAAGGCCTCGAGATCACGGCGCCTTAAAGATCGTGGGCTAGCATTCCCTGCTAGCAAAGAGTTGAAATGAGTCTCAAAGAAAATCTTAGCACTAGCTGTCGTTTCGACGGAGACTACAGTCGGATTGACAATGAGAGGTGCTTCCTGAATGGGACTGAGAGGTTTTTCACGTATAATCTCTTCAGCAACAGCGAAGTTGGGTGATTCAGTAGAATTTTCGTTCTTTTCGGTAGCTTTGATAGAGCGTACAGAAGCGACGTTTGATTCTAGCGATGTCTTCGCCTGTGTAGGTTCGCGGTCAGCCTCACTTACTCAAAACCCTTTGTTGGAGCGCTATGTCATGTCACGATATATCCGATGATGACCAGGAATACCGGAGTCACAGAAAAGATCCGAGTACAGTATTGTTACAGAAGTAACAGCTTCGAAATAGACATACCGTAGATGGGTCGCCTGCAGACACGCTACCGCTAGCATTGTGGCTTGAAGGAGCTGTACTCTCTTGGGGGCTGGGCATTTGGCCATATTGAGGATCGGTCCCCAGCGGAGGCTCTTCATGCATGGACAGCAGAGCGGGCCTTGTGCGAAGGTTTGGACGGTGAACAATGGTGGGATTCCCAAAAGTTGAGGATAGCTTGTGTGAGAGTTGGTGAGCAAAACCGGAATTAGATTTGCTCAGTCTTAACCCTCCGGTATCTCGATGTGTCATGGAAGTATCAATTGATATTGATGGAAGCTGACTTGGGCCACCAAACGCTCGAGGATCATCTGCGATGGCAATATGCACCCCATCGGTCTGAGCGAGAGGGAAGAGCCGATTTGAAGGATCTTGATGCATCAATATGCCCGTGGTATTTGTCCCTGCCTGAGTATCCGACAGCTTCATGGCGCTTAGGCCGTCTCTAGGTGGGGTAATTGAATCTGAGGAGCCTGCAGCATCTTTGACAATGGCGAGGGCAACATCTCGCTCACTGAGAGCTGTCGAAGAGTTCTTGACGAGCAGGCTGTCTTTTCTTTATCAATGATGCGTACATAGACCAAGAAGAGTTATCCATCACCTCTTTGAATGCCGACAATAGAAAGAAGCTTTGAACCATTTCGCCGCATCCTCGCTGCAACACTTGATCGTTGCTGGCTGTACTCGGTGCTGCATCCGTCCAATGACATGTCTATCGTAGGGTGAAGATCCGCAGCGCCATCTTGAGTCTGCAGACCTGAATGGTCACGCTTTGCAGCTTTGTTGGGAGCTATCGAAGCGAAGAGACCTTTGGAGCTCCAACGCCATGCTCTCTTCATTTTGCCCGTCATTGTCCTGTCTACCATATACGTCGTGATGTTCAGGGACCAAAGCGCCTTAACCTATAAAGCTAGGAATTTACACAATGCTAGCGAAGACTGCACAAAAAGGATATAATCCCACAACGTACAGCAGAATATTGCTGAATAAGGGTCAGTGTTCAGAAGTTGAAACCATTAAGTCAAGGCGTCACCCGCGCGATTCTATGATAGGAAAGTGCGGCATCCATCCAATGTCCCTGACTGGAAAGTGCGAGTGTGTATCTCGACCTGACGGAAAGCTAGAATTGGTAGTGTCGATGCTTTACAGACATGTCGCTCTGTGACCTCTGCTAGAGTGAGTGCTCTTCCGTCCTGCTCGCAGAAGTTCCCGCCGACGAGGAAACGGGGACGACTCTTGTGAACGGCTTTGCATCGCCCGTTCGCTGTGGACCTTCGTTGCCCGCAGATTCTGATACTTCATTTTTCGCCTGGGATCCTGCGGAAGACTCTGGGCCAGCGGTAGAGATACTTGACCAGTCTTCCCCTGTTTCTTTTTCTTCCATCTCATTCGCCAACTGATCTCGAAGCCTTGCCCCATACTCGCCCGAGATCTTTAAGGATTTATCAATTTCATCTGTCATTGTTGCGATTTCGTCATTAAGTTTTTGATCTTTCGTCTTGGGTATCGCTTTCTGGTCTTGATCTTGAACAAAGGCTTCCCCGTTGGGAGCAGTATTCTTCCATAGTGCCTCAAGCTCCGATATCCAGCCCAAGGCCGTAGCAAGCTTTCGAATTCCGGTATCGCAATCGCCAAGAACAAGAACATCATCGGTACGAGAACCAAGGCCTCCGACACGCTCTTGGTTGATGAAGATCCTCGGTACTCCTTCTTCGCAAAAGCTGGGCAAACTCGCAAATGGTTGTACTGATAAGCTAGTACCCATAACAATACATAGGTCCGCTGTCCTTGGCAACGAACGGTTTTTGTGAAACTCTTCAGGCAATGTTTCGCCAAAAAAGACGATGTCCGGCTTGACTAGGCCATTACACTGAGGGGTAAGACAGTGAGGAACTTCGGCCTGACTTATAGCTCGCTTCATTAGATCTTCTGGGTAAGAGGATTTGCAATCTATGCAGTGATGATGAGCAAAGCTCCCATGGGCCTCCACAACTCTATCCTCTGGTACACCGGCTTTCCTGTCAAGGCAGTCGATGTTCTGAGTAAAGACTTTGAGCAGTAACCCTTTGTCCGATAACAAGCGGACGAAAGAATGCGAGATAGTGGGCCTGTACTTACCCGGGTACAATTCATGTGCCAGAGCGTAGAAAGGAAGAGGATTATTGCGGAAATACGAAATGTCGAATACAGCCTCTGCGAATGGTAGATTAAGCCTCGCGAGATTAGCATAGAGGCCAGTGTCTGGCGATCGGAAGTCTGGGATTCCAGCAGAGGTGCTGATACCAGCGCCAGCCTATGGACACGGTATACCGAATGGTTAGCAACATTTTTGAGACATGCTTACGGGACACCCAAGGGAGTATCTACCATGACTACCACCTTCTTGGCACGTCCAGCCTTGATGTATTTGGCCACTGACTCTACGGATCTATCGTCGAGTCTTTGACACTGCGTATCATCATCAACCGGCGATGACTGTTCTTGACCCATCTTGAACAGTTGCTGTTGAGCCTGCGTTGCCTTGACGTATTCTCCCGTTCGTGACACTCCAAACTTGGTTTCGTAGTTTTACTAGTACACTTTCTGAGGGATCTTTAAGACTATGCTTTTCTCAGAAGCAGATGACTATCCACAATGTTGTGTTGTTCCTGATTCAGTCTGATCACAGGATACTGAACCTTGCTAACTCTTGATTCAGCTATTTTTTCGTAGCGTTGGTGCCTAGAGGAAAGGTACTTAGAACACAGCCACATGTGAGTCCGCTCGCTTAGTAGTTCTAGCGTAGGGGAAAGCCACTAGTCACTCTAGCCTCGGGACTTACAGTATGTGGCTGGGTGTTGGCGGAGTACACGACAATCTTTCTTTCCATATATGTTGTGCTAGGTCCCCATCCTTGCCAGCACTATGCCTATAGTGGATGGCATAGCTACCAACCAGTCTCAAAGCTGTTGGCGATCGGAGCATAAGAAGGAACCAGGCTTAGGCATTCATGGGGCAGGTTCCGTCGGGGAGATCAAGGCATTCCTAGCACAGCTCCGCCAACAGGAGGCTTCGGTCACGTCTCGTCTTGATAGTCTGATAGCTTCTCAAAGGGTTCTCGCACGTGAGCTTGGCCGCCTGGACCTTCTGCGGGCTCACATAGGCTCTCAGGCAGTGGCAACAAGGTCAATCAGCAATGGTATACTTTCTCATGCTGCTTCCACTGCGACACACATATCTAATGCAGTCAACCGCCTCGATCTAGAGCAAGGTAGGGTAAGGAGCACATTGGATGTAGTAGAACAAGTGGCGGAGCTGAAGGCATGCGTGTTGGGAGTGACTGGGTCTATGGGTGCCCCTCAGGACTGGGAGACAGCTGCAGGGTACCTAAACCGTGCTTCCAAGATACACAAGGCTATCGTCAATGGCTCCTTTGCGGAAGAGATCGTTCCTACCGCCGAGGCCCCGGATCCTCCGATTGTGACCTTGGACAATGCCGCAGATTCCCTACGAGGACTCTTCCTACGTGAATTTGAGAAAGCCGCGCAAGAAGGGAATGGAGGCAAAGTTACTCGGTTTTTCAAATTATTTCCTCTCCTTGGCAAACCTGAGGTCGGCCTTGATGTATATGGTCGATACGTCTGTCAAGGAGTAGCTTCCCGTGCTCGTGCTAATCTAAATACCGGCACTGGAGGCAACGAGCGCAATGAAAGTTTCTTCTATGCCAATGCTTTGACGAAGCTGTTTGAGCACATTGCACAGATCGTCGAGCACCATGGTGGCCTCGTAGAGCGTCACTACGGAGCTGGGAGCATGGTAAAAGTCATCGAACGTTTACAGCTTGAGGCAGATGTTCAAGGCGGCATAGTCTTGGATACGTGGGGTGACGAAAGGAGCATCGACCGCAAACTTACTGACATCAAAGCTTATGCTTTTACCTTTCTGGTTCAAAGCTTCCTTCCAGCTCAACCTGCTCGAAGTGGGACACCCCGCGCTGGATCTCCTGCAAAGAGAGGTTCGAGTGCGGGTATCCGGATCTCAGAAGACGAAGGCGTGGACATGAAACAGGTAGACAGTATTTTGAGTGAAATCGCGGTCATGCTAGGGCGTTGGTCGTTGTATTCAAGCTTCATCGCCGCGAAGTGCAAGGTATGATAGCGATGAGATTCTCAGGTTATAAAACTGATGAGAACAGGAATCTTCGTCCAAGCCCGAAGAAGAGATGCAATTGTTGACAATTCCGCCCCTAATTGTAACTTCAAGTCTGAATAGGAAAATTACAGACAAATTGATCAATCCTTTCAATATCATGACTACATTTTACTTTCGTAGGTCGGTTGAGAAAGCTTTTCAACTGGACGAGCAGCCTTTTGAACTCTCCTTGAACACCAAGAACCAGATAAATTGCGATCCGCCATACATCACATCTGCCGTTGACGATGTGATGTACATAGTCAATCAAATCGTTGAGAGATCTCTTGCGACATCTCAAAAGGCTGTCATCACAAGCGTGGTTCCGACCCTCGCCAGACTTCTAGGCTCCGATTTCATTGGTATGACACAGAGGAAGATGCGGGACGAAAGCTATCCGAAGGCCACAATCCAAGGAGCGCCCCCTGCTGAGCAGACCATAATAGCGTTCCTGGTTCTCATCAACAATTTGGACGTCGCAACTGACTATGTGAAGCGAATTGTTCAGTCTCGTGTAGATGCAGGTGCTGCTGCCGGATTAACTAATGGCGGCGAGAGCGCCCCATTCAGATCGCTGACAGCACTCTTTCCTTTGGAACATGACGCTGCCTCTGTCGCCAGCACACTTCAATCATTGCAGAGCACGGTCGAAATGAAGGCATTCGACCTCATCAGTGACGGAATAACCGTGGTATTTAAGAATATCATGAAGCCTCGTCTGAGACCACTTCTGGCAGATGCATTTCGTGATGTCGATTATCATTTGACCAAAGAGGAGCTTGGGGATCTAAGCCGGGAGACAGAAGCGGACGACGGAGAGAGCAGTACCCCTGACTATCCTGTACAGTATTATTTTCAGCGCGGTTGGGACACTTTGACGAAGCCGGTGACAAGAATACTCACGGAGCGAAACAACGAAAAGCTTCTTGCGATGATAATCTCATATCTTGCAGAAGTACTGGAGAAGCGAATATGGAGCTATTTCGGACGTCTAGATGACATAGGAGCTGTTCACCTGGAGCGAGACATTGTCGGCATCGTGGGCATTGTCGTTAGGGGCGGTCGGTATGGACTGCGAGATACTTTCGCAAGATGCACCCAAATCTGTCTGGTCATGAACATGGAGCATGACGAATGGGAAGAGCTTCAAGCAGCATCTCCAGAGACGAGAAGTGAGAGCATTGAATTCAAGATCGACGATGACGAGCGTACGCGGGCTAGGGCAATGGTGCAGGATAGGAGATGATTTGTCCGTACTCCGATATACTGAGCGTTTTCTGTTTTCTGCATTTGTTCTCTTTCCATAGATACCCGGGATACCCACGCTCTGCCTGTCCTATTGCTAGAGCTCGCAAAATCATATACTATCTAGAAATGCTGGGAATACTCAAACATGAAGGGCGTGCTCTTGAGCAGTGCACGGTCGATTCCGAACTGTCTCAACGTGGGCCAAAGGGATGTTGACACGAAGGAAAGCGCAATTTTTGATGATAAAACATCAAGTGAAGTGAACATAGGTACTGCTCTCAACCGCTGGCAAGTAGACTTCAGAGGTCAGAGCAAGTATCATGACCAACGACTGATTTTCAACTGCTAGCCTGGCAACACATTTCAGCTAGCACTCATGGTAGGTGCATGAGCATAGCAAAGCACGATTGCTTGGGTTTGCCTTCTAGGCCAGAAAGCTTTCCTCCAGGACTTCCACGTATCCAAGCATTGGAATCGTTTGATAGCGACCATGGCTTCTATCCAACAGACGCCCGTTGACGCGCAGTACCGTACCCGCGCACTACGAGTTGACACCTTGAAGATTGGCCAGTTCCACTTCCAAGATCCCAGATTGTTATTCTTGGGAGACTGGAAGATTGACCTGTCAGAGACCACCCCTGATGCCGATCATCTGCAAGAAGCAGCCTCGCTGCTGCGAAGCAATCATGTACCCGTCGCTTTCCCCACCGAGACTGTCTACGGCTTGGGTGCGGATGCTACCAGGAGCGCTGCCGTTCAAGGGATCTACAGGGCAAAGCAGAGACCGTCTGACAATCCGCTCATAGTCCACATTAGCTCGCTATCCCAATTACGCAACCTTCTATCTACCAGTCCATCTTCCAGAGCTTCGTCCGTATCTGACGAAGATCCGATCCCAAAAATCTACCATGCCTTGATATCACGATTCTGGCCTGGGCCTCTTACTATACTCTTAGCTTTGCCTACACCGTCCCCTTTGGCGCCCGAAGTCACAGCTTCCCTCTCAACATTTGCTGTGCGCATGCCATCTTCAAGATTAGCTCTTGCCCTCATCCATCTGGCTGGGGTGCCCGTCGCTGCACCATCGGCAAATGTCTCTTCAAAACCTTCTCCGACGACCGCCGCCCATGTCCTTCACGATCTCAACGGACGGATAGAGTTGGTATTGGACGGAGGGGCATGCGATGTTGGACTCGAGAGTACAGTCGTGGACGGTCTTACGAGTCCGCCAGTGATATTGAGGCCAGGAGGTATTTCGATCGACACGCTGAGGCAGTGTCCAGGCTGGGAGGATGTAAGAGTCGGATACACGGATGGAGCAGAGTCAAAAGTGCCAAGAGCGCCGGGGATGAAGTATAAGCATTATTCGCCTGCTGCGAGGGTGTTGCTATTCCATGGTCAGATGGACAGTAGCTCTGCGCTGCAGTATCTTGGGGATAAGAGAAAGTTGGGCATTGTGACTACGAAGAGGTGGAAAGCGGATTTTCTGAAGACAAGCGGCCGGAGAGACGAAAGCAACGGTACTCCGGAGATCAACGGTCACAGTTCCGATGACTATCAGAGGTCTCCACCGACTGAAGGAGCCAAATACCCGTCGCGAGGGATCATGGAAACCACGCCATCACCAGTGTCCTTCTCAATTCCGTCCACCCAACATTCCCGGATAGGTCATGACAAAAGCGAAGAGCACGATATCACTCAAGTCTGGGTCATCCCTCTAGGTACCAACACGGCAGATATAGCTCGCGGGTTATTTTCCGCTTTACGTGAGCTTGACATGAAAGGTGTAGATGTCATTTTTGTCGAAGGTGTAGACGATAGCGAAGGCGGTGCTGGGGCCGCGATCATGAATAGACTACGTAAAGCGGCAGATGCTGAAATAATACTTTGACCCGTCCCCGTATGCTTCATGGAGAATCACATTTGAGTGTAAGCGCAGTGGAAGTGGGAGGTTGCGAATATGTGTGGGCTTTATTTAATACGGTTGCTTAAAGCTGAATTGCATACATACTGGGAGTCTCCCTCAGTCGCTGCCATGAACGACTGATTCGAACGAATAGGATAACATCAAGGGTAGGTACGGCGAACGGTTGCGCAGCTTTTCGAAATAGCAACAAAGCTTGCGGCCAGCAGACTTTGTAGGCAGCCACCCACTGTCAAGAAGGAAGAGGAGAAGTGTTCTTCAAAGTGTGAGGAGCACCTCTGTCAGCTTTCTAGGCTGAATGAGCAAGCATAAGGCATGGCAACATTCATGATTGTACCCACAAAAGTTATTTCTCCTTCTTACTCCCCTTCCCTCCTCTCCTACCCTTTCCAGCTCCCCCTCCCCTGCCTTTCCCACTTGCTCCTCCAGCCCCTCCCGTAATTCTCACTTTGCCGACAGGAACTACACCAATAACCTCCGTCTCCCTAATAGCTTTGATCAACTCCCCTTCCCTTCTCCTTAATCCCTCTTCTTCCATCGTAACCTCATTACCCTCCCCGGCGCCAGGCTTTCTTCTTTTCTCTCGATCCGTAATCACGTTCACCCATGTATGAAGGATCTCTCGGACAGCCTTGCCCTTCTTCGTCGTACCTGGCTGTAATTTCACTCTCCATCGGCAACGGCTGCCTATCGCGTCCCATGGACCACAGACGACCAGTGCGTCCAAAAGATCGTCTCCGGGTAAGGGATTCCCAATCAATGCATCTAAATCGCTCAATTCCTCCGCCTCTCCATCTTCAATATCCTGAGCACTATCCTCGAATCTCAAACGCCGGATCTCCTCTGCTTCTTTGCCTTTCTCCAAGGCAACCGCGTGCTGTTTCCGTCTCCGTTCCTTTTGCTCTGCGAGTGCTTGGTCCTTGATGGCCTTAGTAGTTGCATCTTCGGTAGCTTTCTGCTTCGCGGCAGCGGACCCAAGAAGTCGCATAGCTAGAGCTCGATCCTCTTCGTCTTGGTCGGCATACTTGGTTTTAAATTTGCTCTTTTTGCCATGCTTCCCACGGACCTGAGGCGCGTGAGGTTTCATAGTGGATCCACCAGATGCACTTGAATGCTCAGCAATTACTGGGGCAGTCAATCCTGTGTTTCCCTCCGAATCAAACCTAGCTACAGCTCTTGAGGGGCCACTCGTTGGCTCCGAAAAACCTTGAGGTAAGTTACGACGGTCTGTCTCTGACAGATGCTGTTTTCGATCATGACTTGAAGTTGTCTCGCCGTTCTCTTCTACATGGTCGTGTTTCACAGGCTCTGAATCCTCATCGCTATTCTCGCTAGCTACTACAACTTCATTGACAACTTGATCTTTCCGAAGGTGGGGGCCAGTAAGGCTATGGGTCGATTGAGACGGAGTTTCCTGTGCCATCTCAGACTCCCTGCTGTCCTTACCATCATTGCCACTATTAGCATCGACCTTGTCAACTCCGGATAGCCCAGTGATTGGCTTATGCTCATCATCCTCTTCGTCGTTATCGTCATTTGTATCATCTCGAGTACGCGGGTCTTCCGGCTCGCTTTCCGTTCGACTCATATTATCAGATCCTTCGTCATTAGCTTCATCCTTTCCTTCTGCAACCCCTGCCGCACTGGCGGAAGCAATAGAGCAATCGTCTTGAAATCTGTGTTTGAGGTGACGCACTTTGCTTTCATCGCTGATTTTAAAGAAAACCCCAAAGCCCAGAATGAGTTGAGCTGGAGGAAGGAAATTCTTTCGGCCTCCAATAATAAAAGAGCCGATCGCTAGGTACTCTCCGGTAGGGGCAATTTTGGAGACCTGGTCTGCATTGACCCACCACGCCGACATCGCTGCTTTAGAATCCCAAGCGCTCGAAGTTGCGACTGCTAAGGTACCTGCCTGTGACAACGTGGATGGGGGTATTGGGCTGTATGCCAATTCAGACTTGTTCTTCACAATGACGGAAGCCGCACCCTGCAAGTCTGCATGAACGTAAACGTCCCCCTTTTTCAGATACCTCTTGTACAGAATCTCGGTTTGCGGCAGATCTTTTCCAGCCAGTACGAGATAACCTTCCGAGGATATGAAATATATGAACTTCTCAAACCAAAGCGCTCTCCTCTGTGGTCTCATGACTTCTTTTTCTTGCTTCAGACCTTTCTTAAGATCAGCACCAATCTTTCTCTCTGTACTCTTCAGGGCCTTCTCCGAGGACTGAAGGGTCTTTTGCTCCTTTACAGCAGCAGTCTTTTTTTGATCATAATACTGACGCGCATTCGACCATGGCGATAGCGCGAGATCGACGTCAACAGCCAGACGCTTGCCGGTAGGGTTGGAATTCTTGGTGACCTTCCCTGGAGCAGCAATGGCTTCATTATCGCTCTCGGAAACATCGCTGTCGGTCTCGTCTCCATCATAGTCATCTTCATCTTCGAACGTTGCTTCCGAGAGTAACAACGTAGCTGTGTTCTCATAGAGCTTAAGCGGGAGTTTGATTATCTCTGCAACAACGCTATGCTTGGCTTGCTCCATTTCTATCAAGCGGGCAACATCCATCCAGTCCATTCCCTGAGCCAGCAGGCCGTTGACCGCAGCAATAGCCTCTTGTACCATTTGGAGGTTTGCCTCTATGGCCTGTGCTTTGCGTACGTTGAGCTCCTGAACATCTTGTAAGCCTCCTAGACGCTTCTCGTGATCCAGTCTAGCGTTTTCGAGTTTTCTTTTTGCATGCTCCTCTCTTTCTGTGAGCCTAAGTTCAAGCTTTTGCGATTCGATAGAGGAGAAAAACTCGTCAACGGTCTTATTAAATCCGTCAAATTCAAGTATTGAGATCTCAGGATTTTCCTTAAATTTTTGGGGTCGGAAAGGGTGGAAGTCCTCGTACATTAAGTTCCCTGCTGTAGACTTTCCATTTTCGTTGACTTCAGCCTCTGCACTAGTAGCAGCATTAATCGAAGGTTTTGCAATTATGTACCCTTTGCATATTTGTGTGCTAGTGATACCATCAACTATATTCTTCGCCACTTGCAGTGCCAAAACAAGTATCTTCAACATTGAATCATCCTTCAAAACCTCTTCGAGGGAAGTTCCAGTATCAAAATTGGAGAACTGCAGAGCGTGCTCCAACAGGAGAGGCGGAAGCTCATTGAGCGAGGCTGCTAAAGCCCGTTGTAGGACTTGTCCAGGCTTCTTCTTTAATCTCTTTTGAGAGCCTGCAACATCGGACTCTTGCTTGTCCACTGCCTTCTCCAATCCTGCCCTGACTCTCTCCGCCGTCAATGCGGGAACACCATTGTAGTTTTGTCGATGATCCAACGAATATTTCAACCCCACTTTTAGTTTTTCCTGCTCTTCATCAACTATACGAAGTAAGGCAATGATACCCAGGTCCTTATCTGTAAGGACAATATTTCCGCCCGCATAAAACTCGAGGAACAGGCGATATTGGCCATCGCTAAATTGAAATTCAATGATCCTGTCAGTGCCAATCTGCGACACTGAGGTGATCCTCCTGGTCTTCAGAAACTTCCGCAACCGTGCAACAAAGGCCGATGGGGCCGCGGCCGTAGCTCGCGTATAGTTCGTAAGGTGGCATCGAAACCCAGTGTCAACTATCACTGAATGACGGCTGTCCGGCTTGGCGAATTTGAAAAGAAAGATGCGCTGTAACCCGGTTCAGGACGGTACATACGGCAAAGTAGGGCACTCACCTACGGATGAGAGGTCGTAGACGCTGGCCAGGCGCAACGTGCATAAGGAAATGGAAAGTTCATGAGCTATGACCTGCGAGCGATTAGCGTGCGTTGCTTTCCATGGAGGGACAATGCATAATTGCCTTCACATCCAAAGACGAGAACCTTTGCTTCATGATTATACAACAGTGGAGAAGCTCTTCCAATGCCTTGTGCGTAGTAGAACTCTGCCGAGATCCCCGGACTTTAAAGTGAGTGCTCTAGTTCTGATGTTAGGCCTGATACGGTTAGTTCTAGCCAATGATAGTGTCTTGGCACACATATGCGTGCACCAGTACAACCGATGGAAACTGCTGCTGCTCGAGGACATGTCAACAAAGGTTAAGACGTCAGACTACACTTGACGATCGCTCAATGGCAAGCAGTGACTATGTCAATTCTTATTTGTATCATGGTCTTGACGAAGACGCCTAAACAAAATTCGAGACCCGGTCGGATTCGCCTGGGCCAAATGTATTCCATGTAGGCTGTCTTGAACACCAATGCGCCTTTTCTATTTTACACTTATCTCCAACTAGGAGACATAAGCCCGTCTTGTTGAAGATCATGAAGACTTGAAGGGAAAAGGAATCATAGCTAGATATCATATCCTGCACTGGCAATGCCCGTGACTGTATACAATTGAAGGGCCAGACCAAAGCCGCAGATTAAGAAAGTTACCAAGACGGATCCGCAGTAATACTCATGGAGTGGCAGAAACGGCTGGAATCATTTCCTGTTCCGCTATCTCACCCCCGGCTTTCTCTTCAGCCCAAGAACCAAACAGACCGCGTTTGGCACGGATACGTAACGAACTTCCTACCTCTCTGTCGGCCTGCTCGACCTTAATAGCGTCCTTCGTAGCCAGCACAAGCACCTCGAAAAACATTTTAGTTGCATCGGCTTTACTGGTAGTGGCTTCTGGCAACATATCCTGGAATGAAATGCTGGCCCTCTTCTGCTGAGAGGACGTACTGTCTTCTGATGACGCAAAGCGATCTCTGAGTAGATGCACAGCATGCTTAGTGCCCAGCGAGACGGCCCCTTGCTCGGATGGATGTAAAAGGGGAGCCGTAGTCTCGTCGAAATTGTTCCTTGCACCATCGTAATCGTCGGTGTCATCTTCTTGTTCGATAATACCCGCACGTTCATCGAGCTCAGGAAGAAAACCATCGTCCGCTGGAAGGTCGATGATAGTCGACTGTCCAAGTGCGGTAGCATCTGCGCCGATACCAAAGCCCTCGTCAGCTGGACCCGGAGTCTCGTCTTCAGGTATTTCTAATTGCGGCATGTCTTCTTGTGACTCATCTTTACCAGCGTGGGCGACGCCGCTGTCGCGCTTACGCTTCAATTCTCCCGATTTGCGTACTACTTCAATTGACAATATGCCCCTGAGCTCGGGTGCCCATCCTTTGGCTCGACCGTCGCCCATTATGTTCGAGACAAAATCACCATTCTTTTGCATGTTCATGAGGTTTAGTAATATAGGATCACGCGACAGAAATGATGCTGGTTTCAGGATTGCAGATCGATCAGCTTGTTGCTGCTTTATCTGGGCCGACGACATCATGGTATCCGCGTCAGCTTGAAGAATTTTCCGTTTCTTACTTTTGTGCGTAGCTTGTTGGACCGCCGCCTCCTCGTCTCCTACGTCAAATTTGGTCGCATCAAAATCTCGCACCACGCTCGAACGAGCAGAAGACAGTGGTGATTGAGAGTCTCGTTGTAGTCGGGGATCTGCAGTGACGGAAAACGCTCTATTCCCATCGCCGGGCGGTAGTACAAATGTCGTATCATCATCGAGAAGCATGTTTCCATTGTCAGGAACTTGGTCATCGACGTCGTCGATTAGCGATGGAACGCGGCTGCTTAGCCTTGTTCTCGTGTTTTCGTCATATCCAAAATCATTTGGAAATTTCCCCTCATCATCCATTATGTCCTCCATCTCTCGAGGTGTGGGTGCTTTGCGCCCGATCTCAATACTCGGAGCATCTTCAAGACCAAGATCCAGACCCAGATCTAGATTCAGATCGATATTCATGTCGTCCTCGTCGAATTCAGCCCTCTCATCTCGAGGAGGTTCGTGACGGCCAATCTCAATGCTGAAGGAGTCAGACAATACTTGGCTGTTCCAATTCAGTGGATCGTCCTTCTTCGATACGCCGAAATTCATGTCCATTGGTCGGAAGTCGAGGAGTGAGTGATCAAGCTCAGGCATCATTGGATCACTTATTCTATCAGCGACCGTAAGAGCGGCAGCACTGGACGTATTCAGGTTCGCTGGAAGGTCGACATTGCCGGGACGAAAAGCCTGCAATCATCAGCCCTGTTTAGCCAAAGTATAAGTAGCTTCTGAACACACCATCCTGAGCTTGAGCAAGGCCTCATTGCAATCATCCAGAAGATATCTGGCTTTTCGGCTGTAGATTCTGACCACACCCAGGAGAAGCTGACCACTGAGGCGCAATGCCATTGGCGCCGTTCCTTGGTCGACGATCGCGTTCACGCTGCTCTCGATATTGGATTGCATGATATGCGTCTTGGTAAGCTTGCGCTCTAGGTTAGCTGCTAACCACGTCTTCGCTAACGGCCCTGTCTTGGACAGCAGCGTCTCCGAGTAGAACATGTTGGCAGTCTTCCGCGCAGCGTTCGGCGAGGTACCTTCGTAGCTTCTTCGAGTTGGCGGCAAGTATGTTGGGCAATGCGTTGGACGTGGCTTCGGTGAAGTGTCTTTGCAGAGTTCCAAGCTGAGGACAGATGGTGCGTGCACTGTAAACAAGATCAACGAAATTGGCCGGTTGAGGCGCGTCAAATGTTTGTGTACGTGAAGGTTGTTTTAGCACTTCAGCTCCGAGCAAGATCTTTCCTCAGGTCCAAAGACTACCAATGTCTCCAAAGCGCTATTCAGCAAAGGCAGTGATGCACAGGAACAATGATGTTCGAATAATTCAGAGGGGCGTTGAGTGGGGAATAAGTGATAGCATGTTATCGGAAGGCTGGTATTCTCTTAGGGCAGCGCCAAGAGTATCAGGTTTAGCGTATTCTATGCGTGTATTCTATGCGTGGGTCGTGAAACTTACTTTATAGATTAATTATTATCAGGCTTCTGATACTATTTTAGCGTACATATATGTGCCAGAATTTTGCAATCGTCTTGCATACGCTAGATGTGCTCACGCTTGTAGGAGGTACGCACGTACGTAAATTGGGTTAATAGCTTCCTTGCCTGATATATTAACATCAGCATTCTTTACTGCTCGATTGGTACGGATAGCCATTTTTGCAGACATCAAGTTTCAACCGCTTTCCCCAGCTCTAGGAAGCATACCTTACGCGATATCCCTAATGCGGACACCTTGAAGAAACGGGGTCTCACCCTTCTCATCTGTGGGCGGCGCCACTTCAAGTTGAAGGGCGTCGGCTTCATGTTGGTCTGATGGTACGGCCATGAGATTATGTCAAGACCACATACGCCTTTACCGGCTCCCAATGGCCATAACTCTAAAAAGAGGCGCGCAAGCCCACGGCCGGAAACACCCCACCCCGTATTCTCTGGCTCGGTGAGTGCAGCAGGTTCACCTAGTCTGTGTTGGAATTGTTTGCTAACAGCTACCTACAGGCTGGAACCTCCGCATATTCCCTCCTCACTCCTGAAGAAACCCAGCAACGATTGAATACATCCCTCACGCATGGCCTCTCCCCTACAGATGCTGATGCACGGTTACTTCAATATGGTGCAAACGAGCTTCCCCACGAGAAGCCGGAGCCTGTGTGGCTTCGATTTCTCAAACAGTTCAAAGAGCCTCTCATCCTGCTACTACTGGCTTCGGCGGTCATATCGTTCTTTATGGGTAATATAGACGATGCGGTTAGTATTACAATTGCTGTCACAATCGTAGTATCGGTTGGCTTTGTGCAAGAATGGAGATCAGAGAAGTCGCTTAAATCTTTGAACGAACTAGTTCCGCATTTTGCTCACCTTATACGAGGCGCACCAGACAACAAACGGTGGCAGGGTCGAGAATATACACAAGATGGGATTGAGATGGAGCCGATACTTAATGGCTCTGCTACTTCAGTAGGGACGGCCTCCATGACTGTACGCGCTCGGCTACTGGTTCAGGGTGATTTGGTGATATTCTCAACGGGAGACCGAATACCCGCGGACATACGAATTACCAGCGCTGCAGACTTGTCACTGGACGAATCTAATCTCACTGGAGAGAATGAGCCCACCATGAAACAAGCAGCCGCGCTAGAACGACCGCAATTATCCGTAAGGTCAACGTCGCCTGGCCGGCCCCCATCGCCCTCCTATGCCTCGCCTGCAGCAGGGACAGTAGGTGCCGATATCCGCCTCAATGACCAGACCAATATTGCTTTTATGGGAACTCTGGTCAGATCGGGACACGGGCAAGGTCTGGTTGTAGGTACAGGAGCAAATACTGAATTCGGCAGTATCTCGGCGTCTCTTCAGGAGATCGAGAGCCCTCGCACGCCTCTGCAACTTGCTATGGACCAGCTAGGGCAAGAATTAAGTTACATTTCCTTCGTTGTGATCGCCCTTATCGTTGTCGTTGGACTGTGGCAAGGAAGGAAGTTGCTCGAGATGTTCCAAATAGGGGTTTCTCTTGCAGTGGCTGCGATACCCGAAGGTCTTCCGATTATCGTAACCGTCACGCTTGCGCTGGGTGTTTTGAGAATGGCCAAGCGTGGCGCGATTGTCAGGAGATTACCTAGTGTGGAGACTCTCGGCTCGGTCAATGTTGTTTGCAGCGACAAAACTGGTACTCTGACTATGAACCACATGACTGTAACGAAGTTGTGGCATGTCGATGCTGAGTCTTCGATCGAGGTTGGACGAGATTTGGCATCTTCTTCTCCCGATCCTGCAATTCGAAACATATTGCGGATTGGGAACATTGCTAATAATGCCCGGTTATCTCGGGCTCATGCAAATTCACCAGCAACCGCTTCCTCCGCTGCAAGAATGTCCTCAATACTCGGCCATGATCCTAACGCCATTGGTGGCAAGAGTCGCTGGGTAGGTCAGCCTACAGATGTTGCAATCCTAGATCTCATGGACGCATGTGGTGAGGATGATGTTCGGGAGCGAATTGGCTCTCGAAGTGCAGAAACACCATTTAGTTCGGAGCGCAAATGGATGGGAGTGGTTATTGGGGCTAATCAAGGCGACGAGCCGGGCAATGGTTCCGAGATCGCATACATCAAAGGTGCTTTAGAACAGGTTCTAAAGCGATGTGATACCTACGTGTCTAAAGAAGGAAGAGAGATCGTATTGGATGAATCAAGACGACAAGCCGCAACTATCGCTGCTGAGAAAATGGCTGAAGATGGTCTCAGGGTCCTGGGTTTCGCAAGTGGTTCGAACAGAGAATCATCAAGATTAGGAAGGCCTGGCCAGGTTCCGAGTCGAAGTAGTACGCCGAGGCCGGGAATCAACAGTGGTGGTAGCCGCCAGATTGACGAAGATGCTTACAAAGGCCTTGTATTTGCTGGAATCGTAGGAATGAACGACCCGCCTCGAAAGGATGTAGACAAGTCAATACGTAGGCTGATGATGGGTGGTGTCAAGGTCATCATGATAACGGGAGACGCTGAGACGACTGCTTTGGCCACTGCAAGGAAATTAGGAATGCCTCTCAGCGCATCGAGGCCAGGGTACCGCCAAGTTCTCCGTGGTGACGAGCTCGACCGAATGTCTGAGGAGGAGCTTGCTTACGTCATTACCTCCACTTCGATCTTCGCTCGTACAAGTCCCGACCATAAGATGAAGATCATTCGGGCTCTGCAATCGCGAGGAGACGTCGTTGCTATGACTGGGGACGGCGTGAACGATGCTCCGGCGCTGAAGAAGGCAGATATCGGCGTATCCATGGGCTTGCTTGGGACTGATGTTGCGAAAGAGGCAGCAGATATGATCCTGACAGACGATGACTTTTCAACCATATTGAGCGCTATCGAAGAAGGCAAAGGCATTTTCTACAACATTCAAAATTTCCTAACCTTTCAGCTCAGCACCAGTATCGCAGCTCTTGGCTCAGTTCTCATCAGCACATTCATCGGGTGGCAGAACCCTCTAAATGCGATGCAGATTTTATGGATTAGTAAGTCCAAGCTCAATGCTGCTGGAGATTGTTCATGTGCCGTGCTAATCTATTATATCTAGACATCCTTATGGATGGTCCACCAGCTCAATCTTTGGGTGTGGAGCCTGTGGATCCTGCCATTATGAACCGGCCCCCTCGCTCGAAGACCGCACGGGTGCTTACCTTGGCCCTGTTCAAGCGTGCCTTAACGTCCGCACTAATCATCATGGCCGGAACTCTCAGTGTCTATTACCGCGAGATGGATGATAATAAAACCATCAGTGCTCGCGATACCACGATGACTTTCACATGCTTTGTATTTTTCGACATGTTCAATGCGCTCACATGCCGGAGCGAGAGCAAAAGCGTTCTTCGAGGGGAAATCGCTCTGACCGGGAATCGCATTTTCAATCTTGCAGTCAGTGGAAGTTTGCTGGGACAGATGGCCGTCATCTATGTCCCCTTCCTTCAACAGATCTTCCAGACAGAAGGCCTGAGGTTTCGGGATCTGGTAGCACTGACCGTGATAGCTAGCACGGTGTTCTGGGCCGACGAAGCTCGAAAGTATGTGAAAGCTCGAGACAGGAGGAGAACAGGACTTGGGACCTACAGCGGCAGTGTGTGAATGCTGAATTATGATTATTTGTACATACTTTAGCGTCGGAGAGCATCCAGCGCATACCCTGGCACCTGGAATGGGCCCTAATTTTTAGTTAATTCAGGTCCTACAATTAGCTTCTGTAATGAATAGAGCTCGATCAGTCTTAGCTGTAATGTCATTCCCTGTTATACCATGCCCTATAGAAAACAGTACAGCATTCGCTGCTGTTATCCGCTCTCTATCGACCAAAAGGGTATTCCCAAACCCGCAGCAACAGACATCACGAGCGTCCTTTTATAGATGCCCTAAGTCGGTTCAAAAACATCATCATGCAAATCCCGTAGGGTACGATTCTACATCTGCCGCATCCTCTCCGCCAGCTTATTCTTCCCAAACTCCAGCAGATTATAAACGCCCTGTTCACTAAAATCAACCCCCTTGATATTCGGGACATCCTGAGCCGGCGGCCTCGTGACCCTGCTCGCCACCACGACCGGATCCACCTCTAGTATGATACCGTCGTCGACAATCTCATCGATGGCGAGGGAGACGAGATCGTAGTTTTCGATCAGGGTGCGCTTGTCCGTCGAGTTTCTTCACAAGGAGCAAAGGTCCACGTTAGCTGAATGAAACCCCTGCCTTGATGAAGCGGAAAGTTTCAAAGGTAGGTAACCCACTTGAGCAATATACTCAAACTATCCCTTAAAGCCAACACGACGCCGAAGAGCAAGATCTCGTTCTCCTCGGCGCCTCCGACGACGTAAAGCATCACGTCCCCCTCCATCTTGAACACCACTATTCGCCCATCGTAGAGGATGATGTCGCTGCTCTGCTTGTTCGTTTTCTCCAGCAGTCCTTTCTCGAACGCTTTCTGGTCTTTGACGGTGGGGTAGGGGTTGGCGCCTGGGTGGGTGGTGCTGTTGGGTGGGGCGTGCGGGGCGGAGTAGTATTTGGTGAGGATGCGGGAACGGTCGTCGGTGGAGAGGATGAGGATCGCGTTGACGGAGAAGAGAGACATGTTGGGGGACATGGTGGCGGTGTGTAGGACGGGGTTTGGAGGATTTTGGAGTTGTGTGCAGTGGATTCTCCAATTGCTATATTCTATGAAGCTTGGCAATATATTAGGACGTTCGATCCCGCTCCGCAAAGTAGTTCTGATAAGGTTGAGGCTCGGCGGGACGTTATATTGCTAGCGCCATCCTCGCGAGCCAGGGTCATAGAAACGAGGATGAGTAGATAGCCTCACTAGCTCTGTGAAACTATCCCACAGCTCTCAATGTACACCTTCTCGATTTACGAGTATATATATGTGACAAGTGGATCGTGTTGTCAACGCCCTGCCAATGCTCTGCTTGTGCTGTGCACACAACCCCAAAATGGATTCACTGATATGCACAGAAATAACCCGCTATGCGAAAAGACCCACTCTATACCCACTCTTATTGCTTTACAGTAGCTTCTCGACTCTCTGGATTTGATCTAGACCCAGGACTGTCCGGCTCCCCACCACTGCCACTCCCCTCCCCATCGATTGCTGGATCATATTCATCGACCTTCTGGGGATCCACTTTATGCTTTGAATTGTCCTTGTCGTTAGGTTTGACCTCTGTGCCATCTATCGTAGTCTCTTCCATAACGCCATTAACTGCTCCATCATGTCGGCCCTCGTCACTCGGATCATCCTCGTCTCCATCTTCACTTGAAATTGGCTCATGATCTTGGGGCTTCTGATCCTTGATGAAGCTATCGATGATGTAGTATTGCAGAGCGTTCATGATTACTGGGAAGAAGAGCATGACGAAGAAAACTTGCACCATCTCGTTGCCCTCAGTCCATCGTAGAGCCCAATTTCCAACCCGAACGATCCAGGGGCAGATCTGGAATATCAAGAAGACGCAAAACTTCATGCCCAACAGGCCAAGGAAGTAGATGAATGACTGCTTTAGCCACCACGACGTTTTCGGAGGACGTCCGTAATTCCCAGATTGTATTGACTCTGGCGGTTTTCCGACTGGGGTAAGGGAGAAAGCATGCGTCAATAGACGAAGCAGTATAACGAGTATTGGGATGCCGATGGTTGTCTGTGATGGGATTAGCTCTAAGAGGACGACTTATGGAGGTCTAGGGATAGCACTCACGTCTATAGCTAGATTGAGTAGATAGAATGAGCAAGGATTAGCCTGGTAGTCGTCGGCCTTTATCGTTAGATCCCCGGAAGAAAGCATCGACATGAAGAGGTTGGCTATATGCAGCAACGCCGAACCAACCACCTGCTTTGACGCGTCGAATGCCCATATCTTCACCGGCCGTTGAGGTCTTTCTCGCCACCTTTTAAACACCAGGGAGAGAAGTGCCAATAGTCCTAGAGCACCTTGAACGAACAAAGCAAACGGACCCAGCAGTTTGCATTCCCCATTTTCGGCGCCTGATCCGCCACCAGATGTGCCATTTGAGGAAAATGCTACAGTCATGATGGGGAATACTGCAGATTGGACCAATGTCGTTGCGACGCTGTACGACGAAGAGGGTGATAAGATCACCCCGGTGACATCTCCGAGTATAGATAGTGCAGTTGCTGTTGGTAGGGGCGCATGATCATACATGATAGCCGCCTGAAGGCGACTGTCGGTAGGAGGAAAGCTTGAGGCCGTGTGGGACGGTCCTAACAGCTATGTAAGATTATGTAGATGACCAAAGAGTTGCCTTCGAAATGAGGTATTGATTCCAAAAACGTTTCACGACGGACGGGCAGGCTCCTCGGCGGAAGAGTTCGATTAGGTCGTTCTGAGAAGCATGATGAGCATATCTGAAGGACACCGCCCCTTATCGTAAGAAGAAGAGGAGCATGAGGAGGATACGGTTTACTTCTGCAATAGGAGGATGTAGGATTTGAAGATCGAGGCGGAGACAAGAGGCGCCTCGTGGCCCAGCTCCCCGCCAAGCTTGTGCTACGGTGAGATTAAGATGCCGGTTGCAGATCATCCCCGTACCAACGACAATATCTGAGATGTGAAAACGGCGGAGCTAGATGCTACATTGAGGAAATCTGTTTCTTTATTGATGTTGCCATGTTCAGCATAATATTATTGATTTAGGTGCGTTTTGCACATATTCTATGGACTCTGGTTCCCAACCAGAGAACATCGCCTTGTTGCCCTTGTCCCTCATAGCCTGTCCAGCAAATAGTGGCATTCAGTACTTGCAAATCCCAAAGCCTTCATTGATTTGAGACCCTGCGCCCAATCCTGTAACACCGCATCGTACATGTCCATCATCAACATCAATCTATCCCATGCTGCCGTTTCAGCTTTTCCAAATTTTCTTGTCGTTCAGCGAGGTCTTCTTTCGACTTGATCATCTTTTCCGGCTGGTGATAGAGAACTACATTGAGTAGTCAATCAGCTCAAAAGAAGCCATACGAATCCTGTCAGCGGGAACTCCGTCGGACATACCAACTAGATAGCGATTCTGGAAGTTGAAACCGTTCAGTTTGTCGCAGGCTTGTTTTGCATCCATAACATCCTCGTAAACGACAAATGCAGTGCCTTTGGTGTTGTTGGCGATGCCCTGCCGTATTTGCCTGCCACTCCTCTCAGCCTTCTTCTACTAATACCACATGATGAGCATGTCAGCCCAGCTCTTGACGTACCGTACAGGTCCGAACTTCCCAAAAAGATCGAAGAGTTCTTCAGGTGTCACGTTGTAGCTATTCTTGGCGTTAGACAGATCCTGGAAAGAAATAGCTCCAGACAAGGCGAAGTAGGAAAGGTGCGACTGACCTAAGGTTCTTGACGAAAAGGGCCCTACAATGGGCATTGCATTTAGCTACTTTATAGGCGTTTGGTCAAGGGGAGATGCCGTACCGATTTACTTCGGGCGCGAGCTTCCCACCGCGACTCATTCCTGTGACGTTGCTTCGAAGCTATTCGGATGAGAAGCAATCGAGCACGTGCAAGTGAAATACTTCAGGACGAGATAGACTGCATCTTAAGCTACATCGGCGTGGTCGGAGTTACGAATCATTTCACTCGGATAGTTCTGGCGGAGGACTTCCGCGTACATTCCCCAAGACCGCCGACGATAGATCTTCTCATTCAACCATGAACCTATAACCCTACTTATTTGACCACGACTTGATTGCCTACTCTAGAGTCATTTAAGGCACTCCGGAAGCGATTGTGGTGGTCTTTTCGTTACGGGATAATTAATGGTGAAGTGCTCGTTTGCAAGAGATTTAGGTATAAATATCTATAAGGTTATACGGGGTAGGGTATACTCCAGGCATAATACCTGCCTCTTTCTATAGCTTCTGAACAGTCAAATTGATAGATTTGATGCAAAACGATATGGTATAGACGAATTTCCACTTCAACGAATGTCAACGCTTGCCGGCCAACGCCACCGCTAATCCCAAATACAAAGTGTTTCAGCCCTTCTAGCTATCTCGCCGGCCTTCGTCATCTTCATCAACTTCGTCAGTGAGCCGGATAGTACCATCTTTATTGGGGGTAGGAATCTCTCCATCTTCCTTTCTTCCCAACTCTTTAGCTAATTCTGCGCCTTCTCTTTTCCCTCGGTCAACGTCCACAAGCAGCATTATTGGTAGCGGTATGAAGATCAGTATTGCGAGGAAGACAAAGGCTGGCCTGATCTCTCCATATCGATCAGTAATCGCACCGACTATGGCAGGCCCGAAGATGCTCGATCCTTTGTCGGTGATCGCGTAGAGTGCGTAGAATGCTGCTTCTGATCCTGGAGGTATAAGCTCTCCGAAAAGACTGCGGCAGTATGAGGATAAGCCCCCAAGGACAAAGCCATAAATACCAGCCACAGGATACATTTCCCACGGCTGCTGCAGTCCGAACGTCCCAAAGCGTTGGACAGCTGGAATGTATCCTAGAAGTCCATATAAGGGGATGATCTCAAAAAGACAGATGCAAGCTATTATCGTTCGAGAGGGGCGCAATTTCAGCCAGTGTGACACTTTGCTCCACGAAAATGCGCCAACAACACCGGTTAAAGTTCCAACCAAACTGATTAGAGCGAGAGCAGCCGGCGGCATGTGCAACTCTGTTTTTGCGAATAGTACCGCCGTGCCGCTAACGGTAGCGATGCTGTCACTCAAGAGGAACCATGCGGCCAAGAACAGCATGACATCCTTGAGTCTGCGGGCGCGTAGCATGGTTTTAAACAAAGAGCTCCAGGCATATGAGATGTATCCTGCCCAGGTCCTCCTCTGCTTGCCATCACCTGAGAACGGTAGTGGCGGACCCGGCCGAGGACGCAACCACATCGCAGCGGGAATGCTGAAGGAAAACCACCATAAGCCAACGAAAAACAGCACAATGCGAAGTATCAGTGTGGATGAGGCTGTGAACCGGCTACCAACTAAGACGATGACTATGCCGAGAGTCTGAACAATTACCGCTGCAATGTACCCGATGCCGATACCATTAGAGGACAATGTGGTCGAGAGTTGCAACGCTGGGGAGCTGGGTGCTGTGATCGTACGGACTGGTGTCTTTTGTTGCGCCTCGGTTGATTGTAACAGCGAGTCTGCAGCTCCTTGATACTCATGCTCGTTATCATCTAGAGACTCTTGGCCGTCGGATTGATCCTCGCGGTACTCGACCTCTGCCTGAATGGATGGATGTCGCCGAATAAGGACTGGCAAGAAGGAGTTCAGCAAGACGAAAGATGCGCCGAAACAGGTATTAGAGATGATTGCTAGAAGTGCGCCAAACACATATATCTTTGGGACAACGACGAGAAAGAGCATGGTGGCCACAGAGCCAATGAAAGCAAAGGAGAGAAGGAGGCTCTTTCGATATAGGCCATGGTCGGCAGCACCAGACATTGAGATGATGAGGAGAGCTTGCACCAGGACGCTGATGGAAAAGGTGTACATTGCGAAGCTTGCAGTATTGATGTCGGCCCCGAGGAAGTCCACGATGCATTGGCCTTTGTCATTTGGAAGAGTGGAATTCTGAGGTATCGAGGAGTTGGCGGGCGTGGATGTTTCAAAGGAGACTGGACAACGCTTTGATCTGTCAGAAAGGAGATGGCCTTGATCGCGAGCAAGTTGCTCCAAGGTTATAGGGATGAAGGAGCCAATCCCGCAGATGACAAAGACCTAGGCGAGATGGTGGTCAGCTTCGGCGGTCTTGGAGACAAGTTCGAGCTCGAACCTCAGCTGCCCATCCGTAGCTATACCATCCAGCCAACTCCTTTGAACTTGTCAAGCGTGTATCTTCGCCAGGATATTGGGGCGGCATCGACTCAGCGTCATGAATGCGCTCCATATTCTGCGGATTTGAAGTTGGACTTAAGGAGTCTTCGTCGTCGGCAAGCGATGATGCAGTAGGAGAGCGAGATTTAGAATATGAGGTGGCCCTCTCGTGGTACACGGGGCTTGGCAGCTCATTGCGAGGCACCTAAGATAAAGGACGCATCAGGCGGGGGCTTTCGAGTATGAGGTAGGAGAGTGGGTAGTAGATGAAATGAGTTAACCATAATGTGGTCTCTTGCCTAAGGTAGGTATGGATGACAGACAGGATGACTGAGCAGGCGTGTGTCAAATCGGATGGCTTCCGACCCTCACTTTCCCTCTTTAGCCGGCTGATCCTTCCTTTGAGCATTTCTCCCCCATCTTTCATTGCACCACGTCGCAACTACCTTACCTTACCACATCATATGTTCTGTGAGTACCGGGAGACATTAGCCAGCAGTCCAGAATGAAATCAAGGTCTGAGGGGCCCAGCGGGGGTCAGGTGCTATTCTAGTTCTATCTCCCATGTAGTTCTATGCTAATTATGACGGTAATTTAGTTCCCACATGTCACAAGAAGCTTAAGGCAATGCCCGAGAGAATCCGCCTGATAACCGGCAACCTATTTAGTATCGATGGTAGTATCGATGGTAGGCGCCAGTACTCCGTATGCGAGTGGACACTGTAAGAAATCGTGATCTGTACTTTAGCACTGGAATAGAGCAATACTGGGGACTAACACCATCATCCATGTAAAATAGTCTGCCGTACCATTATTCTCCAACACACGAATACAGTTGGTATACCAATGATATGTTGTAGAAATGGTAATTCAAGAAGGGGCGCTATCTGTAAATTATTCTACCTTAAAGTAGGCTTTCTAAGACCTAAGTAGTTCTAGTTCTAGTTCTATTCTATTCTAGTGGGAAATACTGTAGAATACCCGGGATATCCAAGTGTGCTTAGTGGGAGCGCATCAAAACCCTAGCGCAATCGAATGCCTTACTTTTGCTCCCCCATTCCGGAACGGTCCACGGAAACAGCTTCAATCAACAACGTTCGATCACACTCTCTTCAACATCTCACGAATGATTCGTCTCTACCGTCCGCCGGTTCAAGAATACTGCTTGCGCCCTTTCCATAGCTTACAAGACTGGGCGACCGCCAACTCATCGCGCACCACCTACCCCACGCTTCGACACGCCCACCCCTCCTGCGCCTGCAGCTACCCTGTCGCTCTCACCTTCGAGGTGTGAATGACAACAAATGGGCGCAAAAGGTCGTCGATAGCACTGGCTAACCTCACGTCTTCAAAGGCCCACGCTCCATCGAAAGCCTATCTCGGATGTTGATTGGTAGGCAAGATAGAGTCGATCCAGTGCGCGGGGCGGGGAGTGTCGGAGTGGAAGGAGGGAACCGTGGATAGAGTGGTTGCGGTGAACCAGGACATCGACGAGGTCGCTGAGGCGGATGCTGGATCACACAGTATGCCGGGCATTCTACCAAGATCAGAAGGGACCCTCAAGGGTTTTCTTGGCACGAAAAGGGCGACTGAGCGTCAGTTTGATGGTCTAGCGATTGCAGATACCCCCGAAGTCACGAAGGAGAATCACCGTAATGGAAACATGCTTACGAATGGGGATTCCGACCATTTGAATGGGCACTATACAAATGGCGTCTCAACAGTTTTGACGAATGTTCAGCATGGAACCCCCAATGCGATCGAGAAGCTCGCGGGCCAACTACCTCCGGAGATCGAGCACATTACTTTCGGCTACATACCCTTTTCCCTGCTTGTATCTAGGCTGGTTCAAGAAACCTTTAATGGTCTTTCAGAAGTCATTGACAACATGTCGGATATGCAGGTCCCGCAGTCCGGCCAAGATGCTCCATTGAATTCTTACAGTCCGCAAGTCAATGGGAGCGGAAACACTCCCTCGGCGAATGTTCAAAAGAAGCTCCGTATGCTCACTTTTGCTAGCGACCGACGGGCACAATTCATCAAAATCTTAATATTGCTGCGGTGGACTCGTCAGGCAGACTCTGTGAGCAAGGTCATCGATCTGAATGTCTGGACCAAAACTCGGCTTGGAGAGTACAGTGGCTGTATAGGGTGGATGGGGGAGCTGAAAAGAAGACTTGCGCCTCTCCGGGATCCGAACCCAGATATCAAAACTGCATTAAAAGTGCTCTCTCTTGGTAAGGCATCGTGGTTACCAGATCTAGGCTACCTACCACCAGAAACTCTTTCTCCAAAGCTACTCCTGAGCACACTGCGAAAGATCAATACCCTTCTATCTATCCGTCTCAACGTACACGAAACGGTACCCCCAACTTTCAGACGGTTTTCGATCGCAGATGGCCGAGTAACATTCCGTGTTCATGATGAGTTCGAGGTCGATCTTTCCATAGCGGACGAAGATCCCACATCGCAGTTGTACTTTATTGACTTTCGGTTTCTGTTCTCTCCAACGCCTGCAGATTTGCCGGCCGGTGGGCTACGTGATATAATCGAATCTAGAGCCAATGACGTGCTCAAGCGCGAGGGCTTACAAGGTCTATTTGAATCTCTACATAATTTCACACTCACCCACAAAATCAACATCTTACGGAACCAGGCATTTGAGATGGCCAGAGGGTATTGGTCAGAGCATTTGAGGACAGAAGCTGTACATCGATCCGTGGTTGTACAATATTGGTTGAATAGACCTGGAGGCAAAAGTTGGATCGAGATAGGTCTCAACCGAGGTAAGGAGCCCTCGACATCTTACACTTTGAACACGCAAAGAATACCGCACATCGCTCTACGGTGGTTTCGTGGTGGGAAAGAGGTCACTGATGTTCCAATCACTATGAGATTGGGTGAGCTATCGCTTGCAGATACCTTGAAGCAAGTCATCTCATTACACACAAGATACATCTTTGAGGAGATTGCCGCGAAGCTGAGCGAAGCCTCATTGTATATACGCCGTTCCTTGCGGCTCAAGTGCACTTTCTCGGCCAAGGAGCCAATGAATTCGTCTTTCCTTTTACAGCTCACGACCCTGAAGGCTATCAAGGTCGTCCAAGAGCCCGTGTCAGGCAGGTTTTCAATACTTCCATCCTCTCAGTTGAATGATCGAGCGGAATCTGAGCTCAACCGACTCGCTTCACCTGCTACGGAAGGGGCGTCTCAGTTGGCGTACCTCAGATCTTTTGCGTCCCAGGAAGAAGTTGAGACGGGTGCCCGAAGTATAGGATGGCAGTCTGTATGGTCTTTACGTCCTAATCAAGAAACGATTCAAAGACTGTTCGCAAGAGACATTCAAAGGACGAGATTTTTCAGAAGATCAAGCTGGTCCTCGAATTGGACATTGGCATTCACGACGGGCCTCGAAGGCGACTCCTGGTGGATTGTAGAGCTGAGAGAGCGGGAGACGAGTGCGCGCCCAGCCACCGGCTTCATGCTCCAAGCGGCGTACAAGATCGTGTTGTCTGGTCCCGAGCACCTCGTCATGGAACCCTCGTATTCAAGGCTTGCTGATATCGAGCGAATGGCCGCTGGCATGGTTTCTCAACTAGTCGATACCCGCGCTTTGCGACCTCAGATCCCACACAAGATCCAATTTACAACACGAGAAAACACAGGGAGTCGATTTGGCAGCCTCCTGATCCACTTCCCTAGTAAGGACACTCCATCTTTACTACGCAAGGTCTCGTGGCTCGAAGAAGTTGCAAGACTCACTTACTGTGGTCTTGATCCCTCGAAAAGCTCTGCAATTCACGTTGCCCAGGTGCACATGTCACGAACTGTCTCGAAACTTCAGGATCTACTAGCTACCATCCCTTCCATAGCCTTTGTGCCTGGCACCGATAATTCCTCAGAGGCGTTGAAATTTCAGATCCCTGTCAAGGTTGGCACAACCCTGATACCGCTCCTCAAAGAACGACTTAGAGCTATTGCGCTTCTACTAGACTTCGCCTCCACGATCAGATCTCATGGGTTGACTTGCAAAGCCACCTCCATTACCTGCCTCCGCTTCAATTACACCAATTCCGGCAGCCCCTTAAAGGCAACCGTACACTTCCCCAACGACGGGCTCAAGCACGTCTCTCTCAACAGATCGAATCCCCAACTCCGTATTGCCGATCATCTAAGCAAGAAATTACGCTCGCAAGGCCTCGGACCGGTCATCGGCATATTACGAATAACGCTTTCCCTTCTCGGTACATTTTCCGCGATGGAAGCCCGCCAAAACAGCAGTGGCATCCACATCCTCACCCGTTCCGATCAGTGGTATCAAGTCCGCTACTCCGATCCCTACGAAACGGGCAGCTTCGAGATCTGTCTACGGCACAAAGGCGACACTCCCAAGTGGTTCGTCTCCGAAGCTAGCGTCAAGAAGCCAGACACTGCAAACAATGCTTTCGAGGATAGCTTGAGGGCGGTGACAAGAGGTAAGGGAAAAGGGTGGCGAGGAGTGAAAGGGGGCATGATTTCCGATATCAACGGGGTTGGAGATCTCGTCCTCAAGCTAGACGAGGTGTTTCGGACCATCAAGCATGTGGCGGGAGAATCGAATCCGAAAAAGAGGAAAGCCGAGGATGAGATTGTGGAGATTGATTGATCGAAGAAGCGGCAGAGGAAGGCGTGCATATTTTTGCCCAACCAGGTTCGTGAACGGAGACGGCCACCTGTATCATTAACGATTGCTTCCCCTTTTATTTTGCGCTCTCGGGCAGGTTTGGCAGGAGCCAGGGAGCGTTTGCCGTCTGGAGGCTGGGTGGGATCCCGTCGGTTGTTTTTCTACATATACCCTTTGAATGTGGCGTTAGATAAATCTACAGGCCCCGACCTGGATGCCTTAGGTTGGATAGATAGGTATCTATCGTGAAAGAAAACCCCTTTTCGTTGATCTGTTCCGTTCTCCTAGCTAGAATTGATACCACGAACGAGCGTGGAGCTTGTAGCTATGATATCCATGCTTTCAGGTTCATTTCATGGGCACACTTCCTTGAACTGAATTGGGATAATCGGTATTGCGAGTCTCATTGCCCGTCGTCGAACGCTTGCTTCTTTCTCTGTTTTGCGTGAGGATTTGATATAGACCGTTGCTATGAAGCAAGAGATGAACCATACTTTCCACTAAATATTATTGATCTTGCAAATTTATTTACCCCTACTATTTATGCTCTCTCCTATATCTTGGTATTGGTGTGTACACCCTCCCGCGCTATAAATGCTTCACAAAAGTTGTAGAAAACCAAAAAATACCACCTGATCAATCATGAACGCCCCACCGGCCCACCTCTTCCATTGCCCGTTTCCCTCCATCCCTCAGCGTCTCATCTTCCAATACCCCACTGATGCAAGCCCATCCACTTCTACTTCCGCCCCACTTCAACACCTCCTCTTTATACCTCTCGCCCGCCTCCCTATCAACTCCACCTCCGTCCTTGCCCCCCCGGAAAACCTCCTTCCACACCTTCCCAGCAATAGCCCTATCGAATAGATAACTGTAATAAGTGCCCCCATACTCGACCAAGTGTCCAAACAATCCCTGCGCATCGGTATCCCGTGGCTCACGAACGCTGCCGTACTTGTCGTAGATGTCGAAAAACACCTTCGTACTGTCGAAGCCGCCATCCATCGTTAGCGGTAGGGAGGAGTGATAAGCTTGATCGAGCAAGCTGAACAGGATCTGATTTTCCCGCTGGAGTCCTTGACCTCGACGATGCATCTGCAAGGCGTTTTCGACCATCTCATACGGCAGTGGAACATCCGTCTCCCAATGACGCGCGAAGAGCGCGAGCACGGAGGCATCGGATGCAAAGTACTCCATGAGCACAGATGGCAGTTCGGCGAAATCGGTGGGGCAACGGGTCCCCGAGACTATTTGCAACGACGTACGGCCCAAAATGGAGTGGATGGCATGGCCCATCTCATGGAAAAGAGTCTTCACGTCCTGGAAAGTGAGGAAAGCAGGAGAAGGCTGACTCGCACGTTTGGCGAAGTCGCAGACCAAAGCTATGATCGGAAGTTGATGGTATTGGCCGGTGGGAGATGGCGCTGACATCGCCATGCCATCGTTCACTTCGTCGGCGGACCCGTTTGTTTCAGCCATTTCTGATGAGCTGATCAGGCGAGAACATCGAAGGGTAAAGTGGGTTGGATTCGGGGTCTTGCCCGCTCGAGCGAAGAGGTCACAGTAGAGCACGGCAACATGGCCTTCAGTCTCGTGAACGACATCTATGCGGCGGACATCGGCGTTCCATGTTTCTCCTAATGTTGTCTCGCGCGGAACAAAGCGAATACCGTAGAGATGCGTGAAAAGACGGGAAAGACCTTGCATTACAGTTCCCAATGAGAAATAGGCAGCCATAAAGTCAGGTTTCCTAGATTTGGAGTGGACTTTGGTATCAAGACGGTTTCTGTAGTATAAGATATCCCATGGTCGAACTTCAGGCGGATTACTATCTTGCATCTTCAGTTCTCCCATTCTTGCGAGTTCTTGCTTCACTGTTGGAGCGTTGTCCGCCGAGAGTGCTGTCAAAAAGGAATGGACAGCTTCAGGTGTCTTGGCCAGCTTATCGGACAGGCTCATATTGGCATAGCTTTTGTATCCTGAAAGACTGGCAATTTCGGCCCGGGTCTTCATGAGTTTCTCAAGTTTCTGTATTTGGCCTTTGCGACATTGTCTGCCAGCTAGGTATATCGCTTTTCTCACCTGCTCGTCATGCACAGATCCCAAAGCCGCATATGGTGCATCACCAACCGTGGGCAAGGAGAAATGATTGCGTACGGTCTTATGGTTTTTAAGCAACAGGGGCTCCATACCGTTCAGTTGAGAAGCGTTAAGATCTATGTGCGACTTTCGAGGCCTCATATCCTCCACAAACTCGCTGCCCAATCGTTTCACCTCACTGGACAGATTGACAAACCTCTTTCGCTCATGTTCTGGTAGACTTATAGCAGACTGGGCGAAATCCTTCAACAGGATCTGCGCCACTGTCTTCTCCACCTCGCTCCATGCTCCAGCGACCTCAGCAGTACCAACAGCTTTCTTGAGCTGTGCATCTAGACCTGGAGTCGTATTCAATACATTCATGTACTGAAACAAGTAGGTATATGTCTGGGTTGCGGCATCCTGAAAGCGAACATCCGGATGGGTAGCATGGACGAAGTCGGCGGTGTCGAGAAAGCGACATAGAGTATCGCTCAGAAGGTCAAGCTTCCTCGGTAAGGCGATATATTCTTCTGTTGAAGAAGCCGACAAGACATACTCGACTATCTTCTGGCACCTTGCTACTGTGAGCTGTGCATAATTGACGAAGCCCTTTGGCTCCGTGAGATGTACATTTTGCAACAAGCCACGTTTGGATCCTACTTTCGGTTTGTGGCAGAAATTTTGCCAAAATTCCCGCGAATCAAAGAGCTCGCGCAGTGCATAGTCATCGTAATTGCTCCTTTGACTCGTTGAAGATGGGCGATTTGGATTGCGGTGTCCAGGAACTGTCCCGGGCACAGTGAGGAATCTGCGAGGCGCATTTGACTGGATGACATATCGAATGCGTATTCTTGATGGGGGCCATGATAGCTTGATCATGTCCTACACACAGGACTGGGACGCTGATAGCGGTGACCATGTCTAGACAGAGAAATGGAACGTGTATCTTTGCTCTCTTTTACAAGGCTTTGTATCGATACACTTAGCGCATGAAAAGAAAAGTGGGTCGATCACCTGCGCCATGACGACGCGGGGTGGATTGAGAATCCGGGGTATTTGATTAACGTCCTTCCGCCGTCGTCACAACAATGAACATTTGAACCCATACAGACCTTCGCACTTCAGAGCTCAACACCTAGAACTATCAAAGGTGCACACCAAGATAACGCCAAACACTATACTATACCAGAAAAAGGCACCACCTTCTTACACCCACCCATAATCCCAAACAATGTCCGACACCAAAGAGTCTTCCTTCAACATCCTCGGCTCCTCAAAACTCAACACTGCCGACGGCAAGAACCCACCTACATCCTCCGCGACGACATCCACACAAGCTGGACAAGCCAGCGGGCAGACAAACACCAATGGGAACAGCAAGCAGGGCCAGTCCGCCCATGATGTGCTAGAGAACAAGTTGAGAGATGAGGAGAGGGAGAAGAAGTGGAGTGGGAAGTGGTGATTGCGAGATGATATGTGGAGGAAGTGCGTGAATTGAAAAGAGGCTGTGACTGAGCAGGGGCGAAGAGGAAAGGAGACTGGTATTCGAACAGATCAAAGCAAACTCGTATATCCCGATCATGATTGATGAGAAGAACGATACGGTTCTTCAATGGGTGTCACGCTTGACTGCACACACAAAGATGTATTCTAAGGTTTCGAAGTTCAGATGTGGTTATAGCCAGTAGTTACTGTGGCTTTGTGCGTGACCTTATTTAATAATGTTTACTATGTGATGTTTTGAGCTATCTATATCGTTCCACATGTACCCAAATTGTAAACAAATCCATCTTATGATGCCGCCTACTGGATTATCCTGGATTGATTACCTGTCTTTGGAAGCCGTATATGAAGGCTAAATCGGCGGAAATATCACGCTCTTCGTCCACCCGTCTTTTCAAGCTTCGGTCTCTGTAGCTTTGGCATAAGTCTCATAAGTTGCACCTACTCCAAGTGCACGCTTTGCATGCGTGCTGAGAAGAGAAAGGCCATGGATGTAGCTTGCATTCGTCCAACCGAACCTGTCAAATCAATTCAGTATTGCCGTTTTTGTCCATGTTGCCGAAAGAGAAGAATGACATACCCTTCCTGCGGAGCATATCTGAAATCCAATCCCTGGTTTCCATACTCAGCCGTTACTTTGTGCGGAGCCTTCAGTTGTGTGACATCGTACTTCTCAACCACCGTGCCATTGTAATCGACAAAGACTCTAGTCATCATATGCAGCCACTTATAAATGAGTCGCTCGGCAACCTTGTGGTACCCGTACTTCCCCAAGCCATCCCATGCGAGAATTTGATGGGGTGCCCATCCATAAGGATAATCCCACTGCTTTGGGGGATTCTTTGCATTGATGGGCCCGCGAGAATGCGCTGTGCTTGTCGAGAGACCCCCCACGCATTCAAATTTGGGTAGCGCTTTCTCAACTAGAAGGGCGGCTTGGTGCGGACTTGCGACACCGCACCATAGTGGCCACAGGCAAGTTACATACTCAAAATCGGTCTGCTTCTTCGTTACCGTATTGTAGTCGAAGTACGAACCTTTCTCTTCGTTCCAGCAGTATTTGTCAATCAACACCTTCCTCCTCTTGGAAGCACGATCCCAGACCGCCGATGACTCAACGCGATTAGCAACTTGACCAGGAGCACAAAAGGCAGCAGGCACTTCAAGGCGATCGTCAAAGACAGTGCGAATTGTGTCTGCAATATCTGTCTCGTATCGATAGAGTAGACAATTTAAGTCAATAGTCCCCAGGTCGGCACAGACACCCTCTAGCCGCTTCGTGGTATCATGGCCACTCTCTCTCAATGCTCGATCATGGAGGTAAAACCTGTCGAGTTCGGGCTCCTTAATCTTTCCGTCGGTATATGCTTGGCCAACCTCATCAATCGTCATGTTGTACTTCTCGGCATATGGCCCCAAGATGTGGGCGAATTCCGCTGCAGGAGTCTCAGGACCAACACCAAACCCAATGGGTCGATATCGCGTAAGGCCCGATTCTTCATCGTACCTTGGAGGCATCATCCAGTAATTGTGATACTCCTTCATTGCGGCGAGGATGGCGTGCTTCAGTAAATCCTTAGACCCGGGCTCATGCCACATCGCTCTATAAGTCCTTAGGGCCAAGTCTGTCAGGAAAGGGGGCTGTGCTCTCCCAAGGTAGTAGGAACGATTAGCATTGAGTATCTTGCCGTAGTGCATAGTCTCGAATATAAAGTGTCTTAGGATTGATTTGACAATCAATGGGTGTGTCTTGATCATTGAAATAGCACAGAAACAACTGTCCCAGTTGTAGAGTTCATTGAAACGTCCGCCGGGTACGATAAAGGGAAGACCCTTGAGCTCCTTGGTGACAGGGTCTTCTTCCATTTCCAGCGCCAGAATGCCAGGCTTGTCGTTTAGGCTTCTGATAAAGCCAGCGGTAACATCCCCTTTTGGGAGCCACTGGACATCAAGTCTCATCTCTGGTTTCTCTCGTGCAATCTTGGAATAGTATGCATGCTGGTTAGGTGCCCCACGTGGCACGTATATTCTAGGTGGAGATTCGCTAACGTTGCCAGATTTTGGATCCCTTGCTGCAATAGCAATCCCGGAAGCGTCTATAGTTCTGGTCAGATAATTCCACCAATTGTTGCTTATCAGTCGTTCAAGTCGATGCACGGGATCCTCAGTGACTTTGCCATGTTCAAGCTCGAGATACCTCTCCCCCCTCTTTTGAGCGTGGAAAAGCTCTTGTAAGAGATTAGCCAGATGGTAAGTACCTTTGATACAAACCTCCTGCTTTCCATCAGACCTTAGAACGTTGGGGTAGAAAGACTTTAAGAATAGAGCTGTTAGTCCGCTTAACATCACCTATAAAGACAGCATGGCCCCTTCACCTTAGGCCCACAATCGTCAACTGTGATGAGACTGTCACCGTCTAAATCCTCGCTCTTGAGTAGTGCCTCCATTGTGGAGTCAACCTCCAGGACGATCTTTCCTATTGTTGGTATGTTGTCATCTATTAAAATTGGGTGTCAATTGTAGCGCTCCGTCTGCGCCTGAGATACAGATGACTCTACCGTAGACTCCTTGTATCTGGTGTCCATGGAAAGACTTGATTCCTCCATCACTAATACTCGAATACTGTGGCCGGAGGAATTTCAGTCAGTATTTGAGGTAGGACTCGAGGTTATCTAAGGCCTTTGACATAGCGAGCAACGATTGATGAAGAATGAGACTACTATGCCGGAGACAGGTGATGATTGTGATGAACGGTCTTCTGGCCTGTGATGACGGGAGACTAGCTCTTTGTTCACAACGAAACGGCTTGCTCCAAAGCCTCCATCATTCTGAGCTCCTGAGTTTACCCCCTTTAGACAGAACAACGGAAATGGCATCATACATTTTGCTGCTTCAGAAGACCCGGCTTCCCTTGAAGAGTAACATTAGGCTGTACCTTTTCGATATTCTGAACCTCGCCAAGTATTTGCATATCTTGACCTGAGGATGCCATCTCCGAGGCAGCGAACTTTCCTAACTTCGACGGTAAGGGGACGCGTGAAGCACGGGGACAGACTGTGGCCACTTTGGAGAGACGATCTCTACGGATTTCAATGCTCGCAGGGAGATTCGCACGATGTGCAAACCAAAAACACCTTGAGAATGACTGGGAGGGAATGACGAAGTGAGGAGTTGTGACCGTTACACGGAATGGAAAGCGTGCTATGCACGGAAAAAGACGGCCAATGAAGTGAAAGGCCCTCCCGATCTTCCGATTGAAATGAAGCACGTTTTTGTCAATTGAGATTATTGCCTTTATTGGGGAGTCATTATAATGTGTGAAGTGCTGCCAGAGTGTCAGGCGTGCCATGGGGTATTCCCTGAGCCGCGTCTCACTGGTTGGCTTGAAGTACAATCACAATTGTACAGCAGGAAATGTTCTCTCTGAAAAGGTGCTAATCATCATAAATCATCCTCGATAGCAACAATCTGAGAACCGGGGTATTGTAGAGAATTGGCGTCATCATCAGTTAGAATATAAATGTGTTGCCAAGATCGAATTATAATACTTGCAGTCAATAATATTATCGTGGCTATAAAAGCCCAATTACGTCTATACTCATAAGACCTCAGGAGTAGATAGTATCCCATTGTAAATTCAAAAGAGAGAATAAGCCGCCAAATACTGATGAAGTTTCGACGTCTAGCCTTGGAACAATTGTTATTGTGGTATGCTCAGCCAGTGACTGGGCCATGGAATGGCTCCTTTTCAGCCAATAGCAAAACCATCAGCATCAATGAAGTTTGAAAGCGCTAATAGACACTCTCAATAAATAGGCCTCCCCTCATCCCATTTCCTTTGCTCCACCATCTCACCTCCACTTAGGGTTCTGGCCTCATCAGGCGTGCCTCCATGTACCAAACCTCCAAAACTCACTCTCTTACCTCCACCGCTGCCTCGTCCACCGGACCAGGCTTCATCGAGCAGTCCCACGCTGCCAACCCATTCCCACACCCTGGATAGATCGCCGCCTCGTAATTCGCGAGAGCTAGCTCTCACGTTCGCATTTCGCTCCACCACAGCTCGTACGCGTTTCCAAATGCTTTCTCGCCGCCTATCACTGAATTCGTCTCGGAGAACATCATCTCGCAGCTGACCAACACTAATCCAGCTTTCTGCCGCATCACCACGAGCGTGCAGGGCCGCTTGGGTTGCGAGCCTGTCTAACGTTGTTGCTACTAATGAGGGTACCCGAGCGATGTCGAGGCGAGAAGTGACAATCATGGACCGAAGGTAGAGAAGACCGCCGATCAAGAAAGCTATGATGGAAAGAGAGAGTCGATATTTCGCCAGCGTATGACGCGTGGATCGTCGGAAGGCGCATCCGAGGGGGAGGCGGGCGAAGGAGGTGGTGCTAAGGTGTGTTCTGTAGCGTCGACGAGGTATCTGGTTAGTTGGTGGTCAGATTTTCAATTTTTTTGAAGTACAAAGCGACAGAGAGTATGGGGCCGCGAAGGAAGAAGATGAGAACACAAACGTACCCATCAGAAGAAGACACAACCTCTTCGCGGTTCCTGATCTCGCCTATAGCACCCTTCCATAAATCATTGAATTCGGCATCTGACATGTCTCTTCGTCGCTTCCTCCCAACTTCCTTTTTCAAATCCTGCTCATTGATCTCATCCTGGATAGTCCTTCCATTGTCATCCGTCAAGGTGCCACACTCAGCTTGTGCCTTTCTTTCTCTCAGCTCTTCGACCGCCCGATCCGCGACAGTCTTGATTCTGCGAAGTTTCTCGCTGTCCGGCTCGCACGTTGGGGCTAGAGGTACCAGACCACGGAGTGACAAAGGATGTGCCTGTATGACAAAATCGTCCGCACATCTTGTCTCCATGCCCTCGTAGCAAATTGCGTGCTGTGGACACGGTTCGCATGTTGGCTGCAGCGTGCTTGCCCATTCTGGTATTTGGACGCTGGACAGAGCGTATGAAGGCCTACCGATACCGCAATACCCCACGGCGATCTTCTCTTGACGCCACCATGTAGCACAGCCACCCAGTAGACTTAAGAAGATCACCCATTTAGCAGATCTCGGGACCAGTCCAGACTTCTCCGACCGCCTCCTTGTTCGAGGTGAAAATCTATCAACTCTACCATTAGCAGCGCGATCTCTGGCCATTTCCATTTGCTCTTCAGGCGTAAAATCTTCCCCAGCTTCCAGACCATCTTCTGGATCGTCTTTGATTACTGACTGTTTCGTTGTTGACACTGGAACCTCGAAATTCTTGACCGAGGGTGGAGTATATCCGTCTTGTTGTCTCGCTGGATACGGCGCCAGCCCCTCAGTCTTCCGCCTTCCGGAGGAGCCCTTTCTCCTATCAGTACTCGAGGCGGTAGTCCTCCGCCGATGTTCACTCAAGGTTGGGGGTGAGCTACCGCTCTGAAAAGGATTCTCATTGCTAAACACGCCACCTCTCATTGGCGGTCGTACTGCTGCCCCATCCGAGTCCTCAACCTTGACCCTGGGTGTGACCTCGCTCTTTCGATTCTTGCGTACAGATGGCCGCTCGGGGTCCATGTCTTGGTCTTTTTCAGTATCGGATTGCCTGGCGTGTTTACTAGAGCTTCTTCGTCCACCTGATGTCCTGGAAATGATTGGAGGTTCTAGTGCGCTAGGCTCAGCAGAAGGCCTGGTACTCCTTCTCGATTGGCGTTGCTTGGGTGTGGGTGGAGGCTGCATCGAGCCGCCATCCTCGTCATTGTCGTCAATTACAGTGCTTTCTTGGCTGCTCGGCATATCCATGATTCCTCTACTTGTCCTCCTCACCTTATCTCTAGCAGCTAAAATGCTCCGCGCTTTCGGCTTGAGCCTCTGAGTAAAGATGTCGACAAGCTGAGCTTTCTTAGCTGAGGCTGGGTACGCAATGTCATGTGACATGAGGACGTTTCGTAGTCGCGGCATGGTGAGGGAAGAGGGGTCGAAGGATGGGGATAGGTATTCGAGCTCATCATCTGGTGAAGCCATGTCTGGCTATCAGTAGCTTATTGTTATCAGTCGTGAAGCTTGTTGAAAAGATCTGGTGAAGCTTGGTTGATACGAGGAGAGCAAATTGAAAGTCACCGCAGTGGTGTGCAATATGTTTGGAACAACAAACAGAGGACTGTGCCAAGGAAGTCTCTGGGTGTTGCCAGCGCCACCAATTGTGGCGCTGGAACCTTGTCTAGGTACCTACCAACGCTAGCTTAGGCTCCAGCTCCTGAGCCAGCAGTGCCAGCCTGGTAGTTTCCTTACTATCAGCATCACAAAAGGCCAATAAACAACAATAACCGGCTCAAATTGTACTTGTTACCTTGCAATGCAGTGTGCTGTTAATACGGACGGTGAGGCACAAAATCAATGCCGCCGTAACACTCAATCATTCGCATTCTGTTGGTCCCTCGGTACTTGAGCGTTTAGAACTTCTAATCCCTGCTACTACTGCGTTTTGTCTACACGCGTGCGGTATCAAGCCTTGAGCCCCACGCGGTCACGTGTAGTATTGCCCTATCTACAACACAAAGCAGCGAATGGCAACGGTTTTACTTCTCTCAAGCTTCCTCCAACGACATTATATCCGCCAAGGTGCTGCCGAATTCCCAGCACTTTCGATATGGCACACTGATTGCGATTTGATCACAAGAAGAGATAATGAATTATGATTAGCTACCTTACTAGGAGTAATGCTGCGTTGAGTGGGTCGTGACGACTGAGAAGCCTGATTGAGACATATCAGCTTGAGCCATACTGCCATCTAATCCCCTCCGCATTGAAGCATGTACCAGAAACGCCCCATAATCGACCTGACTAAGCTGCAGGTCGTGCTATCTGATGATTCCATCCCCTGCTGTTTTGCCAGGGGGTGGGCCAGTCGGAGGCTGATACACATTTTCTAAAAGTTGTTATTAGCATTTTATTTCAAAACAGAAATGCAAGAACTTACCTCCACCCCGTGCATACGCGTTCCCCGGTTGCTGTAACTCCACACCCTGTTGTTGTCCTCCAAAATATCCCGGAGTCGCGCCTTGATTGTAGTAGCCTTGGGTAGCAGGAGGGGAGTACACAGGAGGAGCTGCTGCGCCATTGGTGTTGTTGCCGTAATAAGGTTGGGCACCTGAGTATTGAGCAGGAGCATGTCCAGCATGCGTACTACCCTGCGCCCAACCAGTCCCACGGAAAGGTTGAAGGCCTTGGCGACGGCGACGGCGTGCGGTGATGTAACTGAAGATGAGGAAGATGAAAAATACGCCGACGATAATGGCTGCGAGGACAATCCTGTTATGTTATAAGCGTGCGTAGCGACGATTTGTAGGGGACAGCTCTACCATCTGCCGTAGTCTCCCCAGGCGCTGTAGTTGTAACTGCAGTCGCCGTTTGCATTACAGTTACTAATGAGAAGCAATGTCAGATAGGTTTCCTTATTCGATACATTCACAAGAAGCGCAGAAGATTCAGTTGTATTCCGCGCGAACATACCTGCCGGTGTATCTAGGTATGATCGCCATTTCTAGGTCTGTAAAATCTGATGGCGTGAATCTTCAAAAGTGAGGACGGTTTGGATGTTGGCCGTGAACGACAGAACCGATGTGTGGAAGGAGGGAAACGGCAGCATGAAGTTTCTTGAGAGTGGTAATGGGTAATGGGGCTGTGAAGTGAGCATATGGCCTGCTATTGTGGCGTCATTCAGCGTGTCAGGGTCTCCACGTAAGCAAGTCGGCTTGGCAAGGCTGCGTCATCATTGATGTGCGCACTTCGCAGGAAACGGCCAAGCTCCCGAAGATTAGTGTCATGCAAAGTGAGCTGGCACCCGTTCTTATGGTCTATCTAATGGATGCGATGCGACAGATTCTTCGCATTTATTTTCTCTCTCCTTCATTTACTATACACGGCTGTGGTGCCAGAACATCTTCATCAAGCCGTCCCTTGATGCCGCCACATATATGTGATTAGTATTCCACGGATATTTTCCATTCTCTTACAGCTAATTACAACTTTCGAACCACTGGTGCAGCTGCGAACAAAGCGCAAATGAGAGAGACAAGGTTAATGGGAAGTGAGACCTGACAGTCCGCAGATACCGAAAATGGATCGCTCCGAGTACAGAAAACTTTATATCGCCATCGCTAGCATGCGTCTTCTCATTACCTCGTCAATGTCGTGAACGCTCAGGTCTGACCCGGAGACCATTGGCAGTCGTGCATGACGTCGTCGCAGCATTTCGCTCATCGCTATCTTGATCAATGCGCAGTTTTGTTAATCAACCATTCCAATACAGCATCGAGATTTGTCTCTTCTTTCGCACTAATGCCATAGCAGCTGACTTCCCGATGGGAAATAGCCTTCATGTCAAGTGCTTCGATAAGCTCGTCGACCGACAGCTTGTTGGGCAGGTCGGACTTGTTACCCAGTACAAGCAATGGGATGCCATCCAGCACCGGCTTTTCGAGTAGAGCGTGAAGCTCTTCCTGTGCGACAGGAAGGGCAGCTTTATCCGCCGCATCCACGATGTATCTACGATCGACCTCAGCATTGCTCTAGACTTAAAAGAAACGGCGATACTCACACTATAGCGTTGACGCCGCGGCAATACCGCTCCCACATCGAACGAAACCTTGGCTGTCCACCAAGATCCCAACTAAAAGATATCAGATAACGAGCGAGCAGATTAACAACATAACAAAGTCGTACCATTTGAGAGTAACGTGACCCTTCTGCACTCGTTTCATATTGAAACCCACCGTGGGAATGGAGCTAGAGCGTTCAGTATCATGATCAGGACGAAGCATCGCTGACAGCAACGCAGGGTGTTTTGCACTCACTCGATTGTGAACTCTCCTCCCTACAAGTTGATTCATTAGTGTGACCAACCGGACATTGGTCGCCGATACTGACCGCAAGGACTCGCAGCAGAGACGTTTTGCCTGCGTTTTGCAAACCGATCATGGTCACATCCATCTCTGTCGCCCTTGACATGAAAGAGAGTTAACATCTTGGCAGTATCATCTAAGCTTGGATGCTACATGGTGCCGCGCTGGGAGGTGAAGCTGGCTGTCGCAGTAGCGATCGAGCTGGGTGGATGGGATGCATGTTGTAATGCGACGACTTACCAAAAGGTTCGAAGCAGCCAGTCATAGATGATCTTGAAAAGGCCGGCCATGGTGGCTTTACTGGAATGGCGGAATGGACGGAAACTATGGATACAGCTGGTCTGGTTAATCGTTTACTAACCAGTCGTTGCGCTCTGGCAGAACCTTGGTAGACTCTGGAGTTTGTCGCTGTTGCACAGGTTGGAAAGGGAAAAAGCAAGCGGGAGGCGGGGACTTTGCCCTTATTGTCGTAGTCCGTGAATTGAGTCTGCCCGTGCATGAATTGATCAGCTTGGTTCTGTACCGTATTTCTATAGGTTATGAGCAGGACCCTTTTGTGTGCAGTGCTATCTCGCCGTTCACTCGTGGATATCCGCTTTACTGCACGACGGCCTGACTAGCAAGTTTTTGTTCGCCTGATTGCTGCACAGGTGATCCAAACTTTAGTTCTATTCTACGCGCAAATGCGGGACTTTGTGCAAACTCCGAACTCTTCGCTTGGCGGCGCCCCGGGACTAACATCATTTTTTGTTTATCCAATGGACATTGAGAGGATTCACTGATGGCAGTAAGACGTTAACCACACCATACACCAGGAGGCACTCACATCCCATGACTTTGATCTTGAGCTGAGTGTCTAGCATCTTCAAATAATGCCTACCGCTAGTTCCGTGCCTCCCACAAACACCCAATGGACTGCTGAGTTCGATACCTCGCGGCGAGAGAAACTCTTCAGGAATCCACCAAAGGATCATACGCCTTATCCTGCTCTCGCTGAGGCTATCCAGCCTCACATCGACTCATTCAATGCCCTACTTGACAATAGCAAGCTCTTGGAAGCAGCGCTCAAAGATATCGGGACCAAGACATTTTTGGATGGCGAACAAGAGACCTTACAGCAAAGGGTGCAGAGACAGCAGGATGGACGACCTTTACCGAAGCGGAATAAGCTGAGCGTCAGGATACGAGAGCTTTACCTCGAAAAGGCTGTGCTTCCTCCTACAAATAAATTCAGCACGAAGAATCGGGAAATATATCCTGCCGAATGTAGAGAAAGACATGCAAGCTACAGGGGGAAGCTGCGCGTAAGACTGGAATTCAGACTGAACGGAGGTGGATGGCAGGAATCAATCAGAGAGATGGGCCAATTACCCATCATGCTCAAGTCGAATCGATGTCATCTGGAAAAGGACTCTCCCGCCCAACTAGTCGAGCACAAAGAGGAGTCGGAGGAGCTCGGGGGCTACTTCATCGTAAATGGCATCGAGAAGTTAGTCCGGATGCTTATCGTCAATCGGCGTAATTACCCCATGGCGATCGTCCGAGGATCCTTCGTCAACAGAGGGTCGACATACACCAAATTCGGTATGCAGATCAGGTCCGTACGGCCGGATCAAACATCCCAGACGAACGTTTTGCATTATCTCAACGATGGCAATGTCACCTTCCGATTTTCGTGGCGAAAGAACGAATACCTTGTTCCCGTGATGATGATCCTGAAAGCTTTGGTGGAGACAAATGATCGTGCGATATTCGAGGGATTGGTTGGCTCTTCTGGGTCAAAAGGGGTAACAAACACGTTCATGGTAGAAAGAGTCGAATTGTTACTGCGAACATACAAGGCCTACAGCCTTAACGGCAAGGCGAGAACCCGAGCTTATCTGGGGGAAAAGTTCAAGCCTGTTCTTGGGGTACCTGATGACATGTTGAATGAAGATGCTGGTTGTGAATTTTTGCGGAAAGTTGTACTCGTGCATTTGGGGAATTTCGACGTTACTGAATCACAGAATAGTGACAAATTTAAGATGCTTCTTTTCATGATTCGAAAACTGTACTCCTTGGTAAATGGTGAGTGCACTGTGGATAACCCAGACGCAGTTTCAAGCCAAGAAATCCTTCTTCCGGGTTTCCTCTACGGTATGATCATCAAGGAGAAGCTTGATGATTGGATGAGCTCCATTCGTGTTGCATGTCAAGAATGGTGTCTGAGGAACGACAGGGCTAGTTTCACCGATCCAAACTTCCTCAAAGAACTCCCCACACGCATCTTGAAAAAGACCAATGAGAATATCGGAAGTCTGTTGGAATACTTCCTATCCACAGGAAATTTGGTCAGTCCCACAGGACTTGATCTCCAGCAGACATCCGGCTTTACGGTCGTTGCAGAAAAAATCAATTTTTACAGGTTCATCAGTCATTTCCGTATGGTGCACAGAGGAAGTTTCTTTGCCCAGCTGAAGACGACGACTGTTCGGAAGTTGCTCCCCGAAAGCTGGGGATTCCTTTGTCCTGTACATACACCAGACGGCAGTCCCTGTGGGTTGCTCAATCACTTAGCGCACAAATGCAGGATTGCCACACACAATCTCGATGTCTCTACCATACCAAAGCTCCTATCTCAATTGGGCGTTTCCGACTCATCTTCTGCTTCCGTAGAAGAGACCGTCGTCGTTCAGCTTGATGGTCGAATTCTAGGTTTCTGCACGCCAAAGCAAGCCCATGTCATTGGAGATACCCTACGGTATTGGAAAGTCGAAGGTACCCATAACGTTCCCAGGGAGCTTGAAGTAGGGTACATTCCAAACACAAACGGTGGTCAGTACCCAGGTATCTACATGTTCTCCCAGGCTGCTCGTATGCTGCGGCCTGTCAGGTACCTACCCTTAGACAAGCAGGATTATGTTGGCCCTTTCGAGCAGCCCTTCATGTCAATTGCCTGCACCGACAACGAGATCGAGTCAGGCGAATCCAGCCATGTGGAATACGACCCTACCAATATCCTCTCCATCGTCGCCAATCAGACCCCATTCTCGGATTTCAATCAATCCCCTCGAAACATGTATCAGTGCCAGATGAGCAAGCAGACCATGGGCACACCTGGGACTTCGATACGATATCGTACTGACAACAAGACGTACCGCCTCCAGACCGGCCAGACACCTATCGTCCGGCCGCCTTCCTACAATGAATATGGCCTAGATAATTTTCCTAACGGTATGAACGCCATCGTAGCTGTCATTTCGTACACAGGCTATGACATGGACGATGCTATGATACTCAACAAGTCCGCCCACGAGCGTGGCTTTGGTCACGGGACAATCTACAAGACCAAGATCATCCGACTGGATGAAAACGAAAGGAACAACAGAGCGCGAACCAAGCCCACCCGTAACATCACGAAGCTCTTTGGCTTCGCTCCCAATAGCTTCATCTCGTCATCGACTCGCAGCAAACTTGATACAGATGGTCTTCCTTACATCGGTGCCCAAATCAACGAAGGAGACCCTCTCTGCGCCTCCCACAACGTTACCTACGATGCCGCCAAGAGCACCACATCTCCCTTCGTCAACCGCGACGGGGTCAATACCTTGCACAGGTACAAGGACCAGGAGACGGCTTACGTCGAGGAAGTGCGGCTGATTGGCAGCGAATCAGGTGCCGAGCCATGCCAGTCCCTATCCATCAAACTTCGCATTCCCCGATCTCCAATCATCGGCGACAAATTCTCCTCTCGACACGGCCAGAAAGGCGTTTGTTCGCAGAAATGGCCGGCCATTGACATGCCGTTCAGCGAATCGGGTATCATGCCCGACATCATCATCAACCCTCACGCCTTCCCTTCCCGCATGACGATCGGCATGTTCGTCGAATCCTTGGCCGGGAAAGCTGGCGCTCTGCACGGGTTGGCGCAAGACTCGTCGCCCTGGCGGTTCTCGGAACAAGATACGGCGGGGGATTACTTTGGCGAGCAGCTCCGTATGGCAGGTTACAATTACCATGGCAACGAGCCCATGTATAGCGGTATCACGGGCCGTGAATTCGCGGCCGACATTTACCAGGGTGTCGTGTTCTACCAGCGTTTGAGGCACATGGTGAACGACAAGTTTCAGGTCAGGACTACGGGACCGGTGACGCCGCTGACGGGGCAGCCCATCAAAGGCAGAGCCAAGGGAGGGGGGATCAGGGTTGGAGAGATGGAGAGGGATGCGCTCTTGGCACATGGCTGTGCGTTCTTGCTGCAGGATCGGTTGATGGGATGCAGTGACTACAGACGGGAATGGATCTGCAAGGGCTGCGGCAGCTTCCTCTCGACGCAGCAGACGGTCTGGGGAGGCGGCATGGGCGCCAAGAAAGGGAAAGGGACGGGGGTCGTGAGGTGCCGACGATGTGCCATGAAATTGGCCGATTGCATCGAAGAAGGGAAAGAGGTGGGGATCGGACAGGAGTGGGAGGATGGGTCGGGCGAGAAGTGGGTTGGTGGGGAGGATACGACCATTGTGGCTATACCTGGCGTTCTGCGTTATCTTGATGTGGAATTGAGCGCCATGGGCGTGAAGATGAAGTTCAACGTCGGACCTTGAAGGTGGGCAAGAATGGAGGTGAAAGATGATTTGATGATTGTGCTATCCACCACAGCATTGGGCTGCTGTCGCTTCATGTTGAGCTCCATATTCCTGGAATATGTAAGCTCTGCGCAAAGCTCGACCAATCTACTCCTATCCTCAGCAAAGCAGTGGTGACAACAACACTCGTCGACGCTAATACAGTGGAGCAAAGCCGAAGGTAGTTGCGGTCCCACTAGACGTTACGAACAGCGTGTCAATCCCTGTTTCAGACCAAATGTTACTTTGCTCTCGTCCCTTTCACCAAAAGGTCCGATATGTCTGAAAGGGTCCTCGCAACTCCGGGATTGAACAACTCGAGGGCTATCCAGTGTTCTTTCTAGGCTTTCCGTTAATGACAGGCAACACATCCTTCTCCTTCGAGTGGAGTATAGTTCGGTGAGATCCCTACCAGCAATGATTAGCAGACAATTTTCACTTGATTGCGCCTTCGGGGCCGGTCTGGGGGGCATACTTGGAAGATCTTCTGTTGCTGTTCTCACCGGGAATGGACATTCTCAGGGTGTCGTCATATCGTACGTATCCCATGTCCTGGTGACTTTGGCACTCGTCTCGGCCGTACCTCGGTAGAAACCCCTGAAACGAGTGCATTGCCAGGACATGGGATACAGAGCAGGATTGTTTCGAAGACAACGGACTCAACAGTCAGGACGACCATCCGAGGTCCGAAACGGGCCCTACTTAGCAACAAACGCGTCCACCTTCACCTGCACGTCCACTTTCAAGCCTTTTTTGCCATCCATCCAATGTTTTTTCTTCCCAAGCTTTTCCAGATCGCTAGCCCATGCCCTGACGGTTTGTTCGACATCACTGCGATGTACAACGAAATTGATCCAACAACGATCTGCCGAATTAAGATCTTTGCCCGATGGAAACCCGGCCTCAATTGTGACCGTTCGCTCATCATCTCGTACCACACCGGCAGGAAACAACGTAGCGATACCATTAGCCACACGACCTATGTATTTTGCCCACCAACTAAGCGGCTTCTGGAGACTCTGAAGACTGTTCAAGAACCCAGCATCGAGATCGCTCACATCTCCGCCCCATCGTTCGCACAATATGAGCGCGACCAGCTGTCTATCGCGATGACTGAGCCCGTGAGCACCCGCTAGGATACCGGTGGTAGTGGAGCGCAGAGCCGCTGCCGCTCGGTTGTCCGTGGGTAAGGAGGCATGAACGAAGAGGAGATTGACGGTAGCCTCGAGCAGGTCCGGCTCGAACTTATATGGCATTGCATCTTTCAAGAGGTCAGTGAGCTTGGCCGCTGATGTCGGTGCATAAGGAGCTGTTGATGCCACGAGCGAATGCTGAGCTCGCACTGATGTTGACAGGCCGGAGTAGAGCAAACCCTCGCGAACCCCCCCTTGAGCGAATGTCACCTGTGATATGGGTAGCTGGGCTTGCGTAAGCGCTCTAATGAGGGTTTGTACAGCTGGGACTTGCGAGGCACGGCGCGATGATATCCGGAAGGTGGATGAATCCACAGAAGCTAGATCTAGACCCGAATAGAAATGTGGCTCAGAGACGGTGTAGCCGTTGATAACAGGGATTGGGTAAGGCTGCGCAGCTTCTTGAGACATGAGGATATGGCCCCATCCGCGAAAGCCTCCACCGCTCAAGTAAAGATTGAAACCGTCGTTTCGTCTTGCTGCTTCCCACTGAGCAGTGGGTATGTGCAGGTCATTTTCCAGGGCATTCCGTAATCTGGACGCTATCTCACTTTGTAGACTCTCAGACCCTTGGCTACTGGTCTTCGACAACTCAGACATCAATGCTGCAGCACCGTAAGGAAAGCTGACAGAAGGGCCCATTTCGACGTTCCCGTCTGGTGTCTTCGAAACCCAGGTCAATTGCACACTCCCTCCACCCATATCCATGCAGATGCCGTGGAGGTGGTTCACACTGCTGGCTATGCCCATCGCTCCCAGTCTTCCCTCTTCCTCCTTGGCCAACAATTGCACATCCCAGCCTGTAATTTCTTTGATCTGACCAAGTAAATCATCCCTATTGATAGCATTCCTGGTCGCTTCGGTAGCCACAACTCTAATATTGCTATCGTGCACACCAAAATCCTGACATGTTCTCTTGAAGCGTAAAAGAGATGCTACGGTCTCCTGAATGACATTCCGTGATATGGGCCTCTTTACACCGGTAGAATATTGGGCGTCGTAGAGCGATATTCCAGACCGATCCTGATAAATCGTAGGTGTTATTCGAGTGGTTGGAGGGGATAAGTCCGATATGGAGAAGCGTATACCGTTACTTCCAATATCTACAATTGACTGGTAAAACTGGCTTGCTGCCATACTTGCCATGACTGCATTTCTTACTTGCCGGCCAAAGTATTATGTGTGAAGGTTAAGGATTCGGCCGCTTCATCCATGCTCGACTGGGTAAAAGAGCAGGCCTTACCAATTTGTCTACAAAAAGCTTACATGAGATGCCGAAGCGATTCCGGAGAGCTATCGTGACCTGCACAATCTTCTCAGCATGCTCGGTAGTGGTACCAAAGTATGGAAAAGTATTTGTCCAATTGTACTGGAAAAGTGGACGTCAGGGCCTTACGCAGTTTTGATCATCTCTGAGCATTTTTGAGCACGAGAGGCTGGCGGCCGCTTTATTAGTTCTCCGGCGACAGTCTCAAGCATCAAATGCGTCGCATTAAGTATCGCGGCAGAACGTACAGTAGCCTCGAAGCATTTCTACTCAAAAGTGCGGCACCTCCGCTGTGTCCTTAATGGGTCTAATGAGCACTGCTAAAAGATATCCCTGACGTGGTTGCTTCTTCCGTAACAATGCGGTAGTCGGGCCACTCTGTTGAAGAGAAACGGTCTTTCCGCAGGAATCATACCTAACCATTGTTTAGGAGCGACTTCAGGCACCGATTTGCAAATCCGGATCGAGTCAATCCAAGGATGAACATCAAACATAATGCACGGGGTCCAAAATCAGCGTCAGCCTAGCCCTGGGAAATGCTACAAGCCATGCCTGACCAGATATGTGTGCTAGCCTTTGCACCAGGATATATACTCGGTACAAGACACCAAAAGCGAACTAAATATATAGCGGTATGATCTTTCACATCACCATCTGGGGCTGGAAGACTATGTAAGCGAAGACAACCAAATTGTAAGGAGTCATCAACAGTGGTTTACCATGTGGTGAAGATTCTTGGATGTACCAGTGATTCGGGTATTGCCAGTGCTGCTTTGATCGAGAAAGGCGAGGACGCATATATTATTGGCTCTGATAAGTCAGCACTTAACGTCCGGAATGACGTGGGCGACTGTGAGACATTGTGGTGGCTTCGATGTCGTCGCGTGATCTCTCAAGGTCGAGGGGTGGAAAGGCTTCTCCATCCTCGACGAAATCGATCGTAGTGGCAGGTAGTGCTATTGAGAACCTGCTGAGTAAGTGCATGTTCGTAGTCCTTCAGAGTGGACCTCTCGGCCGTGGGGTACGACATGAGGCGCTTTGCGCGCGATGAAGCCAACGGTGCCCTGTTCAGAGTCGATCAAATGGCGGGCTGTGAGTAGTAAATATTGATGGCATCGCCTCAATTTGAGCTAACAGTCAACCCTTGATCACGCATAACCTTCCCTTGCATACGTGCTAATTGATTTGCAATGCAAGCATGTTGACTTATTTGATTAGCACCCTCCAACCCGGTGGGATCCCCTGCAGGAAGCATGAGCGCCTCTACCTGGCCCTCTGTAAGCTAATAACACAGGATGGTTAAAGTACACATCGATCATCCGGCGCCGGGAAATGCAGAAGCCCCTGGCTTCTCAAGGTAACCATCCACCTCAGAAGATGGTTTGCGCCACACCCTGCTTCAGCCCGTCTATCACAGGTTCGCTGTGACATTGCTAAATTCACCCTTCTCCAGCTTCGTCTTCCAGAAAATCGGGTTCGTATCCTGAGAATGTTGTCAATCTCAGAGTTTCACAAGATCGGAATGGAAAACATACCCTGAAGCCATGTTTGACCCAGCCAGACTCCTTTACATGATAAAGATTGATGAATCCGCCCGAAAAAGCATCCCTGTGCGTGGCTGCGAGAATGCTTCTTGATCCTAGTGCCAACGCCTCTTCCTCCGTCAGGTTGTAGTGGTATTCCGCATCCAAGACTCCATACGCATGTGTTTGGCCCGACCCTACACAGAATAGGTTTCCAGCCAGCCGAGTTCCGTCTGAGTCAATATAGTACAGTGCAGGGCCCTCTTGTGGCGTAACACCAGCACACATTGTTCCCATGCTGAGTCCCATGCCCTTGTACGAGTAGACGAGATTCGAGAGGATCTTTGAGGCAGCAGCGACTGAAATACGGCGCTTATGGCGAAGCTCGTGCAGTCGACATTGCATGCCCAGGTAAGCGAGCCAGTGTTGACAGTCCTGTAGAGTACACTAATTAGCTTGGTGCATTTGAAGCTATGTCAGGGAGGCCTACGGCTGCACCACCCGCCATCGTCCCTAAAAGGCTGTTGTTGATCTCGATGACCTTCTTCACAGTTTGGCTCGCAATCCAGTCTCCTGCAGTAGCTCTCGAGTCGGTAGCCACGATGATACCGCCCTGGAATCGAAATGCAAGAGTCGTTGTACCGTGTGCCAGCTTGATGGGGCAATTTGGATTTGCATTGTCGTCTGTCAAAGCGCGAAGAAATCCTGAGGGCTAAAGCTGATGAGGAACAGAAGTCTCAAAAGGAGTCAAGCTCTAGAAAACTCACGTTTTGCATGGGAGGTAATGCGAAGTTCAGCGAAAGGGAGGGTTTTGATTGTATGAGCTCCTGCTGCTCGTCCGAAGAGTACCCTTCATCCTCAAAAGCGGGGCGGCTGTACGACGCAACTAATGAATCCATATAGATAGTTTGGTTGCAAGTACAGAGGGCTAAAGACTGTATGAAAGGGTAAAAAGGTCAGGGAGATGCCGGTAAATATGTGGGTAGCTTGGCTGGTCATACGATGACCAGGTTGTTGAAGGTACACGCACCATGCCAAGTCATCCTCGTAGGGCTGTGAGATTAGCAAGCGTTCCCGCTAGTAAACCGCTAATAATTGAGGCTCTTGGTCGTGAGTCTCCAAGAAAGAAAGCATTCACCCGCCTTCACATCTTCATTGTCTTCTCTTCATTCCTCTAACGTCATTCAATACATTTGAGCTAAGAACGGGGTCTTCTCTCGTCTTCTGGACTCGATCCTCTGTCCCCCCATCAACTTGCGACATACAGTAAGAGAAGAAACCTTGCACCTTGCCTCCACGACCATAAATACAGTGACCCACGCCTACCATGGCCGTGGAAGTCACCCTCAACACGCCATTGGCTGAAGCTCTCAGCAATGCTTTACCACCGAAGCTGTCCGAGTTTGGATGGAGTACCGGTGGACTGGATGATTCGGCGCTCGGAGAGTACATCATCCTCATGCTTGTCAACGGCAAGACGCAAGATCAGATTGCGGCAGAACTCTCAAACGACCTTCTGGCCCTACCTCCAGAGGACACAGGTGCAATGGAATTTGCTCGATGGTTATTTGAGCAGGTTGAGATTCTGAACAACCAACTGAATGGCGTCCCACAATCACAACTGTTACAAGCAGCATCAGCATCTCGCGGGGGTTTATCTTCAAGCAATGGTAGGGGTGTAGGTGAAACAGCAGGAGTTGCAGATGCGCACATGGGAGACGCTATGGACGGTGTCCAAAACAGCACTGTGTATGTAGCTTCTGATTTCGAAGATTTTCCCTCATGTCACTGACCAAGGTAAATAGTCCAACAGGACCCAAATCTATGCGTACTGGATCACAGAATGGCAATAGGAGGATAATAGGTCAAATATCGAAAGCTATGGATCGATCGAGCGACGTGGCGCTTCATCGCGTTCGACCCCAGCAAGGCACTGAGCGAATCAATATGCACAACCGTGTACCACCGAAGGGCCCGCGAATCGAACAAAACAGAGCATCAAGGACGCAAACGAATGGAAGAGCGGTTGGCGGTCCCGCCGGAAGCATGAAGAGTGCTGGTGCTGCAGGTCCACTGGCGCAAATGTCACCCGAGCAACAAATGCAGCTCTTGCATATGGCTCAGCAGCAAGCACAGATGATGTCACAATTGTTTATGCCCAATCAGCAGCAGATGTTCATGCCTGGTAGTTCAGCTTATTTGAACGGTGGGCCTACCAATCAGCAGCCTGGACGATCGCTTTTTGAAAGGGTCGGACCACAGCGGCAGAACGGGCAATATAACAAACGTAACAACGGTGAAGCTCTGTCACTTCAGGGGCCGTCGGAAAGGGCTTCTGATAACCCCTCCCGTGCCCTAGACGAGGATATTTCGTCATCTATGGAGGTGGAGAGCTCTCAGAATCATTCGAAGGAACCATCCCCCAACACTCTTTGCAGATTCAACTTGAAGTGTACCAAACAAGACTGTCCTTTCGCACATTCGTCTCCTGAGGCGCAACCAGGTACCATTATCGACGTCAGCGACAGATGCCCTTTCGGCGCTGCTTGCAAGAATCGAAAATGCGTGGGCCGGCATCCTTCTCCAGCACAAAAACTTGGCCATCAAACCCAGCAGGATTGCAAGTTTTTCCCAAATTGCACGAATCCGAATTGTCCATTCCGGCATCCCACCACCACGATGCCGATGTGCAAGTATGGCGCCGACTGCAATATGGAAGGATGCAAATTTACACACAATAAGACCATGTGCAAATTCAATCCATGTACCAATCCAACTTGTATTTACAAACATGCCAAAGGCCAGTCGAGGGGCAAGTTTCGTGACAAGGTCTGGGTAGCGGATGGTGGTGAACAGGGTCACGTGAGTGAAAGAAAATATGTTGACGATGAGATGGTCGACGAGGAGCTGGTGGTCCCTGATGTCAAGCTTGAAGATATCAAGGCCGAGAACCGAGATCAGGGGAGCCAGAGCTCGAGTCTGGCAGCGGAGGTGGTGACTTGATCGGGAGCAGCGTTTTGGAGATTTTAGAAAGCGTGTCAGGCGAAAAGCTTGAGATAGTGCACAGGCACAGAGTTTCCTATGTACGTCTGAGCATTGTGCCGGTGAATGTGTTATGGGGGTATCACGGCAAAGTGGAAAGGTTACAAAGGCGTCTGTTTAGTACCATGGAGCATCGTCTCCTTCTACAGGATATTATCATAGGTACAGAAGTATTGTTGCCTACTTTAGATCGCTACAACTCAAGACCTAAATCTTCTACCCTTTGGCTTCCCACTCCGGTTCGAAGGTATCGTAATAGAAATAAATCCAAATCCTTGAGTATTGCCGTCTTAAGTCCGTGGATCAACAGCTCCGTGCTTTTGATACGTACATATTGATGCGCATTGTTGCTTTCCCATGCATAGATTACCCTCGATTCCACGAATCCCCTGCAATGTGTTAGGCGTAAGTTCCAGGCGAGGCTCAAATAGTCCCAGGCACTGTGACTCCACTGCACATTCTCGTCATATAACAGGGCCATCAACTCCAAATGTCAACCACGAAGGCGCAGATATCGCTGTGCTGGGCGGTGGTATTACCGGGCTCGCCAGCGCATACTTCCTATCTAGGAGCCTCCCAAATGCCAAAATTACGCTCTTTGAAGCCAGCTCAAGACTTGGTGGCTGGCTCCATTCGAAGCAGGTGGATATTGCTAGTGGGTCCATTGTGTTCGAGCAAGGGCCACGAAATCTCCGTCCAACAGCACCCAATGGGTTGATTACCTTGGATCTGGTATGCGTTAAACGCTAACATTGGACGAGTCGATCAGCTAAGGCGATATCAGGTGCGTGATCTTGGTCTAGAGGATCGACTTCTTATGACGAGCAAAGAATCGGTTGCTGCCCAAAACCGATTCATCTACTATCCCGATCATCTCGTACGGATGCCTGGTCCGGGACTTTCTTTCTTGCAAACAGTCTCTACTTTGTGGTCGGAACCTGTATTCGATGGCGCTATACCAGCAGCCTTGACGGAAGTCACAAAACCTCAACGTCCAGAGGGTCTGCACGATGAGTCCATTGGGTCGTTCATCTCTCGACGTTTCGGCTCCAAACTTGCGGATAATGTAGTCTCTGCTATATTCCATGGCATTTACGCTGGTGATATATACAAACTCAGTGCTCGTACAATCCTGGCTGGACTATGGCAAATGGAATCTCGTTATCAATCTATCATTAAGGGTTCGTTGAATCAGGCGTTCGGAGATGTTGGTCCAATTGCTACAAATGATCTAGAAATCGTGAGAGAATTTCAGCGCCTGCCCCCCATGTCAGACAAATTTGAGGCGGCCAAGAAGTCCAGTGTCTTTACTTTCAAAGGCGGCATTGGGGAATTGGCAGATCAGCTTGAAAGAAAGCTTTTAGAGAGCACTAATGTAGAAATACGAAAAAAAACACTTGCTAAAGATATGATCCTTATATCAGATGCAACAGGTCCGAAGGTACGAGTATAAACCCTTTGTAGGGAGGAGGTAACGTAGCCTACAAGTTTTTTGCACGACCTCTGACACCCGTTATTCACAGGTTCAGATCGCCACAGACACGTATGTGAAAAATCAGATCTCGATATCCCACTTCACTCACGTAATCTCGACAATTGCCGGAGACAAGTTATCTTTGATTACAGCTAGATCCTCCACTGGAGACCTTTGGCCTACTCTAGGTCAAACAGATGCTGTCACAGTCATGGTTGTCAATCTTTTCTTTCCTAATCCGGATATCCTTCCCGTAAGGGGTTTTGGATATTTACTCCCCCGTTCCATTCCGCTAGAGCAGAATCCGGAGCGAGCTTTGGGGGTCGTCTTCGACTCTGACGCTAGTATTGGGCAAGATGATGTTCCTGGAACGAAAGTTACGGTCATGCTAGGTGGCCACTGGTGGGATGATTTCGACACCTACCCGGATGAAGATGAAGGTGCTAGCATGGCTAAAGCTGTTCTGGGACGGCATTTGGGCATCGTCCAGGAGCCCCGCGTCGTCAGAGTGAGCCTTCAACATGACTGTATACCTCAGTATGGTGTCGGTCATGATGATCGGATGGCGGATGCTAGCCGAGTACTGAAGGACTGGAAAGGAAGGCTGAGGGTAGCTGGAAATAGCTTCACGGGAGTCGGACTCAACGACTGTGTCAGGGCTGCGCGAGATGTTGTCAAAGGCTTTGTGGATGGTACGGGAGAGACAGGGCTTGATTCTTTCGTTGGGGGTAAGAAATGGTCCTGGGTCAAGGCTGAGGATCGAAAGGTCGGTTGATGTCCTTCGATCTGAGGTTTGGACGAAAGGAACTCTTTTACATCCACCTCATGATTTATCCATTGAATCCAGAGGAATTCAGCCGTCTGAAGGCACTTCCCTCCCTCAAGCTACCTGGACCATGTGATGCAAAGCAATGATGCATGCTACGCCATTTGTTGGCGACGTGCATGTGAAACATAAAAGTCAAACCCATCGGTTTTGAGAAATTCGGGGCATATGAGGTGTCAAAACGCGTAGAATGATGCAGCTGTCACACGATTGCACACAACGAAGCATTGTGTCATTTTAGCCATCATGAAGACGCATGTCGTTATGAGCATGCTAATTTGTGTCAATAAGGGTTTATAATACCGATGCAATCCATGATAATCTCTGGCCTGCATTGCTGCGGTCTTGAAGATTAGTTATCCAGTCCACCTTCAAGAACACCGTGGTATAGTCGCTAAAAGTCGGTGGAAACGTTTTGTATCATCATTGCATCCTTCCTTTCCATATCGAATCACCTAGCAACTGCCGTCCTCGGCCTTCTTCACGCCCTCACTATCAAACCCCAGACTATCCAACTGCCGTATTAGTTCATGAATCTTGATGACCTTCTCGAATTGCTCCGGCAAGAGGTTCTCCCCATTGTCCTTCTTCTCCCTCAATTCCCTCGCCTGCCGTAATTTCTTTCCCAGTTTTCTCGCCTGCTTTTCCCTCTCCGCTTCCGGATCCAATCCTGTTTCTGGCTCCTCGATCATCGGTGCTCTCCAATTTCCTTTCGACCCGGCTTTCGGATTCGTGGAGAACTGCTGCCACCCTTCTACCTTCTCAGCGTCTCCGTTCAATCCGCCATCCCCTTCCTCACCACCCTTATCCTTCGCCCTCTTCCTCGCCTCTCTTCTCTTCGCGTTCTTGCCCGCAGCACTGCCAGCCGCGGTCTCCCCTAGCCCTCCAGATGGGTTCAGCCCTTCCGACCCAGGGATACTGCTGCTGCCCCGATTTTTCCACGACTCAGCGGTACGATTTTTATATACCTCGACGTCTTCGGGCGGTCGATAGCCGGGGCGAATCTTGATTTCTTTGCGAAGAGAGCCGTCGGGGCGGGTTGAGGAGGGAATGTGGCGGTCGCCGGTAGGAGTCGTGATGGCGCCGGAGCGAGGTGTGTCGGAACGAGAAGGCGAGGAATTAGAGGAGGGCATAGTCAGACTTTCGCGGAGTAACAATAATAGAGAGAACAATGACTGGGAACTAGACTTCAAGGCCTGTGTGGAAGTCCCAGTGGCCAGCGGTTGGTGAAGCGCGGACACCTGCGATGTGTATGATCGACATCCACGATCCCTATGAGCTCATGATGGAGGTGTTTCTCACATAACAGACGATTGGTGGTGAGAATTGAGCAGGATGGCGATCATCAGGGCATCCAAGCTGACTGCGACTGATGTTGTCAACAGTGGTAGAAAACAGTGTGAAGCGCAAGGAAAACTATTTTAAAAGCTCCACCCGCCCCGCCAGAATCGGAACTTCTATCATCAATTCTCAGATCCTGACACAACCACTCCATTCCTATTTGACGTTACGCAGACTAAACTCACGATGCCGGGCGTAAGTCCTTGACCTTGACCTTTACCTACACAAATAAAGCTAACGATTCGGCGTCAAAAGATCGCAAGCGGCCTCTACAAGCAAGTCCTTCTTACAGCGAATTAGGGGAGCTCCAGCTGACACCCTCCTAGCTCAATCTTCCGTCGAAACTTCGTGTTCCTCTCTACAGTCTTCGCTGGAGCCTTTGTATTCGAAATGTAAGATCTTGGGTGATACACAGGAGATTGAGGATCATAATTGACGTACTCTGCGCAGCGGCTTTGACCAAACTCTGACGAGGTTCTGGGATTGGAACAACAAAGGCGTGAGCAGTTCTCAACTAAGCAGATTTGGGTAATGGCTGACATTTCTTGTAGCGGCAGTGGAAGGACATCAGGCACAAATATGTGGAAAATGAGGAGTAGGGATACGTTGGGTGGTTGGGTTTGCTAAGAGGGTATCACGAGTCGAACTGGGACCGTTCTTGAGGGCGATGCTATGCGATGGGGTCTTTGATTGATAAGAAAGGGAGGTACTCTGGTGTGTAGCTACTTTGTAGACGCCGGGTTGCTGGTTGAAGCACTCGTCATATTGCACACAAAAACAAGATATACTTTGTACATAATTCTGATATCTCACCCAATCTACATGTCCAAGATTAGTGTTTCGATGGATGAGGTAAACAGCGCGGAAGCCAACACATGAGGTGGGGCGTCACCGTAACATATTTTCTCATCCTTCACCTTCCACATCGACGGTTCCGAATCATAGACCGACCAACCTATAGTTGCGAGCGTTGGGGCCGAACATAAGTCCACTTCCTCTACAGCTCTCACCCAAGCGACTTGCCCATTCCGCGTTGAGCCTTTCGATCCCCCCAACTCTACGAACCGAGACCATTCGCATTCTCTGGGAAACATAGTGTCTGATTCTCTGCAGCCCATAGTGCGAGAGTACTGCTTCAAAACAATCCCGGTATTCCCACAGTGATCACATCCCACGATCTCTGGTTCAGCTTCTGTCCAGCGATGAAGATAGTCATCGAATATGCTATTGACAGGTCGCGAACGTCGACTGTGTCATGTCCTTCGGGACCTTCCTAAGAAATATGGTTATCGTTATACCAGCTCTGCCAGCCAATCCCTTCAACGAACCCTCTTCCGCTCCCTAGTCGGCGATAACGAGCAATATCTACGTATACTTTTCAAAGAAAATGTTCCGACTTATGGGCAGGATTGGAGCTTGCGGGATGCCCAGGGTTTCTTAGAGGGAGCAGAATACAGTGAAGGGGCTAGGGGCAAGGCGTGCGGTCATATATTCAAGAATGGCGATGCTACGTACCATTGCAAGACTTGTACCTCGGACGACACTTGCGTTCTTTGTACTCGCTGCTTCGAAGGCTCGGACCATGAAGGGCACGTCATCGTTCAGCATATATCATCGGGGACTTCAGGCTGCTGCGATTGTGGAGATGACGAGGCGTGGAGAGTGCCGGTCCGATGTTCCATACATACAGCGGACCCTTCGACTACAGCTGGCAAACAGAGACAAGCGCCAAGACTACCAGATGATCTTGTAGAGAGCATGAAGATGACCATTGGTCGAGCTATGGACTACGTGTGCGATATCCTCTCATGTTCACCGGAGAATCTCCGAGTCGATAAGAAGGAAGCTCTCATAAAGGAGGATGAACGAGATTCTTACCTAACCTCCAAATGGTACGAAGAAGGTGAAGATCCAGATCCGGAGTATGCTCTACTATTGTGGAACGACGAGAAGCACACAGTGAATGAAGTACGAGACCAAGTTGCCAGAGCCTGCAAGAGAGAGGGTTCTTTCGGCCTAGAGAAGGCCAACGAGACCAACGATATAGGTCGTAGTGTGGTCAAGTACTCTCATGATGTTGGTCTTCTGCTGAGGGTAGCCAAAATAATTGAACACATCAAGATCACCGTTACAATCCGGTCTTCCAGAGATACATTTCGCGAACAGATGTGCGACACCATCATTGAGTGGCTGGAAGATATCGCAGGATGCAGTATTGGCGATGAGCACAATGTCATACAGCAAACGGTTTGCGAGGAGCTGCTGAAGTCATGGCGTATGGGAAGTCCTGCAATCAACAAATGGGTTGGCCAGCAAGGTCTGGATGAGCATGAGGTTGATGAGTCTGCAGAGCAGGATAGATCCATCATGTTCAAAGCAGCACGTCGTGGTGCATTGACTCGTGGCGCTCGTCTGGGAAGATTCCGCGACGAAAGTGACTCTGATGGACGTAACAACGCAAATGATAACGACAACGACGATGGTGATGGAGATGACGAAGCAGAGAGTCAGCTCAATGACGATGACCTTGAACCGGTCGAACCGGATCAGATGATGTTCGATGTCATAACGACAGCGCGGAACGCAGACCAAGAAATGCGGACTCCAGGAGATCTAGAGGATGAGACCGAAGTATCTGAAGCTACGTACGCAGGATATCCACCGCCGCCACCGCCGCCTCCTCCTCTACCTACACCACACGTGAGAGTGCATAATTCTGTACGTACCTTTTCTACCGATTCGGAATTGGGAGAGACTTTTGCCCATGCTCCTATCGTCTCGAAAGTGCCCATTTTTGAGATACCAAGAACTCCGTGGCTGTCACGAAAGCAAACTCCGGGTCGTCCACCAACATACTGGCTCGAACAGCCTGAAGGAAGTGCTCTCCAAGAGCCTGTACCCCTCCATGAAGACTTACATCAGCGTGTACGATTAGATTGGTTGTTGCTATTCGATCTAAGACTCTGGAAAAGAGCTCGAGTTGGACTTCGAGATCTATACATTAGTACCGTCGTATCGGTGCCCCAATTCAAGCGTATCTTAGGCTTGCGATTTGCTGGGCTTTACACCTTGTTGGCTCAGCTATTTCTCATCGCCGACCGTGAACCGGACTACGCCATTATCAATCTGTCTCTCCAGATGTTTACGACACCGTCAATTGTGGAGGAGAACGTGGAACGCGCCAACTTCTTGACGAATCTGATCGCCATACTATACACATTCTTGACCCACCGCCAAGTAGGCCACCCGTGGGATGTGGATATCCAGCAGACCTTGGCGTTTGACGCAGGGTCAGTCGCAAATCGCCGGATGTATTTGTTCTTTGGAGATCTGAAACGCCTCTTCGAAAATGAGTATGTGCAGGGGAAACTCCGTACCGAGGAGAGATACCAACTGCAGTTCCTCGATCTCATCAGATTGCCTCAAGGCATCTGCCCCAATGTTAGAGCTGTAGGGGATCATGTCGAATATGAGAACGATGTATGGATAGGCGCCTCCCTCATGACAAAAGAGATCAATAAACTCTGCCGTCAATTTGCGGACTCATTTAGACAGCATGATGGTGAGCATAAGCTTAGTCTAATCCGAGCGATCAGAATCTTTGCGAAAGCCACCATAATCAACTCAGTAGGAGCAGAACGCCATCGATTTGACCAGGCCGAGATCAAGCACGAAAGCCAGTTCTCGACACTGGAGCCGTTCTTCTTTGAAAGGTTCAGTGATCCTAGTAGGAGGCGCCACTCGGTCATCAGTTTTGTAGTCGAGTTGCAACCAATCAGCTTTCACCATGCACTGCATTATACAATCTCTTGGTTGATCGATGTTGGTAAGAGCATGTCGGCAGAACAGCTAAGGAGTCTATTGAGCTTCTCCGTTCAGGATTTGAAGGAGCCGCCTGCCAATAAGTTCTTGATTCCCAATCACGACCCCGAGAGTTACCTGATGGCTTTGTTTGACTTTCCCCTCCGAGTCTGTGCATGGCTGGCTCAGATGAAAGCTGGTATGTGGGTTCGAAATGGGTTGAGCCTTCGACACCAGATGGGCACCTACAGAGGTGTTGCAAATCGGGACTTTGGTCATCATCGTGACATTTTCTTGCTACAGACGGCTATGGTAATCTGCAATCCCAGCCGGGTACTAGCATCAATGATAGATCGCTTCGCCATGGATGATTGGATGAGGGGCCATTTTGTTACTCGACCTGGCTTTGAGCCGTCTCAGCAGCTTGACGTGGCAGAAGACTTAATCCATTTGCTGATAGTTCTGCTGAGCGATCGCATCTCATTATTGCCAGAGGAGGATGAGGGCAACCCTCGAGCGCTTGCACTTCGTCGCGACATTGCACACATCCTATGTTTCAAGCCTCTTCAATTCTCTGATCTTAACAATAGGCTTGGACTTTCAGAAACAGGCGACCTCGAGTACAATCTGGACATTGTCAGGGAGATGACGAATTATAAGGCACCTGAGGGCCTATCTGATGCTGGATTATTCGAGCTAAAGGCAGAGTATCTCGCTGAGGTGGACCCATACACGGCACACTATACCAAGAATCAGCGCGATGAAGCTGAGCACGTCTATCGCAGCTGGATGGCGAAGAGGACAGGCAAGCCTGAGGAGGACATCGTGCTCGAGCCAAAGCTTCGGCCTCTCCCGTCTGGCATCTTTGCCGAACTATCTTGCTTTACTAAGACGCTGCTGTTCGCTCAAGTCATATTCTACTCTTTGGCGCAACACCTACACCCAACGATGTCAGAGACACCAAGTACGAGGATTGAGACATTTCTCCAGGTTGTCTTACACTTGGTGTTGGCAGCTGTGCTTGAAGATGACACGGACGAGGAATTGGAATTAGAATCCTCAAATCCGTTGCCATCTTTCGTACATAATGTGCTGCAAGAGCGATCTGAGCTAGGTAACACGATCTTTGATATTCTTGTCAGAATGTTAGAAAATGGTGAGATCAAGGCTTGCCACCCGAAGATACGCGTCATTCTCCATCGTATGCAACAACGGCGGCCCCGCATGTATAGCAATATTGTGTCATCTCTCTTATCCAGGGGAACAGGACTTCCGCCCCTAGCTCTTGATAGATTAGGTTTCGAGTCTCCACGAACGCCCGTAGACGGTGGCCAAGAGTCAAGGGAACGACAAGCGAAAGAACTCAAGAAGAAACAAGCACTTGACAGACAAGCTAAAGTTATGGCACAATTCCAACAGCAGCAGCAGAATTTCATGAACAATCAGGACATTGCTGAATGGGTTGGAGATGACTCCGACATCGACTCAATGCTTACTGGAACGACAGATATGTATAAGCAGACGTGGCGGTACCCCTCTGGCAATTGTATTCTTTGTCAAGAAGAGACCAATGACTCTCGGTTATTTGGCACTTTTTCGCTCATGACAAACAGCAGCATGTTCCGACAGACAAACATTCGAGATCCTGACTTCTTGCAAGAGGTGTTGTCGACTCCGACCAGTCTTGACCGTGGCTCTGATAATATACGACCATTCGGCGTTGCTGGGCAGAATCGAAAGAAGGTATCGAAGCTTTCATTTGATGGCAAGGAAATCATTGCTGAACATCAAGGCCTGGGCAAAGGATTTCCTCCATCACATGCCTCGAGAGGTCCCGTTTCGGTCGGTTGTGGTCATATCATGCATTACTCATGCTTTGACTTGTACTGCACTTCCACTCAACGTCGACAGAATCATCAGATTGCAAGAAATCATCCAGAATGTATTGATCGGAACGAGTTTATCTGTCCCTTGTGCAAGGCCTTGGGCAACACCTTTCTACCTATCATCTGGAGCGGCAAGGAGGTAGCCTACGCGGGTGCTACCCATACAGAAACTGGGTATGAAGAGTGGCTATCGTTGGGTATCGCTCGGATCGTATCACGATATTACAAGCGCGAAGAAGGCTGGGTGGGTGAATTTCTCCAAGAGCAACTCGTGGGTTATAGGTCAATATCAATGACTCCCCCACTAGCTGGATGCTTGTCCTCGTTATCTGAAGCGCCTATCGCGAGTCCAATATCGCCTCAGGGATCGAGTCGAAGCTCATTGTCCAGTCGGTTTCCCTCGCACGATGGCTTCAATTCGATGACCACCTTGCCTAGCCACCAAATGACTTCGGACCATTCACTGGTTGACGAGCTGATCTCAATCTATAGACGGATGCGAGAGACCATGAAAGCCAATGAGCTACCCTCACGCTTTCCTGCTACATCCGATCTTCCTGGAAGCACGAACAACGACCTTAGTAATACTGATACACTAGCCAAAATCTTGGGGAACTCTATTGCGGCTACTGAAATTGCTCAACGAGGAGTCCAGTCTGATCCTGGACATCTGTATTTGGATAAGATACCAGCTTCAGTCATGACTCATTTGCGAATACTATCCGAGACCGCATCGTCTTACATCGCCATTGGAGGGATGCGCAACCATGGCAATAACACATCAGCGCTCGAAACCTCTGAGACCACCAGACAACAATTATTGCAGCTCTTTGCCGGCAACCCTCAGATCAGTGGAGACGAGGCTGAAAACGTGTCTCGAATAAACTTACCATCTGCGCTCTCTCAAGACCCCTTCGTATTCCTTGCGGAATGCTCGGTCTCTTTGGTACCAGCATTTAATTTGAACATTCTCCACGTGGTCCGCTTGTTTTATCTACTAGGACTTGTCAAGGTCTCGTTACACTTGATGGCTTCCTCCAACGCCTTCGATAATTGGCATGTTGACAAGGATCAAGGCCTCGATGGCTCAGTCTCTCGCGAAGATCTGGAGAAGTTCTCTAGGTTTATATTACGGATACGAGTCTTCACAAACCCTCCCTTGCCCATGAAGATTTATCAAGACACATCCCTATCAGAACCGGTAGCATTATATCAGTCACCTGCATACTTGTTGCCAATGTACAAAGCTGTGTCTGCTTACACTCTCACCTTCCTCCGCAAAGCTGCGATCCTGTTGAACGTTCGGTACGGTGTAGACTATCCTGACACCGGCTTTAGCGATATTGATGAGCCAGAGCTAGAACGTCTCTCCAAGGCGCTGAGTCTCCCGTCTTTGCCTGTCATGCTTTCTGCGACCACTGATTCATCTTATGGCGAGCTCACAATCCAAGAATCGATGATCGCAGGGTGGATTCAGCATTGGCAGTTGCATCAAAAGCACCAGGTCATCATGCGAACTCCGCAAGCTGGCTCACACAGTCAACCAGAAGATATTCTGAACTCAGCCATCTATAACTCCCTCAGACTTGAGCATCCGGCCATCTTCGAATTGATAGGCCTGCCGAAGCAATACGACACCCTGATATATGAAGTCACAAAACGTCGCTGTCCCTCGACGGGGAACAGACTGGAAGATGCCGCACTATGTCTATTCTGCGGTGACTTGTTCTGCAGTCAAGCCTCTTGCTGCAACAAAAACGGCAAGGGTGGCTGCAACCAGCATATGCAGAGGTAGGTCTGCACAATCCCAATATCATGATCAAGCTAACAATATATCCAGGTGCGGCATCGACACAGGCCTCTTCCTCAACGTGCGCAAAGGCTGCGTACTCTACCTCCACAAACAGAATGGCAGCTTCAATCAAGCGCCATATCTCGACAAATACGGGGAGCCGGACAGCGGATTGAGGCGAGGCCGGCAACTGTTTCTCAACCAGAAGCGGTACGATGCTCTATATAGGAATGTGTGGTTGCAGCAGGGCATACCCACCATGATCGCACGGAAATTGGAGGCGGATATCAACAATGGTGGATGGGAAACTATGTGATTTCGGTGGAACAATTGTATCATGGATGGGGCGCATGCAAGGCATTGGTAGAGTTTTTGACGAGTTTATGAAGGCTTCCGATTCGGCACTCTCGTTTGTTTCCATATAGGTCTACGGAGAGAATAGGTCGGCACTCTCGTTAGTTTCTAGATATGTCTATGGAGAGGGTACGAGATAGTATGGGAGTCGGATGTTTCACAGAGTTACGGAGCATGGTCAGGGTTCTCATCTAGAATCACTACCTCCGCTCCTCACGCCTCACGTACTCAGAAGCCAGTGCATCCTTCGCATCAATCTTATGCATCAAACGTTGCTCGGTAACTAAAGTGTGATCATTGTCTTTCAACCCAACCCTCGCCTTCTTGCCCAAACACCCCCTTCTGCAAGTTCGGTACATCTATGACATCCTTCCCTTCCCATTTCACCCCCACCGCAATATCACTTCCAACATTCCACACGGATTGTATGCCTGGCGTTCAGTAATCCCCGCATGGAGAGGAACCGAGCCATCAACCACCAGCTCCACAAGCTACACTTACTCCGAAATGACCTCTCTCCAGCCTTTGAGTGGTAGACAAACAACGCTCACGAATCCATTCCTCTTCTCTCTTCCCGAACGGTAACCGTCGTGATAGAATAGGCTTCAGCCCCCTGCATCCACGGTAGTGCCCGAATTTGTAGGGACTTGCACATTCTGGCGATTATGCTTATGCCTGTGCTTGTTCTATCATGAATGCGCCACTCTACCCCCGATATTGGTGAACCATACATTGCTTCTCTTCATGCGGTGAGATATGTCTGTCCTTGTTTTCTTTGCTTCGGCTTTGTGCCTCGTGCTGTTCTGTGCGTGAGTCCACCTGAGTGAGACGGACAAGCATAATCTGGTCTTGCGGTATTGGTGCATAAGAGAGCACTGGTGTTAGATCTGGCCGTGATGAGGCCCCTGCGAACTTGATGATTATTCTAACCTCAGCAAAGTGCGTGTACACTTAAACTTCGACGAAAGTGGGTCAAACTGGAGTACAGAGGGCCTTGTTATTCAAGTGTATTGCAGGCTCAGCTTAATCGCAAGTAGAAGAGGTGCCTTTCACCCTCAAGTCCCGCCCGTTTCTTTCACTCTTATGATCTGATCCTCACTCAGTCTCCCCTGAGCGATCGACTTCGCATTCTCGATCTCCCACTGAAATTCTCTCAGAGCTCTGAGTTCAGATCCAATGAAAAGACCCCCAATGAGTCCATCCAGTACACCTGCTCCAAATCCCAGCGTGCTGAGAAGTATCAGAAGAAAGGATACGAAGGGCCGTGGCGACCACCAGATGGCGATGAAGCAGCCAATGGAGACGACTATGGAGACCGTAAAGTTGAACAATCGGAAGCGGCGTTGGTGGAGCTCGCGCTGGGTATATGTAGCGATCATTGATATAATAGTGTCGTAGGTGGAGATAGAGAGAGATCTGGCATCAACGGAAGCTATAGGCGGATTGGCAGACAATGTATTAGTGCCATTCAAGGAAACCTGCTGCGACTGTGGGCTCCGAAGAAGAGTAGCTTCAATGGAGAAATGGTCGCTGAGCGAACACCCTATCGTAGGGTGAAGCTCGGTCATTCCGACCTTGATACTCTGTACTTGCCATATGTCCCGACCAACATGGCCGGAACGGACATCATTTCCTACAAAAATGTAATCTAGTCTTTTCGCTTTTGGGTCTCGTGTATCGTTGGCGATGATAATCCTCTCCCCGTTATACTGTCTCTTCTGCTGCTCTTTAGGCCATCTCCAAGTGTTTAAGACACCATCGGAAGCAGCCCCGTTCTCCATGAGGTTATATTGAGCGTTTGGAATCTCACGGCCTCTTCGTCGTTCGACCTCACTATCTGCCGGACCTATCGAGGACTCGGGATGTAGCGCCCTCCAGGCATCTTCGACCGGAGCATGTGCGGTGATCAGTTGATGAGCGAACGAAAGAGGAAGCATATTGAAGTCCCCAAGGCCAAGCACCGAGTGGCCTCTCTCGGCGGCGCCACGCATTAGCTTTGCAATTTCCCAAGCTTGAGCTGTGCGATGACATATGTAGGAGTCGTTCGGTTCGCTTTCATAAGGTGCATGTAAATGCGTGCAGAACACTTCCACCACATCTTCCGGCTGAGAAGCGAATCGGATTCTGGCACAGGCGACGCCTTTCCCCACAAACCAGTCTCCACGAAAGAACGCTGTAGGGCGTCCATTGAGTGGATATCGGAACATCCCAGACTCCTCGATTGGCCATCTTGAGAGGATTGCGAGACCGCCACCAAAGATGCCGCTGTAGTAGTATTTGCCATACGGCAATAGATGTTTGGTCTGTTCTCGGATGCTGTTGTAGTCTTCTTGAGTCCAGCATTCTTGTAACCCAACTATCTCTGGGGTAGGACTGGCAATGGCCAGTCGTCTTCCAATCTCCGTCAGTCGTTCTCTTCGGAAGTGAGATATATATTTCAGGCCAAGGCAATTGTAGGTTATGACGTTCAATGTGGACAGGGGCTCCGGGAGAGCGCTCATGGTCTACTGTGAAAAGTCGTCCCTGAGACTAATGAAAGCTTTTAAGCCAGGAAACGCTCTATCAGATGGAGAAGTAGAAAGAGAGGCCGGTCAAAGAACGTTAACAACTACTATACTCTTGTCGATCATGGTTAAATGTCTATAGATCTTTGCCACAAGTCACTAGAAGACATGAGGGCACACGGACACGATTGAGGTAGAGACTGTTGATATGGAGTATGTCATAAATGCTAACAGAAGAGAGGACGAAACGAACAACCGAATGTATTCCCATATTGATGATAGCATAGACCATATCGGCTGTACTTTTCGCGAGCTATTCTAGGTCTTGGCGCCAATTTGACCTGGCTCATGCAAAACCCACATCGTTTTCAAGCCATGTACATTGATTGATTCTATCTTGGACTATGATATGTGGTAGATCGGGAGTTAACCCCTGTGTACATAGTAACAACATCTTGATTAATCAAAGGACAGCGAAGATTCGAACTCTCATTGGATTGGCACTCATTCAATCTTGCCCTTGCCCTTGCCGGTGTCATATACACCAACTCTATGGCCCACAAAATCACTTTCTATCCTTGCTAGATCCGCAGCGATAAAGTCGGCACAGTCCTCTAGATTGGTCGCATATTTAGGGGCATTTCCGAGAATGCTGAAAAGCACCCCGATGACAGGGATGTTGTGGAAGTAGGAATTCTGCCAGCCAGGCGGATAATCGACTGATGCAATGAGTGGGTTTTCACGAGGTGCGTTCTGTAACTGGATAGTCTTATTGACAGGGTTCATGTTACTAGGACATAGCAAAGACCATCTGAGATTCTCCTGAGGCTTGGCGGAGAGGCATGCATATGTGAGAGCATGTTCAAGAAAGAGCGGGACACTAATAGGTCGTCAGCTATAGTAAAGACGCGTCAAGTCGAAGAGGAACTTTACTATCTCATCAACATAGTACCTGGCTTGCCGGGAATGTCTCTGCATCATATTGGAGTCAGCGTTTGACTCAATTGGCGAAAAGAGTGTACTTTGGTAGTTGAGGTGTGAAACCTTCTACTATTTATCCGGACCTCTAGGGTAAACCATATTGGGAAGGACAGAACGGAGATTGGACCTACAAAGCTGACATCCCACCCATAAGCCAGGCTCTGATCGGGCGATTGAGCTTCTTGCTTGCTTCCACACCAGCTGTGGCTACTGCGTTGATGATCTCCTGCATCCGAGGAGCCTGCCCAGGGAAGATTGCAGCTAGCCCAGCGCTGTTGATGAAAGCGTCGCATCTGTTATTCACTAGAGCATCTTCAACAGCGCCTGAATCTGTAGCATTGCCGGTGACAACCGTAAGATCTGAAAAAATCGCACTCGGGAGCAACTTCTGGAGTTTAGTCTCGGAGCGGACGAAGACAACGACTTCGTGTTTATGAGCGAGGAGAGCAGGGATACAGCGGGATCCAAAGGTCCCAGTGGCTCCGATTAAAAGGACTTTCATGATATTATTGAACAGGATTCGATCACGGGAAAGAGCAAAAGAAATGTGAGCAACAGATGGAAGTGGTGAACTGAAGGTGGAGGACGCTGTTTGTATTTATTCGTAGCTGCCTAGATCTTGTTCACTTCATACGGAACAACAATCCCTCCGCTGCGGTTTATTCGAATGGTATAGTCCGAAGGTCGGTTAGAGAAGTCCCTGCCGACTTCTACGCGAAAAGGAAGCGTCCTCGCAGCGAGTGGACTGGCTGCAATCACAGTTGTTTACTGTAAAGTATCCAAGGGTAATTGAATATTACTGTCCGGAAGAATGAGGATCATTTTTTACGGCAAGCGCGATGAAGCGCGCGGAGGCCGGAGATCCCGAATTAGAATGACAAGAAGTCGCCATTGACCCTGGGCCAATGACTAGGAAGATGGTGGACGAACACGACCTTCAATTTGAAAAATTCCACTAGTCTCAGCAATTTACAATGTTATATTCCAAAGACCAGGACAATGCAGCTATTAGAAGACGACATCGACGAACTCTCATTGGATAGCCAGCCGCCACAGCCGCTTGTAACTTTACCCAATCTGAATTCACGAACAAAAGAGAGGGCACGCTTCAATCGAGATATATCAGAGTCGAACATGTCCTCGAGTCGCTACCCTAAACGACGACGCGTTAGCGGTCGCGAAAAAGAGCCCACGCCTGCTTATGAACCTACACCACCTCCTTCTGCCGCGATAAAGCGTTATGACAGCTCTCCTGATGAACTAGCCCCCAGTTCAGATCACGAGAGATTTCGCCCCAGCCGAGCACATCCACGGCCAGAACGGGGTAACAAAGATAAGAAAAAGACCTTGCCCGGCATCTACGAAGCTGTTGCTTCCGCTGTGATCGCTGAGACCGACCCAAACGAGTTGAGTTTTGCCATTACTGCGCCGCAAGCAAGTGACGATGAGCTGAATGACACAACCGCTGCAGCTGCTGTATACAAAGAGGAGGATAAAGAGCAACACGCTACGACTCATGTCAAAGACGAGGAAGAAGTCGCAACCGAGCAGGACTCCGCTATCCCAGATCCGCCTATCGAACATTCTCCAACTGAGGAAAGCGACGTTGCTACACCGCTGGTTGACGACGATTATGCGGATGATGATGATCGCCCCGCGTCCTTATCTGAGGATTCTCATGACGGAAATAGGTCACTTAACACTGATGTTGTGGACAAACTATCTTACGAGCAAGGCGTTGCGCATCCATCCATCGAGGATCATTCTCATCTTCAGGTTCCCTCGGTACTTCGTCGTACTAGCACGTTCCAAGGAAGCTTCACAAGAGTCTCGCCGCACCCATCTCCAGACCGGTACACAAGCAAGAGCCCGCCTGCTTATTCGCGACTGAGCACTCCAATAGCCACACCTCGTGAACTCCCGATAGCACCACCGCAATACGTACCATACAGAGAAAAGATGGTCCTCAAAGGGCACAAGAAAGGTGTAGCGTCCGTCAAATTCTCACCCAATGGCCGCCTCATAGCCAGCTGTTCCGCAGACGCAACCATCAGAATATGGGATGCCAGCACTGGGAAACATCTGCAGACACTAGAAGGACACCTTGCTGGCGTCTCGACTATAACGTGGATGCCCGACTCGAGAGTAATAGCATCAGGTAGCGACGACAAGTCCATCCGTCTCTGGAATGTGGACACCGGTAAAATGCACCCACGACAATTAATAGGCCACTCCTCCTACGTCTACTCTCTCGCTTTCTCACCCAAGGGAAATATGCTCGCATCCGGATCCTACGACGAGGCCCTTTTCCTCTGGGACGTGCGCACCCAACGACTCATGCGCTCGCACCCCGCACATTCCGACCCCATAGGCGGGGTCGATTTCGTACGCGACGGCACGCTCATCGTCAGCTGTTCCACCGACGGTCTTATCCGATTATGGGACACAGCCACGGGCCAGTGCCTCCGCACCCTCGTGCACGAGGACAACGCCGCGGTGACCAGCGCGCGCTTCGTCCCCAATGGCAAATTCCTCCTCGCGTGGACGTTGGACAACAGCATCCGACTGTGGAACTACGTCGAAGGCCGCTGCATGAAGACGTATCAGGGTCATCGGAATGAAAAATACAGTCTTGGCGGAGCCGTGGGCGTCTATGCCAATGCGGACGAATCGGAAAAGCGCGCGTTTGTCGTGAGTGGGAGTGAAGATGGGAAGATTTTCACATGGGATGTGCAGAGTAAAGAGGTTTTGCAGACGATGGAGGGTCATGATGGGGTTGTGCTGGGGGTGGATACGTGGGAGGAGGAGGGGTTGATGGTTAGTTGTGGACTGGATAAGACAATCAGGGTGTGGGAGAGGGTGAGGGAGCCGTTGGTGCAAGAGGGAGGGAATCCCGCTGCTGACAGTATCACGATTTCAAACGCTGATGGAAATGGCATTGCGCCTAGCGCAGCTCGAGAGGAAGATATGACGATGAAAGATGAAGCTGGAGAAGAAGCCGGCATAGAGACCGCTACGGTGGCGGAGGTCAATGGTGAAGGACCAAGTCAAGAGACAGTGCCGCTGTCGCGCGATGAAACAATGGTGAATGGTGTTGAATCGTGACGGGAATACTTTTGACTTGAAGGGAAAGGATCGTATCTACAGCTCTTTGTCTATTGCGTGAACGGATTATAGCGGCATTTGGAAGGGCGTTGGGCATTGGCCATTTGAATGATTCATCGGACGTTTGACGGCTATTGTTGTAAGATATTCGAAGCCAGATTTTCAGGTTTCACCCCGTACTTTACTTCAGGAAGAAATGTACAACCATCATACTCCATAGCAGAATCCGGCTTGATTCTACAGAATTCAATAATGCAGTTCACAAGGTCCAATAATAACAGTAAAATGATGGCCAAAATGTTCGATTTCTCTCTCTTCTATATGATAAGCTGCCATGACATCAATGCCGCACATCGTCTCAATTTTTACATTTACGTACACGGCCCAAGAAAAAAACCCACTGCGCAGGCATGATGCGAAGCCCATGCTCGGCTTCGTGCCCCAATCCACCAAACCGCCCGATGCTATCCAATCGCCACCCATCTTATCTCTCATGCATCATTTTGCCAAAAAACGCTCAAGCCTGATAAGCGGCCTGCACGACGCCCCCAGTTAGCGACTGTCCATTGCCCGTGTTCAGACCGTTGAACGCGTATCTCGCAATGCCGTTCGCGGGGTCGTCGAGGAATTTCAAAAACGCGGACATTTGCTCCGGGGTCGGTGGCTCGTTCGGTGCCATTTCGCTGATCCAGAGCTCGGGGATGTTGTGCAGCTGTTGAAGTGTCTGGTACTTCGTCACTGCAGCCTTGAGTGCCGAAATGTCCGAAGCTTCGCCGTAGTAATGGAAGGTGAGAGCGTCAAAATGACAACCTGAACAAGATTCCAGGAATTGTGACATGTACCCATGGCCCATGTTTGCGGCGGTGAGTTCGTTGGTGGTACCAGGGGTGACGAGCTTGATGCCAGATGACTTCAGTGGCTCCATGTTGTCTTTCCAGCCCTGTACTGCGGCGCCAACGCTCAACTGGGATCCTCCCTTGTCAGTGGTCATGTCAGGCTCGTTGAAGCCCATAACGTAGGTGGGTTTGAGAGCAGCCACGTTCTTTGACCAAAGAGTAACATGATCACCAAGACCCCACAGCATAGGGACGAATTCAACGTTGGTGGTTCCAACTGTCCATCCTATCGCAGGGGATGGCGAAGAATCCCAGTCCCAACACCATCCCATTGCGCCTTTACTAGCAGAGACGTATGAGTTGGCAGCAGAAAGTGCTTCGGCAGGGGACATTGCGTGTCCGGCATAGAGAAGACCGCGAGCCTTGCCGTTGGAGCTGACGGGTGTTAATGACCTTGCCGAGCCTGCTGTTGAAGAAACCGGTGTCACTGAGCTAGCGACGGCTGGGGTGACCGAGGCAGGAGTGACTGAGGCGGGGACCACTGGTGAGGCCGGTATTTGTTCGCCACCTGGAACGTGAACCAATTCTGGAGCGACCACACCTGGAGTTGGCGGCGAAGTCGAGGATGCGGCCGAGGTTGGAGCTTGAGCAGGTGCAGAGTACGCCTGTACAGGAACAGAGTTTGCAGAGACTGGTGCAGGAGATCCAACCACTTCACTGGGCTTCTCGGCTACGGGGGCCGAACTGACGGGGGCCGAAATGACGGGGGCCGAACTGACAGGCGTTGAGTTGACAGGCTTTGAGTCGACGGGGGTTGAGCTGACTATCGGGGCTTGGTACGGGACAGAGGGGAGACCAGTGCCGACGACGCCGGTGCCAGTGCCAGTGGGTCCAACAGGAACGCTGCTATTGCCAATAGGGAAAGGAGCTGAAGAAGGCGCCAGGACAGGAGAGGAAGCAGCTTTGGATGATTGGATAGCTGCGTCGCTTGGTGCTCCAGCACTTCCACCACTTGGTGCTGCAACTGTGACAGTGATCGTGTTGGCTCGCGTGACGGTGACTGTTGATCGTGCGCAAGTAGCACCGCTCTCACCAGGCCCACCTGGACCGGAGCCTGGCGCGCCAGATGGCGAAGAACCTGAGCCAGCGGAGCCAGATGCAGGTGAGCTACCAACACCACCCGCACCTGACGTAGGAGAGTTACCGATATCACCAGATGCAGTCGACGCTGGAAGAGGAACGATACTGATAGTGGATTGGATCGTCACTGGTCCTGCACCGACACCTCCAGTGCTCAGTGGGGCGCCCGTGCCTGTCGGTCCTACGGCCGTCCCATTATCACTGACTGGGAATGGAGCGCTGCCAGGAATGCCTGATGGGTGAGGAAACCCCGTAGGAAAGCCGCTTGGCAACTGCCTTGCTTTGTACGGGCCATGCCCCATGTGTGCGTGCTGTGGCATAGCGAAGGCTGCAGGCAGGACTGCCGCAAGAAGTGCAATGTTTAGGTATGCCATTGCGCCGTGTGTACTTTGAAGATACTGAAGAGTTCAAGGAATCGATTGGTTTTGTAGAGGGTGATTGTGGTGTTGATTGAGATTGTTGTATCGTATGTAGAGTAGGAGTACTGAAGCCAACCAGGGCTGTAAAGAGAGTGTTGGTCGACGATGGACCGAATGAATGTAATGAGCGAGTGCTCTGTCAATGAGTTGACGATGGAGTGGTTGGAAACAGCACGGCGATGAGGTGAGGAGGAAAAGAAGGTGTGGGAGATGGAGGTGGAAGGTGGATGATCATAATCCCATAGGGGGTTGTTAGCCCGAATTGGGAGTCGGCGACAAGGATCATCAAAGGACTTTTCTGGACGTTGCTTGCTCCTGGAACAACGCCACCTAATTTCCGGAATACAAAGCATACTGCAACCTTAGTAGTCGTGACACGGCCGGCATGGCCAATGGCGATGGCGCTCTTAGCCAAGGTAATGAAAGCTCCACCCACTCACAATGGCAGAGGAGCATGCTGACGCTGCCATCATCTCTTCCGACCGGGCGCAGTTCCTAGCTTCTTATTCAGGGGTACCGCCCTCCAATGAAGCCAGCCAGTGGGAGACTCTTGGTGTACCTTTGGAAGAGGATCCTTGGCGGAGCGGCACCCTCGTTTCAATGCCTACTAGGTACTTTACTCAGGTAGAGTAAAGTACTTTAAGTTGCCAACTTCTGTCAGGCTCGGTGAAGTCAAAGCGAAGAGAATTCCTGGAAAGCGTTTGACTCTCTGACTGTTTGTGTCAGCTAGTCGAGATTGCGTGGACGCCGTACCAAGGTACTCTCCTTTCATCTTTTCCCTTCTCTTGTAGTGCGGACACGTTCTAGCAGGTAAGGTATTCTGCTCATCTCAAGGATTCTTCTTTCTTGAAACAGCTGCTGGGCCTTCCAACACCAACTGCTCCATACTAGTACAAGCTGAAGAGTATGTGCCTCTGTCGCGCATTATTCAACGACGTGAGGATTCATGGTGTGAATGAATAAATGGACAGCGATCTCGTACCATGGAAGGGCGTGTCCTTTCTACCAAGTAAGCCAACGTAGTAACCACTGTTGGTCTATGCTGGCGTTGTCGATACTTTTCGTGGCTTTAAGATCCATTTCGACATTCGGCAACTCATGTCATGTCCTCTGGGCGTTGGAAGTCATCCCTCGATGCTGGCTCCCTCAGGTGGGATGAGCTTCACGGATGAAGCAATACCGTTCTTCTGGCTGCTGCACTCATTGAGTCAACTCTATTGCACTCTCGAGAAAGGAGGAAGACGCAATGTGGTGTGAGAGAGGAAGTGGAGTAGTGGAAGGAGTATGTTATGTTGAGGAAGTTGCATTCCTGAGTGCGGACGACGTCATGTCAACATCACGAGAGTTGCAATAGATGCATTGTCACTGTCTACGTCCAGCGTATTTGTCCCCAATATTGTCAAGAGGCGTATCTGTAACAAGTATCCTCCCGTTGAACCAATGGTGGGTTCGACTGGCTCCCTCAAAAGTATTGGAGTTTGCTTTAAGAGCATCTTTCGAGTCGTACACAACAGCCCTCTACCATCAAACATATTTCGTCAGAATACTGCTCGCAATATTTCACCGCTCTCATCTACCCTCTCCCTTCCTCCTCTCCATCACCTTCAAGACATCCGCCGCGCTGTTGACATCCCCCTTTCTCTTTTTCGCGCCCCGTTTTCTCACCCCTTTCCCCTTTCCTTTCCCCTCCACATCCTCCTCATCTCCACCCCAGACACTCAACTTTACCCTTTCTTGGTCTTCCCCATCCTCTTGATCGCCGAAGCGACTGCTTCCGAATTCCATGTCCATGTCATCTGCGTCGCGGTCATGCGATTCAAGCATCTTCTTCCGTCGGGCCATTCTGGCAGCTTCTTCTTCGTTGACCGACTCTGGCCCGATAGGTTTGATTGTGGAGGCTTTCTTGAGCGCAGCTAGAATGGTGGGATCGGTGAGAGGATTCCGTGGTGCCTGTTCGGGTACATCTTGTTCTGCATCTGAGTCGCCCAGCCAGTTTCGCTTCTTATCTGGTGGAATCTTGGGCGGGGCCATATTAGAGGTCTCTGTCGTTGAAGCTGGAGACACTGTCGAACGACCAGCCTCCGGAAGCACCTTGCCTTCGCTATCGCTCGCATCGGAGTCATCATCTGCAATGTCTCCCAGAGGATTGTAATCGGTCCCTACGCCCTCGAAGATATCACCATCATCTTCATCCACCAGCGGCGGCGCCACTAGTGCGACTTCCATGCCCAGTGGCTTGACATCCCTGTCCGGCATCAAGAGACCGTGGCTACTAGAAGAATCGTCTTCGATCTTCGCTTTCTTCACCTTCCTTTTCACCTTTCCATCTGCGTCTACAGTGATCAATATTTCTCGACCTCGTTCATCCTTTTCGATTCGAGACGTCTCCCTCTTCTGCCCGACTTTCAAGAATCTTGGACCCAAAGCCGATTGCTTTGCCTTCTCCGCTGCTGCGAGTCTTGATGCCTTGAGCTCCTTCAAGATGTCATCTCTGGTTCGTTTCTTGCCTGCTACTGACGGGGGCGCCATTTCACCCCTCTTGGCTCTTTCCTCTTTTACGACAGCCTTGATCTCTTGCTCTTCCAATTTCCCAAATTCGTCGTCAAGGTTAGCCTGAGGTTCTTCCTGCTGGTCTGCTTCCGGGTTTGGTTGCGCCGTTTCTGGACGATGAGAAAGGACATCTTCCCCTCTTCTAACCCTCTCGAGTAATCTGTAGTCCAGTCCCTTGACCAGATGCACATCCTTGACATCCCCTCCCACGATTTCGTCCCGCAAGGCCTCGAACGTCCTCGGATCCATCTGCCCTAATTTGACCATGTCCTCCAAAGCCTTGACCCTGACAGTCTTGTCATCATCTTCACCAGATGTTCTTAGTAGTGTTCGATCTTGAAACCCGGCACGTAGTATGGTTCCTTTGGGAGCTGCAGAGGAGCGGAACTTTTTCGCGTTGGAGGGATTGGATTCAGCGTTACGCTCGGCGAGCTGGCGAGCAAAGTCGTTACCGGAAGAGCCTGCTACAGAGCGTCTGCTCAGGAATCAGCATATCCGATGTAATGAGGAGGGGGATAACTCGGTCTCTTACGGCGTCATGGGAATGCTCGATCGCAACCGAGAGCCCAAAGCTGGGGTTGCACCTCCCCTTGCGGTCGTAGATGCCGAACCGCTTCCATTGCTCTTAGCAGCCGTGGGGGTGTCAAGCACCAACCTACGGAATTGTGTGTTGTTCATGGTCGCGACTACACGCTTACCATTTGATCGAATCGGGGTCCGATTGCCAGTATGACCCGAGATGTAGCTTTTCAATTCGCTGGTAATCTAATCATTCTCTTCATAAAAAGTAGATAAGAGCTTGGCTCAAGCGGAACCTTCCGCTTTCTAGCGGCCCTTCATTAGTGTTGTTCCATATGTGCACGGGTAGCAACCATCGTCTGGGGGATTCTGTCTCGACCTACTCTCAACGATCTCTATCCGATTGACGTGTGAGGTGGGACTGATCTGTTACTTTGCCGAGACGGCGAAGAGTTGGGGTGTACGGCACCTCTGCAGTCATGGCGACCGACCCAAGCGGCTTGGTGCCCCCCGGGCTGGTATGTCGATAAGACCATAGCTACTAGGAACGGTTGATCTAATGGGTTGCAGTTGCGCCATATACATCTCTTGTCAAATTACGCGTTTCCGAAGCTTCCCCAATTCAACCTCGATATGGTCGTCGAGTACCTCATACAAGCTCCCAGGATTGTCAAAGAGCAAGCTCCAATGAATTGGCAATTCTTGACGAGCCCTCAGGATGGAGATATACTACTCGTCTGGCAGCCACCACAAATGGGTGCTCAGGAAGCAAGTGACGGATACGTTTGGGCCGATCCGGAAACAGCATTTAGTTCGGAGATGAGAGGTTATGTAAGAACGTGGAGTAGCTTACTGGGCGCATGTTACTAACGGTAAGCACCTAGAAAGTCGAAATGTACGTGCATAAAAGTGGTTTCCGTATGCCCAACGAACCGATGGCAACACATGCGCGACGCCGATTACGCCTGACACAGTCTCAAAATCCAGACCCTAACCTTCCCCAGCCTGACCCTTCGTTATGGATTATACACTATCAACAATCAGAACCTCAAAACCATTACCCATCAAGAAACATTCGAACCTCTGATCAGGTCCGTCTAACGATGAGCGAACGTATGCAGCTACAAAGACAAGGGCAATTGGTGCGTAAAGAATTCATGCTACGTGATAGCGCGAGCTGGCCTACGATCAATATCCCTGGAAACTCCAATGCTGGGTATGCACAGCAGGCCATGGGTTATCCGAACGACGTTATGGCACATATGAATAGAAATCAGCAGCAAGCCTACATTCAACAACAGCAAGCCACTGCATCCCAACGAGGCGTTGGGCCTTCTCCAGCCAAACGTCCACGTCATAATGGTCCAGGTCATGGACATGGATCTGCTACAGCTATACCAGCACCAGTTCTGCTGCAAGATTCTGGGAATGAAGACGAGGATGGCACGGTGGGAGGAGACTATATGGATTATCTTACACCGCGAGATATCAGCCTTCATCGATACCTACAACATCATGAATGGCTCGAAGAGATCTTGGAATCTCCTTATGACACGAATCAGATCATACCAGGGGAGCTAGGCCTTGGGCGGAAGGGTGAGCTTGAGTCTCTAACCAACGACTTCTTCAATGCTCCTGTCGAGGGCACACTAAAAGTAACATTTCCGACCCTTACAGAAAGCCCTACGCATAAAGAAGATTCCGTGACACCACGGGTAGGTAGACTAGAAGCTGGGAAAGCCGAAGAATTTACAAAACGAGCTACTGAGAGGGTAGCTGAGATTAATGCGGAGATGGAAAAGCTAAAGAGACAACATGCCAGGCGCATGGCCAAGCTGAATAGAGGTCGTGCACTCCAAGAAGCCGAAGAGTCCATAAGAGCTGAAACCCTCGAGATATTGAGTGGCGACTTTCGGAGGTCTAGGGCTGACCCTGACTCGAAAATCAATGAACATGCACAAAAGATAGTTGGTAGGAAAATCACACCACTTTTGGACATTGAATGTGTGCAAAAAGGTTGTTTGGAGGAGAAGTCTGGGGCCAGGGATAGTAATGAACAAGATTATGACATGGTGGACAATTTCAACCTCGATGGCGTGCAGTCTGAAGCCCCTGCTCCTTCAGAACCAGAAGAGCGGACACTCACGAATCATATGAATGCGGTCGAACCACCAACCTCTTTCAGACAGATGTCAACGCCAGAAACTTCGCATAATGACGGTACCACGAGGGAGGAAGTACCTGTCTTGCGGAAACAATCTAAAGACACGACTGCGGAGGATTGGATTATGGTCAATAAAGACGTTAACTCTGGGGCAGAAGACCAAGAACTTGGTGATCTCGATAGTTTCGCCCATGATGCGGCCACGCAGCCAGACACGGACACTCCTGCTGCCATCGGGACTCCTGATGGTGATGCGCCACCGGGCTTCGAGCCGGGACAGGAAGTTGTCAATGATGAGACTTTCGAGCAAGGCGGGGGAAGCAATACCGCAGGCGAGTTTGAGACCAATGACTTTGGAGAAGGCATCGATTTTGGAGATCTGGATACCACGGAAGCTGACCTGTACGCGGACGGAATCGACACTGGGGAACTCGACGAGCACGGTGAGATAGAGAATGTTGATAGTGCTTTTGGAGAGGCGTTTCAAAGTACGGATGCGGATTCTGCACCAGGGCCGTAGACGTCGGGCATTTGACGGCTTAGATGATAATCTTGCCTGCAAGTCATGATTTGCTAACATATACCGGCGCTGCGGTGGACATAATTGTATCCAACACCAGTCTCGAGTCTCACAAATATAGGACTCTCCAGGAAGGAATTTCAGCATAGCTGGAGTGGAATTTTTGCTTTTTCTCCGCAGCTTCAACATCTGCATCGTGAACCAGTCGAGCCCGTCTTGAAGGCCAACCATCACTTTTCGCAGGGAATGGTTGCGACTCGCCACTTACTACACGTGAGAGATAGTGTTTCGCATATTCTTGAGGGAATGCGGAATGTTGCATGATTTGATCCTGACGCACCACGATGGAAAGAAGCTGAAGGAGGTAGAACGGTGAGCTTTACCATGGCCATCCCTTGTCGGAGGGTATTAGTTGATATAATTGCGAGGGCTCTAATCGGGGTGTGAAATGTGACGAATGAGAATTGTCTTCCTTGGGATGAAGTGGAATATTGTGGCTTGAGTGAGAAGGCGCTGTGGTAGGTATTTGTATATGGGAACGTAACGCTCGTATACTACCTTCTTGTAACAACAATGTTCGACACTGCAATGGATCTCGCGCGGTTCATGCAGTTCTAGAAGTCGAATTCGTGTAACAAAAGGCATGGGTGCTGCATGAAAACACAACTCTGGTGCGATTTTGCTAACGGTTAATTCTTGCCCCATATCTGAAAAGACTGTCCAATCGATTAACCAGCATGAAGTTTGATGCCTACCACGATGACGGTCACAGGCTCCCCTGAAGACCAACAATATGCGGCAACTGTAACGTTGTGCGTTTGAGACTTCTGCCGTTTAGGCGCCTGAGTGATCGAAAGAACACCTGTCTCCCATGAATTATCTCAACATGATCAGAGTTTGGGAGCCGTCTGTTTGCTGTCGGTTCTCAATGGTCCTTGAGTTCATTCTACATTAATGTTTAGCCGCGCAAACACCGGATTAGACCCTGTACTCCATCGATTGAGGCCAACGCGATGGGATCTGTTCCTCGATTCCCCCTCGATGTATCTAGCAACGCTCCTCTACAACCTAGAGCAGGATAGACAGCCTCTCGAGCAAGTGGGTACAGGTATAGAAGTCGTTTGTATTTCCGACACCTACAACTTTGAGTCCGACATCCCGTATGCAGATCTCCTGATCCACACGGGTATTTCAAGCGGGCAAGATATACAAAGCATCCTGAACTGGCTCAATAGTCTTCCTCATCCAAACAAGGTCATGATACCCGGCGTCAGCTACGCCTTATCTCAACCTCGAGAGAGAGCGAGCCTGGATTGGACGGGAATAACGCTTTTAGACCATAGCTCTACGAGCATCACAATTTCTTCAGGCCGCGATCTCAAGGTCTTTGGCAGCACGGGGAAATCACATCCAGAACGGCTAGGTATCTGGGGGTTTCCGGATTCTGACAATTGGACTGGCCACGTCCCAACGGACACCGATATCCTCGTTACCTATATGCCACCGGGTAAGCGGTTCCAAACCCTTGGCAGCGGCGACGACGGTTTGTTGGCGGAGATGTGGAGGACCAAACCACGACTCCAGATCTCCGGCAATATCTGGGCTGGGTATGGCAAGGAGTACGTCACATATGACAGGTTCGGGGTGCTTTTTGAGAAGATCTGTAGCGGTCCCAAAGTCGTAATGGCTTGTACCATGCTGATGGAGATGTTGTTACGCTTTGCTGGGTTCGTACTATGGCGGCCTAGATCCGGGAGTAGGGGGATACTCGTCAGAGCGGCCGCAGTGAGACAGTTGCAGCACAGAGAGAAGAGAAAACCCATAGTGGTGTATCTGTAGAATTTCAACACCATGCCTGATGAGGCGTCCACTTCGTCAAATCATCCAATGTCTCTGTTAGCTCCAGCAGGCACATGCAAGAGACAACCCTCGTACATGGCTCTGCTAGGGACAAGAGCGATGATTTCAAGGCACTACAAGAGCCAATGATACTCCTTGGCTTCGCCTTCTAGTGAGGCTTCGCCTAGTCATTCGAATTCCCCAGTACAGACATTCTTTCTGTGTGTGCCGAATCAATATTCGCCATGGGTGAGTCTGGCTTCGGACCGCAATCAGATCACGCATTAGCTCGCAATTACCAAGTCATGATGGAATTCCTTCTGTTTGCTACCACATCCTCGGATAAATCCCAAACCCCTATGCAGCCATGGCTGTCACCCAAACATCAGCCACATCGCCAATATACCGAAATAAGTGCACGGAAGCCATTAACCGCCTGGATGAAAATGCACGACGCCAATTTCCATGTTGTACATGAAGAATACTACTTTGAACTCATCAAAGAACTCGTCTGGTTGCCGCCTACGCCTCAACTCCATAGACAAACCTACAAGTCCCTCGCATAGATATTTGTACTTGAAAAAGGGCGGCTGCGTCATAGACTTGGAGGATGCTGGACCGCTGACCGTGGCCTGAACAGCGTCATAGCTGCCTACGGGAGCTGTGAATGGCGACCTGATCGCCATATTTTCTGAGTGCTCTGCTGTCTCTAACAGTAGACTCAGTATGTTGATAAAGACGCCGTTAGGATTGAGTGAATGATCGTATGGTCCACTGACCACCCCATACGCGACTTTCAAGCCTGGCGTTGGAGTTCCCTTAATGCTCATATTGGGAGATGGGACTACCAGTGGTGCGGGATCGGTGATGTTCGACAAGGAGGCATACGGAACATCATGGGTGATATTATCAATTGTGTCGTTCCTTGAAAGACTCAGCGTCCAAGGATGGTAGAAAGCCAGAGTCCCTACGGTATTCCCTTGCCACTTGAGCAGGTAGATGGCAGCGTGGGGAACATCGTTGTTGATCATGGCTTTAACAGCTTCGTAGATGCCCCAGATGACATAGCGCGCTTCGATGCCCCGGACTCCACGTCGTGTACCGCTCAATGAGGTTGCAATGACGAGGTCGCTTGGTGCATCGGCGCTCCATCGGTCTGGCTGGATCTGCTTCGTAAAGTCAAGGCGTGCCAGAAAAGCAACAATCTTGATGGCCAGCTCAAGAAAGTCCCATTTGTCGATGGGTTCGCCGCGTTCTGGTTGAGGGATTGCTGAGAATTGGCTTGGAACGCCTCCTGTCAAAGTTGCGTTGAGGGCATCCGTCTGGCTAATGGAGATGGGAGTTGACAGGACCGCTCCTTGAGTCGTGCGAAGCAGCAACAACGTCAAACATAGCAAGAAAATTGACCGCGAACAGCTCCACATGACTACACACAACCATACGACAGCCCTGTTCTTCGGGGCTTGTTGGAGACCAAAAGCCATAATCGAAATCTATATAGATACACAGATCTTCGGCTAGCTTGTGAATATCCGCTGCAACATGCGATAGAATTAAACGAGCCTCTAAGAGTCATCAATTACCGACGCAGAGCGACTTTTTCGAGTCTCGAGGGAAGGGATCTTGTACTCCGGGCCCCAGGGGCCCACTAAGGCGGCAATCGGGACTGTCTGCGGTGGATGGGCAGGGGATGCTGCCACATTTCCAAATGATTCCGCTGTACGATGTATCCTCTGCAGTAGCAGATCATGTTGAAGAGCGTTGCAAATGAAGGGGCTCTCGTGGGCTGCAAAGATCTTGCTCTGATGAAAGTTACTCGAGTATATTGGTACCATTTAAGTTCCCTTGGAATATCGACGGTCTCTAAGTTGTTCTGCATCCAAGTCCGAATAAAAATTTGATCTCGAGGAATCCCCCATATCGAATCTCCCTCTTATGATCTTCTTGCCCAATAGAATGTGGGTTCCAAAAGTTCTCCAGTGGTAAGACATGGCCATGCTGAACCTACTGTTCCCAAAGATTGATTGAACTTATATGGATGGTGTATTCTAGTATAGAAGATTACCTTGAAAAGAGAATTTGCCGTCACAGTGCGTCTCGTCTGGGAATGTTGGCGGAGGCAATTGGTTTTGAATGCTGGCTTGCGACCAATAGCGTTGCATGACTCCACTCCCTATGAATAGCACCAACGGCTCCCCACATGAGGGTGGTTGCGCTTGATGAGCTATGTAGAATACACTAGGAGAGGGAAGTTGATGAACTCCGCATCTTCAATCGTGACAGCATCAGTGTGTAGACTCGTCCAAGGTCGCTCTTTTCATAAGTCGTATTGCGATATCGCTGTCTCTGGTGGGGCTAGGAATGAGGATCTCTCGTTCTTCGAAGAAGTTGAGCTGGCAGAAGCTGGTGAGCGGCACCAACAGCGGCGCCAAGCCACGAATCAGATGCTCTCGGTCGCCAGCGCTCCTTCTTCCCCATCCCTTATCCTATGTATCCTCTATGGTCGTCTTCGAGTACAAATAGCTGCCGGTTTCCTCTACTGTGAAACGCGTCAGAATAGCTGCATACTTTCTCAACATCTGTCGGCGACCTGACATTAAGCGCCCCTCGATATGTGGGTACAACCACATAAGCCAGCTCTCCGTTGTGCACCCCGTACGTTGGAGGCTTCAACCCAGCGTTGACTGACGAGTTGCTACTGCCAGGAATCGATCACTCTCCGTCAGGTCCAAGAAAGGACATGACAATGCCTCCACCACTTCAGGCGGCACCTCGAGCGCCCCCAAACACCGCTTCACCATGGCATCACTTCGAGGCGCTACGCAGCCAGAGCTTAGTAAGAAACTTTTCAAGATCATCAAGAGCGAGAACCATGCTATTGGAGCCTACGAAACCGCCAGCCGCGAACGTATCTCGATCGCCTCCCAGCTGTCAGACTGGGGCGAGGCTACGGGCGACGACTCGATCTCGGACATTTCCGATAAGCTCGGGGTCCTGCTCTCCGAGCTTGGAGAACAAGAAGACGTCTTTGCCCAAAATCTAGAGGACTATCGTGGGATTCTGAAGCAGATAAGGAATACCGAGAGCTCTGTTCAGCCGAGTAGAGACCACAAGGCGAAAATCTCGGACGAAATATCGAAGTTGAAGTACAAGGAGCCACAAAGCACCAAGATCGTTCACCTTGAGCAAGAGCTCGTAAGAGCGGAGGCGCAGAATTTGGTCGCGGAAGCTCAGCTGACCAACATCGTACGTTATTGCATACGTAGTATAGAGATTCAAGCTACTCTAATGCCATCTACAGACCCGCCAAAAGCTCAAGGAGGCCTACGATCTCCATTTCGCCGCCACGATCGAGCGTGCCGAGAAGCAAATCATGCTCGCTCGTCATGGCCGGCGCATACTCAACCTCCTCGACGACACTCCCGTGGTACCAGGCGACACTCGCCCACCATTTGAGCATACCCATCAGGCTCGCCAAGTGCTCAATGACGCCGAAGAAGACCTTCGCGAATGGACACCGAACCTCGAGCCGATTCCAAGCGCAGCTAATGACATGGGTGTCAACCTCATGCCCGCTCAGGCTTCAACGGCAGCGACGAGCGTCAGCGGACAAGAGGAGGAACCGTTGAGTATTACGGGAGGTCAGACTGCAGGTCAAGCGGGACAACCTTCGCGAGACCTTAGTGATAGCTCAACAGTGGCGCAGCCTGAACCCTCCCGTACCTACCTACAATACTGAGATTCTTAGATCAATGTTTTACCTTCCTTTAGCTCGAGGTGTAACCACGATGCTTTTGGGATGCTTTTAGGAGCATGGCGAAGCAGTAGCAGTAACTGATTAGCGATATGATTCCCCATCGAATTACATAATGATTCCGACTCCAAATTGGCAAGACCTCTTCGAAAGCTATCCTATATCCTGTTGAACATTCCGAAAGTCTTACCTCCACCAAACCAGTCACATAGAACCCCATCTCTCGAAAGACGCAATGATCTATCACCCCTAACCCGCAACATTCACTATGAACATTTTCAAACATCCCACGTTCGCCAATTTCAGCTGACACCCTCGCATCTCGTTAGCACTACCTACTTCATCCAGTCCGCGACAAAACCCATACGAACATCAAAAAGCCAATGAGGTCACTATGCGAGACATGAACGAATTTATATCGAAGTAAAATTGACAATAAAATTAAAGAAAACTGGCCTCAGGCGGCATGCTGGACAACGCCGATGGATTTTACTTCGCTCGATCAGATAGTTATTTCACGTCTTAGCTGTGCACTCTGCTGATTACCACACATGAGCATGCGTTATGGAGCGGATCGCCTCTGTTGGCATGTTTAGAGCTATCAAGGGAATGATCTCGCGTTTGTATGGGTTCGGAGGAAGAAGAAGGTGTCTCCTTGCAGCGGAGTCCGTGGCCCCACGGTTGCAGATGGGATGGAGGATCATGTGTATCGAGGATGTGAGTGATAGTAGGGGTTCATTGGTAACTTTTCGAGGAGGGGAAGAGGTGGAGATCATGGGATGCTTTGATTGTGAAGTAGCCCCTTGGGAGTTTATGTGGGTTGGGAAGGATGATGTATGTATGTATGGGTCTGTACTCTAAGAGCTCTTTGAGTATGGAGAGTACGAGTATTCTGCGAACCAAAATATATGGGGTTTGAATAAGTCATCAAAGCCCATTGGGGCTGAATCCATGATCGGATTAGGTTCGAAAGATGGTTCTCGTATCATTGAGACGATGTTCACGTACTGTTTCCTGGAACCTTACTAAAGTGAACCTTTTGGGATTTCCATGGCGTGTCAATGACGAAACAATCTTTAGTATGGCTAGCTTGCATTTTCAGTCATTGGAGTACGTACGGAGTTCCAAAGAAACGGACTGGTGCATAGATGGTCTGATAATGTATAGATACCTTGTACAGACCTGCAGATGGATAAGGTGGCGCGGACTCGCTATATGTGTAATGGAGATATATATATTCTTACCCCCAGATGTTTCACTACCGCTCCAGCCTTTGTATGGATGCCAATATCAGCAACAGGAACAGGATAACCTTTAGAAATGGTCAGTAATGGTGGTGCGGCTGTATAGGCCTGATCAATACGGCTTACCGCAGACACCGAAAAGCATAACCCACTGGATCCTGGGCCGTGCCTCTGGCTAATGGAGAACAACTTGCCCATTATGGGACCGCCAACGAGCTTCGCGAGGATCTCTACGACTGCGACTGAAGTGAACAACCTTGCATGGTAGGAGCGATCGATCAAAGATGTGGTAAGTCCCTGAAGGGCAGGCTCCTCGCCTTCGCTCAAGCCGCAGATAAACAACGCTGGATGAGTCAGATATGCTCCCCAGAACACCCACATAACATACCAAAAAGTAGCATCCAACTTTGGTAAGAAAGCTGTAAGAGCACGAAGCCTACGACAGCGATCGATAAGGATATTCGGATGACATTGAGGTCGAGCATCTGCGCCTGCAGTCCTCTACGATTCAGGACTGTTGACAGTAAAGGCAACACGGCGATCGTCGCCAGGGATGATCCTCCAGCTTGCGAAAAGCGGAGCCATGTCGTCTGGCTCAGACCCCAGTGGAAATTATATGACGCATATTGGTACACGAAAGCTTTACTTATCATTGCAAGCGGCTTGAGAAAGAACAGCAAATAGCAGAATGGAAGGCCTGGCATTTGAATGAGAATAACAATGCCTTTCCACCACTGCTGCTTTTCGGGACTTGGGTCCATCAAGCGATCATCGATTCCGCGTGGTGATAGTTCTGGGGATGAGGGCGATTCCTCGTCGGCTTCCGTTGGTATGAAAGCGTCGGCGGCACCAAGGAGCGGGCTCCCTTGAATGTTTTTCGAGTGTAAATGATGATGATGGTTCAGAGACTCTGGCATGAGGATGATTACAATTAGAGCCACAGTCAATGACCCGATAGCGACGGCAAATGGCAGCCAGATCTTTGTGACCATTAGTAGCCCCGAGAGTGGCGGGGCCAACAGGGTTGTGATGTGGGGGATACCCGCAAGAATATACATATATTTCGTCCTATTACAAATCAGACGTGTTACCTGTCCCATATAGACGAATGACTTACCTATGCGATTTATCGACGGCATCGGCAACGATAGTGAAGTTCATCCCTTTAGCCACCCGTTGAGAGCCACCCACTAGAAGAAATACCGACGACGCCCATACGAGCTTCACCGGCAGTTTCGTATCAGCATAGCATATGAACAAAATCCACAGCAAGCTGCACAAGGTTCCGACGTAAGAGAGCCCAAGAACCAGGCGACGACCGAATCTGATGTTCTTTCAGCAGGCATTAATGGTTTGAGCTGTGGGCGCTCTACTTATCTGCTATGGACCCGTAATAAAGAGCAGTCAGGAGTGCTGTTACTCCATGTATGAGTGTTGGGCGTCCAGCATACATTCGACGGGTTCATACTAACCTGGTAAGGCATCAAAAGTGAACTTCAACCCAACGAGGCCTGCCAACTCCTTCTGTATGGGAGGTATCTTGCACAAGTGCTCATCGACAGACCCCACAGCTGAAAATGATAATTTGTCGTGGGTGTGATAGTATCGATTGCAAATGGCTTGTTCAAACAGCTTGATCATTGGGACCTCAACCATGTGTTTGGCAAAGTAGGTGCAAAATTGCAGACAGAATGTACATATTAGAATAGGATTGCCTGTCAAAAAGTCTTTCACAGAGGTTACCACTCCGATCAATCGTTGCCAGAATCTAGGCTCGTTGGATGAATCGGAATGAGAGAGTGAGATCGCACTTTGAGGCAACAGAGGCTGGCGCTCATCGCTTTCAATATGAGAAGTCATCTATATACAAGCAGAAGAAAGAGCTTGAGATTTCCCCATATTGGTATGGTATCAATGCCAGAGGTCGACGGAAGGTTTTCAAGGCAGGGCAGTGCAGGCAGCAACGCGCACAGCCCGCATGAAGACCTTAGCCGCTCAAAGGATTTGAGTTGGTGAGGAGGATCTAAAACATCTTCCATATGGCAGGGATCATATTTGAAACCAAAAACAGACCTGATTTCGTCGCGTCATGAAAAGGCAGTAATCGGGGCCCCCCTAGTCGGCAATGACCGCCACCAACCTAAGTACAACTCCAGATTTCCACTAGCATCGTTCAGGGCAGGTCCTTGCCCGGATAGATGGCGTGAATGGCGTCTCGGCCCGCGCGCTTCAGCATCATTCCAAGTATTTTAAAGTACAGTATCTCCGGGCATCCCAACCTGTCCTCCCAATCTTCAGCATGTTCGCAGGGTGGATAAGATACTCCGGATGTAACCGAAATCGAGGACAAGGAAAGAAGGAGCGCGGCCCATCCCTACGCTTCACTTTGAAGACTCCATTGACTACATATGTGCGGAAAGACTCCAGGGTATCTTGATAAGCTCATATCTCTGGAATTACGCTTTCCTTCTTCGTGTGTACTGAGAAGGAGCCATGTTACTTCTAACCTTTCTCTCATGTTGTTCATGTCTCGTGGAAATCGCATTTGCTTCCTGGCCTCTGGCAATGGAGTCGGACTTGGGTAATCAAGTGGTCTGGCTGTCTCCAGACTTTCGGATTTTTTACACCCCTTCAAGACCTCGAGAAGTGATTGATCTAATCAAATACCTTTTGATGTGGGGTATATGCCACAAGAGTATCTCAAGACAGTCATTGACATGATGAGACAGGCCATGGTGGTCGTTATATGACTCCTCGACGCCTACTCTTTCCTCGGAGGACGTTCTCATTGCTGCTGCGGAACGCATGCGTGAAGACATCGTCTCTGGATACTTTACCTTTGAGCCTTGGAAGTTTCATCCAAAGAACGCGAGCTTCGAACCGACTATTTCCCACGATAGGATCTTGATCCGAGAGATAAAGTTACAACATGTTAGGCATCCTGTGACAAATTCCAAGTCCGATGAGGCTTATAAATTGTCTATTTCTGAGAATGGCGACGTGATACTGAGCTTCATGCATCCGCTCGGCGGCTTACGTGCCCTTACAACGTTCAGCCAATTATTCTATAAGCATTCCGACATGATGGTTGCTCTAACACCTTATACTCCCTATGCGCCTCTCGTTATCAGCGATTGCCCAGCCTTTATCCATCGAGGGCTGAATCTCGATATTTCGCGAAATATCATTAGCCCAGTCGATGTCATGCGTACGATTGAAGGTCTAGCATTCAACAAATTCAATCGATTGCACCTTCACGCTTCGGACGCACAATCCTGGTCACTTGAGATACCTGCACTTCCAGATCTTGCCATCAAAGGAGCATACCACCCAAATCAGATCTGGACTGTGGAAGATTTGCACGAAGTCCAGATGTTTGGTGCGTATCGTGGAGTGCAAGTCTACCTCGAGATCGACATGCCAGGTCACACCGCTTCTATCTATGCAGCGTACCCAGACCTCCTTCAATCCTACAACCGTCAACCTTGGCCCGAATTTTCTGCTCAGCCATGTGCTGGACAATTCAAGCTCAGTTATCCACCTGTGCTGAAATTCACCGAGACTCTACTCAACGATCTTCTTCCTCGTATTTCACCATTTTCGTCTCTGTTTCATATTGGTGGTGACGAGGTCAATGCCAAAGCCTACGATATGACGCCTACAGAGCTTAAGCCACACCTTCAATCTTTTGTGAATCATACACTACATCTTGTGCGAAATCATTCGCTCACACCAATTGTGTGGGAGGAACATGTGCTTGACTACAACCTGACCTTCCCAGCTGAAGTCATCGTACAGATCTGGCGTGCGGGTACTAAAAGTGGACGTTCAGCTCTTGCAGAGGTGGTAGGACGTGGACATAAGGCTTTATTTGGGCCTTACACCCATTGGTATCTTGACTGTGGACACGGTGGATGGTTGGATCCCGATCTTGATAACCCAGACAGTCCCATCAAGGCGCCTTATCTCGATTATTGCGGTCCATACAAGAATTGGCGAGAGATCTACGCCTATGAACCGCTGAAAGACATACCGAAAGAACAACAGCATCTGGTACTTGGTGGTGAAGTACATATGTGGGGCGAGCAGACTGACGGAATGAACTTGGACAATAATCTCTGGCCTCGCGTGGCTGCAGCCGGAGAGGTATTGTGGAAAGGAAAGGGGGAAGTGAGCGAGGATGGGACCAGAAGGTTGGCGATGATGAGGGAGCGATTAGTGGTCAAAGGTATCGCAGCCGGGCCTGTGCAGGTTACGTGGTGTCTGATGAACCCGGGAAACTGCAAGGTATGATCAAGTCATCACACTAGTGAGTGGTACATAATCATGACTCTCTTTGCCCATGCGTGTAAGGCCTTGCCTTGCCTACTTGCAATCATTTGTACTTGGTAGGACCGGACACTCATCTGGTGGGCACGAACCTTGATTTTGATCCATGCGGTGGCTAAAGTAGCCTTGCGAGAAGGTGCTCCGTACCTTGGCATGTCATTTTCTTGTGTAACCCGAGATCCCTTGATGCACAGCGCCGATAATTTGCCGCCGCAGCATTTCTATAACCCGCTCCAAATCTGATGCTCAGCAGCTTTGAGCAGCTTAGGAGAGTCTACTTTCCACGCATCATTCCAATAATGGAGCTAGCAAGTTCTTCACGGCAGACGGAAAGGGAGCAGAGTCAAGCCGCTGTACTAAACGTTCCGCCTGGTGAATGGTCGAATGAAACTCCTTTCTCGCTGAGGGGACAGAAGTATATCACCACTCGATGCACCTTGGTATGCTATACGTTCCTGTCTAGCCCAGGATGGCGAATCTGCCGATGACTTACTTGGTACTCGGTCAAACATTCTAGGGGCCAGTCATCACGAACCGTGAACAGTCAGCCTGTTTTTTGACGACTATAATTCACGTTGAGTCTTCTGTGATACGAGGATCTTGGATCCAAAAGCTAGTATGTATGAGTCTTCGAGAGAATTTGGCACGTTAGTAGTCAGATTAAGCATCGTCCTTGTTTCGAAAGCCTCATCTTCCTTTCATAAATGGCTAACGCAAGCTTCTTCTTCTCAGGTTGACGACTATAACCAGAACGACGACGTCTTCCGGACCGAGTTCCTTGCAAACGTTACTTTCATCGGGCTTTGTCCTTCAGCCGTCGTTCTGGAAGACGAAGCGCGAAGTCTGCTCAAAGGCTGGAAGTCTTCGTTCACGATTGCGTCACTGGATCAATTCAGCTCTCCACCGCCGCCACCAGGACCTTACCTTGCGAGAGGACACTTCCTCTGGCAGGTGCGAAGATTATTTGATGACGTTAATCAGACGTTCTTGACTGCATGTCAACCGGCCCAAGATGGCACCTCGTGAGCCTTATATCGACCGCTGCGTCAGAACGGAGAAGTACTGACCGAGGAAGTCGATACTGCGAAATAGGCCTAGTGGGGCACGAGTACCGGACGTTGAGCGTCGCCGTACCCTCTCGCTTGTATTACCAGAGGAGCCCCAAGTCCCCTCTCGCAGGTGTCAGGATTGCGATTAAGGATGTCTTTGACCTAGAGGGGCTCATCACCTCGGCCGGTAGTCGTGGCTACTTCAATGTAAGTGATTGAACGTGAGCATCATACCGCTGAACAGAACGACAAGCACTTAATGCATCCAAATCAATGCGGCATGATTGGCAAGGTGGAAGTATTTCCGTTGGTGCTATCTTGAACGTGATGTACAAGTGCGCTGCACTGTATTGCCAGGAGCTGACAGTTTCGAAGCCTGCTCAGATCTCTTATTAGCATGACAAAATAGACGGCCAAAACAACGAAAGCTGACCCCCAAACGTTATAGGTGTCCACTCCTTGTGACAAGACCGCAACATCAATCCAGAAATTAATCGATGCTGGTGCGGAGATTTTAGGGAAGAACAAACTCAGTTCTTTTGCAGCCCGCGAAGCGCCCACCGAGTCTGTGGACTATCAAGCGCCCTTCAATCCACGAGGGGATGGCTACCAGTATCCAACCGGAAGCAGCAGTGGCTCCGCTGCTGCTGTGGCCTCTGTCGGTCCCAATGGCAAAGTCGAGCCAATCGTAAGTGAGTTTATCTAACCTTGATCGCAGAAGCCCTGTGTTACCTAACACATTTAGCGACCGGAAGTGGGCGCAACCCAGCCCATTTCAATGGATGTTTTTCTCTACGCCCAACACATGGCCTGCTTTCCTCTGAGGGCCTGGTTACAGCTTTCGAGTGAGTTTCAGTCAATTTGTAGACTCAATCGAATGAGAAGCTTATAGGAGCAGGATGTTCGATACGCCATGCCTTTTCGGCCGTGACATAACGGAATTTCGAGACTTTGTGATGACTTGGTACGGCGCAGATCTGGAGCTTGCCCATCCAGAGGATACCAAACACCAGAAACAACCAAGGATTGTTTACCCTTTGGATTATATGTCCAACCTTGATCCTGTCCAGAAGCAGTTGATTGACGACTTTGTCAAGGATCTAGAATCCTCACTAGGTGTCCAAAAGACCGAACTATCGTTTGCAGAAAGGTGGACGAATTCTGCACCTGAAAACCTAGCTGGTCAAAGTCTTCAGCAATTCATGGAACACGCGCCGACGCATGCATTCTTCTATGACCATTACCACAATTTCCACGAGTTCCGTACGAAATATCATGCCAAGTTCGGCAAGGCCCCTTACGTCAGTCCGACATTACGCTGGCGGTGGGAGATTGCGAAAGATCTGACACGTTCCCAACGAGAAGAGTCCATACTAAGGCTCCAAACGTTCAAGCGATGGTTTTTGGATGAGGTGATGTGCGTCCCCACACATACGACAATGGTCGTGCTCCCCATTGAAGCCATGAGGCCGAATTATCGAGATGATCCGCCGTCTCCCCCACAGATGCCGATGGGTATTGGGATGTTGGATCTAGCTCCAACCCTTGGTGCACCAGAATTGGTCGTGCCGATTGGTCAGATAAGCTACGATTCCCGCGTCAGCGGGCAGATTGAATATTTACCTGTTACTTTGTCGCTCATGGGGGCGCCGGGTACGGATCTAGACCTGATAGGGGAAGCCCGGGTATGTCTGGAGAAGGCTGGGAGGCCGACTCGGGTTCGGGTTGGGAGTTCGATGTTTGCGAAAGAGGCGGGTGATAAGACGCAGGTGGAGGACGAGAAGTGATGGGTGAGCTGAGGGAGCAGTGATGGTGAGGGGAGTGAGCTTGGGACAGATCACGAAGAATAATTCGAGTTGCCTCGACAAACCCATTTGAGAGTGGACTGCGGGTCCACGAGATCTTTCAGCTTCTATCTATTTTGCTTCCTGGGAAGATGATACCAATCAGAGAGAGAGAGAGAGAGAGAGAGGCGGTACAATGTCGAGATGCAGTGGCTTTCCATTGATGTTCCGAGTCGAACGAGATCGGCGGATTGAGTGAGATTGGTAGAGCCATACAAGCTTCATAATTACTTGATCCCTGTAGCGAATACACACGACCGACATCTTTCTACTTTGAAATTTTAAAAATCGTCAGCACCAATTACTTCCACGAAAACGTTAGAGCTTCGAATATGCCAATTTCCTCCGTCCAATCCTTACATATATACTAACCTTACCACTCAACCCCCCTTCCCCTTCCCCTTCCCCTCCCAAAACCCCACCCTAACCCCACACGCCGGACTAATAACAATCTCACACTTCAGCTGCTTCTCCCCCTCCCCCCAATACCTCCCCAAGCCCTCAAACCGCTGCAGCAGCCTGACAATCGTATAGCCCATCTCCGTCAGCGCGAACTGCTGCCCGATGCAGATCCTCGGCCCGCCGTTGAAGGGGATGTAGGTCCAGCTCTTCGGCGTCCATTTCTCCCACCGCTCGGGGCTGTAGGTGAGGACGTCGGGGAAGGAGGGGGAGGCGGGGGGGTAGAGGTCGGCGCGGCGGTGGAGGTAGAGGGGGGAGTAGGCGATGGGGGTGTTTTTGAGGACGCCTGGGGGGGTTTTTTAGTTATTTTTGATAGGTAGGGAGGTAATGTGGTTGGGTAGGGGGGTTGGCAAACGAACCTATGGGCTGTGATCCATCCGGTCCACCGCCTCTGGGTAGGGTGGTATCGTGTAAAGCTAACCTTACCTGCAAATCGATCAGTTTTCAGTTCCCCACTGCACAAGAGCAGACCCCTCCCCCAGGGGAACTAACATTAATCGGCACACTAGGATACAATCTCAACGTCTCATTCATCACATGCTGCAAATACGGCATATTCTTCAAATCCTCATACGTCGGCGCCCTATCCGGCCCCACCATCTCCAGAATCTCCGTGCGCAACTTCCTCACAATCTCCGGATGCGCGCTCAACTCCTGAAACGTGAAACTCAGCGCGCCGGCCGTCGTGTCCCTTCCGGCCAGCAAAACCGCCACGACCTGGTCGCGGATGACCTTTCGATCCCTCGTGCCCGTCGCAGCGAGCGCGTGCAGGAAGGACTGATGAGATTTCTCGTTCAGATCCGAGATGTTGAGACGGAGAGCCCGCTCGATGAAGGGCTCGATGACCTGATCGATGACTTTTAAGCCTGCCCAAAAGGTCTTCCTGTTGACGAGTGGGTGCAAAGGACCGCATTTGGAGATGATGTTCTGAACGCGCTGCACCTCGTTGAAGGCGGTCGGGAAGGGTGCCTCGGGGTGATCCAAACTGTCTACGGACTTGCCGAGTAGGAAGTCCGTAGCCGTATCGAGCGTGAAGCGGTAAAAGAGGGCGGAAATGTCGACCTCCTCTCCCCGTCCGCCGATCTTGCTCAGCAACTTTCCCACATGGTGTTCGAAGATATCAAGATCCGCCACGCGGTTCTTCACGAATTGGGGTCGGATCAATTGGCGGCTGTTGTGCCATTGCTCTCCATCCGTTGTGAAAATACTGTCGCCAAGAAAGTCCTTCCAATCGTCGTGGAACGGTTTGCCCTTGCCATAGTCGTTGAATTGCGTCGTCAGGACCGCTTTGATATTCTCGATGTCTGCCGTAAAGATGTATCTTTGTCTGGCGACGAAGAAATCAACCGTCCTTGAATGACTGTTTGGAGACCATTTGAAGAGCCAGTTCCAGAATTCGAGATCGGAATTGGTGCGAGTGTGCCGAAGGGAGGCAAGGAGAATCTTTAACAAGTTTGGAAAATCAGCGTGCCTCTTTCAGGTACGAAAAGGAACGTCAAAAGATGTCCCAAGAGTAAAAAGTCCCAAAATATGCCCTCGACCTCATCAGGGTTTTGAGAAAAACGAGACAATGGCGTAGAACAAATACTAACATCAATCCCAAACGGAAGCTTGGCTCGTACTGTCGGCGGAAAGGCGCCTAGTCTGGCGATGGTACGATTGTCGAGGATGGTACAGATGGAGAAGTAGACTGTGGGGAAGAATATGAAGCAGAGAAAGATGCTGAGGAACGGGTGGGCGAAGCCATAGTCGAGCATGTTGTGACGTATGAGTGTTTGTCAACGAACCTCACAGTTGCTACACGATCAACAGTACCATAATCCCCAACGTGCAAAGGGAAGCACTGTAAGCTGTGCTTACATTGCGAAAGAGAAGAGATGCGAGCAGGATAGATATAGTCCATATGCAAAGTCCGTTCGTACATCTTGCAGCTACCCCGCGAATCTCAAGAGCGTGACGGGTATCCAAACCCCCAGTTAGCAGGCCAAGGAATATTGCAGCGAGGTACATCCCCTATTTAGCCTAGGGCTGCATGCTAGCGGCCCTTGGCTGCGAGCGTCCGCAGTCCCCAGCCAAGGCGATTGGATTCTGAGGGGGTTCGGGGTTATCATAGACCTGTACGGATAAAATGCTGTAGACGGGGGTTCATCCCCATTGAGGTAGTGTCCGGCGAGATTGAGTCGAACGAATCAGGCGCCATCTGAATCCCTCGTGAGCAACCAAGCAATCGAGCAATGAAGCACTCGAGACGCGGGATGAAAATGGACAGTGAGTAGATGTGCGTGGTCTGTTCATTATTATTATGCTAATGTGCACCGTGTCTGTGTGTGTGTGATTAATCGTTAATCGTTGCAGCATCAATTTCCATCCGGAGTGTACCTTATCCTTACCTACCGATACTCCTACCCGAGCCGTCATCTCCAACTTCGATGGTGGAACATCCCCCGGAATCCTCGCTATGCTGAAAAGCAACGTACATACTCCCTGCAAAATGCCAACCAAGTCGCTTATGCACAGATTAACCAAGACTTATTCATAGGAAATAGACTCCACCGAGAACGGAGCAGACTGCACTGACTAGCAGACCGACTTCCTGAAGGCCTGATATAGCTCGAGAACCAGCCGAGACCTGGGATACCTTCGGAGAAGCTGCTGGAACCGTTGCTGCCGCAGCCTCTCCCGCCGGGCTAGCAACCTTATCAGCGACGGAGGTAGGTGACGATCGCGACGCCAATGCGGCTCCGGTTGTGATCAAGAAGCCTTGGTCGTTGTAATGTTTCGCAGCAGCGGCCTCCGCAACTGGCTGGGTGATAACCACTGGGAACCCTTGCTGATCATATGATGTGACGACCTCAGATCCACCAGCCGCAGGAGATTGCTGCTGCGAGTCCGCAGGCGATGGCGTAGGTGAGCCTGGTGGGGATGTAATCTGGAAACCTCAAAGTTAGTGTCGCTCGGAGTACTGCCGATATGGGGTGGCTCACTCACAGGCGCCGCGCTTGGCGGAACGACTTTGCCCGAACTGGTTACAGTCCATCCTGCCGGGAGATCAGGATATGTCGTCGATGTGGATTGTGGACTGGTTTGGAGAGTGGTCGGCGTCCATCCTCCGGCATTCGGTTGCTGTACAGGTGACTCCTTGGCGCTGTGGGTCCCTTGGAATGGCATTGGGCTGTTGGTGTCTCCTGTGGCGGATGGCGAGACAGCAGCTTGGATAGCCCCTCCATTGCCATCCGGGTTGACTTTACCACCAACTGCAGTAATGGATTGCCAGGTACCATCATTGCCCGTATATTTGTACTGGCTTCCAGTGGAATAATCGGTGACGGCAATGGATTGGACCCCCATGGTGTATGGTCCTGCAGGGTAATTGGTATAGACACCAGTCTGACCAGTTGCCCATTCTATCGGCGATGAAATGTCAGTCTCCTGACCCTATTGGAAATCTAAATGTGTATTGCGACTTACCAACAGTGCCACTGGGATTTGATGAATCACCGCCGCTCCATGCGCCTACTTTGATCATCATGGGAGTCTGCGGATAGGGATAGCCATTGGTGGAGGTGGGCGTCAAAGTTCGAACGGTTTTTCCGTTCACGGACCAAACTATTTGATTGGCGGTCCAGTCAATGGCATATGTATTGAAACCGTCGTGATTACCGGCTGCTGGAAATGCTGCTCCACGATTGTAGGTTGTTGCGTCTCCTTTGCCGAAGAAGTTTGTTTGGACCTTTGCGTTATCGTATCCGAGCCATTCGAAGTCGATCTCGTCGAGATCGTCTGATTGTAGAATAGCACTGCTAACAATGCCGACGCCCGGCGCTGCTTTGATGACGAACTCGACATGCCCAAACATGATGTACCATTTTGATGCTATCAAAGGGGCATCCCCCGGATTTGCGACTGTGAACGAGGCACCGTTCGAATTGTATGTTGGCACGCCCTGAGCCGTGAAAGAATCTGAGGCTCCTGACTTGAAGTTGATCGTGACGGCTTTACCCAGTGCTGTATCTGCTGGGCACCCTCCTACATGTTTCCGTTAATTGCTGTCAATATCGTGCTAGTGAGCAAAGATCTTACCACGTTTAAGAGGATTGCAGTCGGTGTAGGTCTGAGCCGTCGCTGGTGTTGCTGCCAATGTAGCTGCCACAGCGGCGGAGAGGAACTGTTGTGGTCTCATGTCGAGAGCTCAGAACAGCGATGATAAAGAGAGACGGCAGCTCTGGTCCTCTTCGGAGCTTTTCGTTACTCTACCTGCCTAACGTCTGTTAAAAGCTACTGAGACTAGCAATGATGAGAAGGATAATGAAGCAGTGGTTGAACTGGTTGTGTGGTAATGCAGAAGTAGAGGGGGGAGAGGGTAGGTGCAGCACGGTATGGACTTGAATGCAACTTCCCGAAATTTTATAATCTACAGCTCGAAGATTATCTTAGCCACCACACTTTGTTACCAACCTCTCTCGTATTAAGTGTTTGACGCGATTTCTCGGTTGTTTGGATTGGAGGAATATGGAATGGCTGGAAATGGTTTTTGGGAAGTGGCTGGAGGAGTCTCTTAGTTTTTGAAGGAAGGCGGGGATAGGAATTGTTTACTAAAGTTCGTCGATGGGGAAACTGCATGAGGCTTGCATTAGCGCCCTTCAAGCCGCCCGTCAAAAAGCTTGGTACACCTGGCTCCGAAGATCTTCCGATCGCGTTTGCGTCCAACGCGGAATCAGATCTACCACCTTCACTTCCCAATGGACTCACAGACTGGGATGGCCCAAGATCTTCACAAAGAGAACGCTCAACTACGAGAGGAAATCTCTAAGCTACAAGATGAGGGTGCGAGATTGAAAAATGAAAACGAGACTTTGAGGAGGGATCAAACTATTCCACCGTCCGCAGCCCTGGATCAGAATGACTGGTCTCATGATACTGAGGATGATGTTGCAAGTGCGGACGAAAGAATCGCCCTGATACAGGAAAATCTGCAGGAAGTCCTCAAGCCAGAGATCATTGAAGATGTAATAAGTAGGCAGAAGAGGCCATTGGTGATCTACTGGGGTGCGGACGCATCAAATGTCTTACCAACCCTCCGCTAACGGGCACGTAGGCACTGCAACGACGGGCAGACCACACTGTGGATACTTCGTTCCCATTGTCAAAATCGCCCACTTCCTGCGCGCGGGCTGCAAAGTCAAGATCCTCCTTGCCGATATCCATGGCTTTCTTGACAACATCAAAGCACCAGAATTGCTCGTCGGTTTTCGGGCCGAGTACTACAAACATGTCATCACCGCGCTCTTACAATCCGTCAATGTCCCTATCCGGAAGCTTGAATTTGTATTAGGAAGCAGCTATCAGCGATCAGAGAAATACAGAAGGGATCTAGATATCATGACGACGGTGGTTGGGGTAAATGATGCGAAAAGAGCTGGTGCAGAAGTCGTCAAGCAGGTCGAGAATCCAATGCTGAGCAGTCTCATCTACCCACTCATGCAGGCTCTGGACGAAGAGCATCTTGGCGTCGATGCACAGTTTGGTGGTGTTGATCAGCGCAAGATCTTCACATTAGCTGGAGAGCAATTACCAAGGATCGGCTACAAGGAACGGGCACATTTGATGAATCCCATGGTGCCTGGACTTGCTGGTGGGAAGATGTCAGCATCTGATCCGGATTCCAAGATTGACGTGCTGGAGACTGCCGATATCGTGAATAGAAAACTAAAGAAAGCTCACGCGGCTCCAAAGGAAGTAGAGGGTAACGGCATCATCAGCTTTGTGGAGTACGTCATCTTACCAGTCAGCGCTCTCAAAAGTGGTGGCCGAGGGCGGTTCGTGGTTGAGAGGAAAGACGGGGAGCCGTTGGTGTACCACGATATTGCGACGTTGAAGGGAGATTATGAAGCCGATAATGTGAGTCGGGAGGAATGCTATAATATCCACAAGGCACTCGATCCTGCATACTGACAGCTACATAGCTCACGCCGCAAATGCTGAAGCCTGCAGTAACCTCGGCGCTGCTGGATTTACTAGAACCAATACAGAAGGCGTTCAGAGAGTCGAAAGACTGGCAAGACATAGAACAAAAAGCATACCCACCGGAAGAGGCCAAAAGAAAAGAGAAGAAAGTCAAGAACCTAGGCACCAGATTCCCCAATGGAGGAAATCAAGTTGAGACCAAGGCTGATAAGCACATCGAGGGCCCCAGTAAAGACGAAATAGACCTGATAAATGGCGTGAGTAGATTAGATACTATTGGGAGTTTGTAAGTCTACTCGTCGAGACACGACTGAAGAATAATGCTTTCTACTTGTTCATGTCTTATTGTTAAGATGCTTAGTACTTGTTACTATCTGGGCAAGTCTGCGCAACGTGACGACTCTCAAGTCATTGGACCCGAACACTTTGTCTTCAGAATGATTTTTGTATATGTACATACTCAATGCTAGCTCTAAATTCTCTATCACTATGGCGCCCATCTGTACTTTCTCCCACATACTAGCCACTCACTCTAACGTTCCTTCCATTTGTTGAATCAACATCGCTGGTAAGACTCAATTTCTAGCGTTTGATAGTCAATCAGCTACTTGTACCAAAACTCAAGACTGCACTAAAGCAACAAAGCCGGGTCACAACGAGGCCATGTATCCGACGCCTCGCCGTATGAGGCAGTCAATCAGCACTGGAAGCGAGCCATATGGTCAAACGCATTGCAGACCTGGGACGGGAAAGCATTCTGAGGACGATGATACTGTGGTCTCAATACTGTGGTTCATGAAGAGGAGACATCGACTTAATCAAGTGGGAATATGTTGTCTTGTTGTGGGGTGACGGATCATGACAACCAATGAGTAGTCACGCGAGCCGGATAGAAGGGATATGTGCTGGAATTCAGACCGGGTCAACCTCGGTAGTCACTAATCAGGACTAGTCAGGGGGCCTTGGCAGACTAATAGAGATTTCTCGTGATGGTTATTCCATTCTATATAGCTATATCCATCCATTAGTTATCATAATACTATTGCACTACACCCAAATCACGTGCAGATGACTCATTGACATCATACATTTCAACAATATGTACATTTATGTCTGTTATAACTAAAGTCCCAATATTATCTGCCATGATGCATCCAAAACGAATGTTATTGACCTCGACAAAGCTACCAATGAAGATAATTAGAAAACCTACAGGACAAAAGGTTTGTTTCATGGTGCCCTACGGTGACGAATGGAATGAATACCTACCTTATGCATGTCAATCTCCGCCACAATACGGGCTAGACCCGAAGTAAGGATAGTGCGTTTCTCCACATTTGGGATGCTCCCAGATCATAACGAGATCTGGAGTTCATAACGCTATTGTCCGGCAACTTGCTCCCATATCTTGCCAACTGTGAGGAACAATCAAACAATACTCAAACCGTTTCATTGAGGGGCTCTGCGAGATTCCGATGTGCAGCGACAAGGGGCTCTTTCTCCGGCCGCTTTCCCGCAGCATCGACTGGATCGCATGTTCAGAAGCGTCCGCTCTGTATACATGCTTTTTATATCTTCTCCGCAGATAATGGCCTGCGAGTAACTGTCGGTGCTCCCCTGTTGTATCCTCATCCTTCCGAGCGACAACAATGACCAAAAGGGATCCTCCAGCAACGCAACATGTATCAGAGAACGCAAAGAAAGGCAGCTCGCGGCTGCATGACATAATGATGGGGGGATCCGAGGCGGGCTTGAGGAAACCACAACCACAATTGCGCACCGCACCGAAAGATCTGTGAGTAAATCTCTCGATCGCTGTCATGCATCGCATTGTTCGTAGGATTCGGAGATGAGAGCGGAGCAACCCTCAGAGCATCATATTGAATTGGGACGGCGATATGTTGCATCCCATCTGGACCAATGGCTTCGGCCCAACGTTGGAGATAGGAGCAAAGAGGTCGAAGTGATGAGGAGGCAGTCAGACAGGGACCGTCCGATAATACTCCAGAGAATACACTTCGTGTGGAAGCTTGCGGAGCATGCTTCCAAAGTCTTCTAGATCTTTGACGCTGACAAGGCCCCATGCGTTGTACAGGTCCGCAAAAACCCACTCGATAGCATCAGGTAACCGAACATTCTTCTCCGACTCTCCAGATGGAACATCGCCCCCGGATACTGTAAGGCGAACACTCCTAGACTACCGCCCAGATAGACCAGTGCAGGATGCAGCGAAGGGCCCCATTCCATTGGTGTCAAGACGACCACCTTCGTCAGACAATCCCAACGCCGATATAGCACCATGGATGGAGGATACTATCTCTTCATTATCCAACCATGACTTTAACATATCTAGCAACTTTGTCAATGATGGCCCTCCGAAGCTTCAATTATCACCATCGCTCCAAGCCGACACTGGCGATAGCGCTTCCCCAGACTCCATAATCCAAGATGAGAGGCGACCCTCACTTGCTACCAGCGCAACGACTGAGAGCAGCCAAACGTCAATGTCCAAGGCAAGTACAAGCAGGGCTACGCCGTACAGAAAGGTGGTTGGACTATTCAGTGATGAAGGGCGCAAGTCTTCCAAGAGCTCGGAGACGAGCCTACCAAACGCTCTTCACCGAGAACAGACAGCTTCGTCGTCGCGGCACGGATCAATTCATACTAGTCACCATAGTCGAGATGATGGCCGACCATCTACTTCGCCCACTGGCTCAAGACCGAGGACCCCTTTACCCTCGAGTGATGTGACGCCTTGGCTCTTTCAAAACTTCAAGGTAAGCTCGATTGTTTGCACTTCTGTGTTTCACTGAGTTGCGTGTTCGCTCCCCTTGCTGAATATCAGCCTGGTAAATTCTGTCTGTGCAATTAGTGCTCAAAGCAACATTTCGAAATCAAAATGGATTGTGGGTTGCCGGGATTTTTCGAAACAGTTCCAACACCTTGGCTATTATTGGCACAGGAATCCATGTTGAGACTGTTGTCTATTCGTCCAATACCATTATGTGGTTTAATTGGGAACTCTGGCTTCGAATATGACCTACCCAATTACTGCAACATCGCCTTATGGCAGTCCCGACTCACAAAGTTTGAATCTCAGATAGTCCTTAGATAGTCTTACTTGGGAAGCTGCGAGGGCTTGCTAATAAGACTTCCGATAGGATGTTTCACAATACGGGGATGCCCCAGTCAGGCAAGCACCTTCCGGCCCCGACAAGCAGCGATACGCGGATGAGCTTCCTTCCCAAACTCGCCACCATCACCATCGAATTCATCTCCCTCATCACCGACACACTCGAAGCAAAGAAGAAGCTCCAAGACCTCCGCCCAAAGATGCAGGAAATGGCCCGCCGATGCGACCAATGACTTATAGACAAGACTCCGCCAGCAACATACGCATGTTGAAGGACTCAATATCTTCCCCAATGGCATCACGTAATACTCTCCCGATTCGTGGGGCTAGTCCGTCACCAAGCTCCTCCAGTCAAGTGAGTCGCAGCGACACCTCGCCTGGTCAGCGATCACCGGCCCACAATTCATCAGGTGGGAAGCGTTCACTCCTGGACAAGCTCCGAAGACATAAAGGAGACCATGGAGGCCCGGAACCGCTCAACCACATGCCTGGATCTACAGTTTCACTACAGCAAGTTCCCAGCAGGGAGGAAAAGGGCTACAGAGCAGATCTGGCCTCCCAAAGAGAACCTTCCCGACAAGGGAGTGTTACTACTTTCCATAGTGATTCAACAGCCAAGGCATCGGATTATTCCGTTGGGGACGCAGCATATGGCGTGTCCCCCATGTCTAAGAAGGAGAGCGGTTCATCAAAGATACTGCATAGCCACGGAAAATTTCCCATTAAGCCAAAGCGAGGTAACAGCTACGACAACGAAAAGGGAAGGAATGCGTCTACACCTAGCGAATCATTATTTAGCTTGGACACGAACCTTGATGACATGACGGGTATCGTCAATCCAAAGGCTGCTGCTTCTGTTGGTGCCGCCCCTCATGGGGGGATTTTTACTGGAGATCCTATACCTGAAGAACCTCGCAAAGAGAGTCTCAAGGATTCAGATGCTGCAGGTGGACCTGGTGTGTGGGACGCTCCCGACTCTTGGGCTGTTAAAAGGATTGGCGATGAAAATCTTGAACGACTACGTGAAATTGATGAGGCTGGGTTTTCTTCAAATGTTGAGGATGATGGTACACCGCATTGCGTGCGGATCTTTCGTATCGACTCGACGTTTGCGACTTTGTCAATGGGTGTCAATACTACAGCTTCGGAAATACTACAGATCCTAGGGAAAAAGTCTTTCCTGCAGGATGACCTAGACAACTACCAGATCATAATCAGAATGCATGACTTACATAGGCAACTCGCGCCTGGCGAGCGGCCAATAGCTATACAGAAGAAGCTTCTCGAGCAAGCGGGATATCATAGCACCGACCGAATCGATGAAATTGGCCGTGAAGATAACAGCTATCTGTGTCGATTTACCTTTGTACCAACAAAACTAAGTGGATATTATAGCCTGGAGAAGGAGCCTGGTCAGGGGAAGCTGCAGAAGTTCAGTCACGTCGATCTTCAGGGCCGTAGCCTTGTCACTATCCCAATTACCTTGTACCAGAAAGCCACCGAAATCGTTTCGATCAACCTATCCCGGAATCTTGCTCTAGATGTTCCGAAAGACTTCGTACAAAGCTGTGTCAATCTTCGAGACGTTCGATATATCAGCAATGAAGCTTGGCAGCTGCCTGCCAGTTTCTGTCTTGCGACTGGCCTAAGAACCCTTGATATATCGAATAATCGCCTCGAACAACTCGAACATGCAGAATTGGATAAGCTGCCTAACCTGGTTAGCATGAAGATGTCCAACAATAAGCTTGGTTATCTTCCGTCATACTTCGGCCAATTCAAGCAATTGCGTAGTCTGAATTTATCCTCGAATTACATAGAATCCTTCCCAGACTTTCTCTGTGACTTGGAGTGCCTTGTCGACCTCGACATAAGCTTCAACACGGTCCGCACTTTGCCTAAGATTGGACAGTTGACAAGGCTAGAGAAACTCTGGGCTACCAACAATATGCTCCAAGGCTCATTCCCTGAGAGTCTTCGAAACCTGACCAACCTTAAAGAAGTCGACATACGATTTAATGGGATCACGAACATTGATATATTTGCTGAGCTAAGGAATCTCGAACAGCTCATGGTGGGTCATAATGTGATATCGAAGTTCGAAGGCAGCTTTGAGAGGATCCGTATCTTCCACCTGGATCACAACCCAATGACTCGATTTGATTTTAAAGGCCCTGTGCCAAGTCTGACGTCTCTGAACGTCGCTTCGTGTAAGATCTCTCAGCTGGATGATAGTATATTTGAAAGAATGAGGAATGTCACAAAATTGAACCTGGACAAAAACCATTTCTCGACTTTATCTCCCCAAGTCGGTCGACTTCATAAATTGGAACACCTCAGCATTGCAAGGAATCCTTTGAGTAGTTTACCTGCCGCTATCGGTCACCTCCAATCACTCTTGTTTTTGGATATTCGGGAATGCAATCTCAAGAAGTTGCCATCAGAAATATGGTTTTGTTCCGCACTCGATACTTTGAATGTCTCTTCTAACGTCCTAGAATCTTTTCCAAAGCCAGCCACTGTACTGCCGCCAACGCAGCCTGGGACTGAGCCAAGTGGGTCTGGTGAAAGCACCCCTATTCCTGCATCTCCAGAACACGAAGAAATTGGGAGACTTGAAGACTTCAAGGACCGGAGACCAAGCCAAGCTTCAGGAGGGTTGCTTAGTGTTGGCAGCTCGCCAGCCTCGAGTACGAGAAACTGCTCCATCGTTTCAGTGTACGGACCAGGAGGGAGGAAAGCATCGGTAGTTTCAAGAACACAAACCAACGGGATAACAGGGACGGCGGCGCCCGCAACACCAGCCACCCGCAAAGACTCAAACCTTCAACAACGGGTCAACACTATTGCTAGCTCTCTCAAACATCTTTACCTAGCGGACAACAGACTGACTGACGATGTTTTTGATGAAATTACCATGCTGCTAGAACTTCGAGTCCTCAACCTCTCTTACAATGAACTATATGATGTTCCACCGCGGTCTATCAAACGCTGGCAGAACTTAGCAGAACTCTACTTATCCGGGAATGAGCTGACATCCCTACCCTCCGATGACCTTGAAGAGGTTTCTGCCCTCAAAGTGCTCCATCTCAATGGCAATAAATTTCAGGTCCTGCCGGCGGAGCTTGGGAAGGTTCGCAAGCTTGCAGTCCTTGATGTTGGTAGCAATTCCCTAAAGTATAATGTCTCTAACTGGCCGTATGATTGGAATTGGAATTGGAACAAAAACCTCAAATACCTTAACTTCTCTGGCAACAAACGGCTCGAAATCAAACCAAGTCGGTCATATCAGACGAATGGGGGCCGCGAAAACACGGATCTCACCAATTTTACAACACTACATCATCTGCGGGTCCTCGGACTTATGGATGTGACCTTGACCATTCCCTCTGTCCCCGATCAAAGCGAGGATCGCAGAGTGCGGACATCTGGCTCTCTGGCAGGCTCTATGGCATACGGCATGGCAGATAGCTTAGGAAGACATGAACATCTATCTATTATCGACATGGTCTTCCCGCGATTCAGAGGTCATGAAAGCGAAACCCTTCTTGGAATTTTCGATGGCCAAAGCTTGTCAAGTGGCGGCTCGAAAATCGCAAAGTATCTACACGAGAATTTCCAATTCCACTTCACTGAAGAGCTGAGTAAATTGAAGAAGGATGAGAACCCAGGTGACGGTCTTCGCAGGACGTTTCTCGCGCTGAACAAAGACTTGGCCACAACGGCAAATCAGACCATGGATGAAAAAGAGCATCGGGTCCCTCACAAGACTCACCGAGGATCAGCTGTCCCTCAGACTTTGAGCGCAGATGATCTCAACTCAGGGGGAGTGGCAACCGTCATGTTTTTGGACAACATGGAGCTATACATAGCCAACGTTGGTGACGCTCAGGCAATGCTTATGCAATCCGATGGGGGTCATAAGATCTTAACACGGAAGCATGAACCCGCCGATCGAAGGGAGCGAGAGCGCATTCGTGAAGCTGGCGGCTATGTATCGCGACATGGAAAGTTGAACGATGTGCTTGAAGTTTCGCGCGCCTTCGGCTACATTCAGATGATGCCCGCTGTCATGGCTGCGCCAAATGTAAACCATGTGACGCTCAAAGAATCGGATGAAATGGTATTGATTGCATCCAAAGAGCTCTGGGATTACATGAGTCTGGACATGGTTGTTGATGTTGCTCGGTCCGAACGAGGCGATCTCATGCGAGCAGCGCAGAAATTACGTGACCTGGCAATGGCCTTCGGAGCCACCGGGAAGCTCATGGTTCAACTTATTGGCGTCAGCGACATCAAAAAGCGAGAACGTAATCTGTACAGAGGTAAGAGTCTATCCATGAACCCATCACAGCCGCAGGAAGACCAGATCTTTCCTAGCAAGCGCGGAAAGAAGAGAGATCGTCCAGATGATTCAACGTTGCAAAGATTGGATCCCGAGGTCGAAGCGCCAACGGGAGATCTCAGCATGGTCTTTACAGATATCAAGAATTCCACAACGCTTTGGGAAAACCATCCTGTTGCTATGCGTTCTGCCATCAAGTCTCACAACGAAGTCATGAGGCGGCAGTTGCGAGTCATTGGCGGTTATGAAGTCAAGACTGAAGGCGATGCCTTCATGGTCTCGTTCTCGACCGCAACTGCAGCGTTGCTGTGGTGCTTCGTTGTCCAGCAACATCTCCTAGACGTGGACTGGCCCCCAGAAATATTAAACACCGTACATTGCGCAGAGGTACGGGATGGCGATGATAATAGGATCTATCGTGGTTTGTCAGTCCGTATGGGTGTTCATTGGGGACCTCCGGTCTGCGAAACAGATCCAGTCACTCGACGAATGGATTACTTTGGGCCGATGGTCAACAGAGCAGCTCGAATCTCAGGCGCCGCGGACGGAGGTCAAATTTATGTCTCGGCGGATTATATTGCGGAGATTCAACGCTCGCTAGAAACTTATGCGGACCCAGAACGCTCTGGCTCTACCGGCTCGCAAGAATCTGTCAATGACGATCCCATGGGTCAGATGATCACCAGGGAGCTGCGTGCCCTAAGTAGCCAAGGTTTCGAGGTCAAGGACCTTGGTACCCAGAAATTGAAGGGTCTGGAGAACCCCGAACTTCTTTTCCTTACCTACCCACATTCTCTCGCCGGCCGTCTGATTGCCCAGCAACAGCGTAGCGACGCCGAAGCTGCTGCTGCGTCGAATGAGCCTGCGAGCTTGCAGCCCAACAGTACGCTAGATTTTGACACGGAATATCTGTGGGCTCTATGGAACATCAGCTTGAGGCTAGAAATGCTGTGCAGTGCGCTCGAAAGTCCGGGGACGAAGACTTTGAAGCCGCCCGAGAAGAGTGTTTTGGAGAGGATGAAAAACAGAGGCGGCGAGGTGACTGACCGATTTTTGGTTAGCTTCTTGGAACATCAGGTTACAAGGATTGAGGTATGATCATCTTTAACAATGACACTACACTTGAACTTGCTGACAATTCTTTTCAGGCTTGTACATCAACACTTGCGTTACGAAACATGGTGACGCCATTCAGTCAGGGTAATCTGCTGGAAAGTGCTTGTCCGATGGACGATGTATTGGGACATATTGCGGCGCAATTGGCGGAGTTCAAGGCGCTAAAGGAACAAAATGGGTGATCTAACGGGGACCCACACAGATGATGGATATGGCGACTAAACTTTTGGCCTTGTACGGTTTGAACGGTTCGCTTTGGGACTTTGGTCATTTGTACAGTGGATCAGGAACGGGGCAGGAACGGGTTCTGGGGTTGGTTTTATGAGATTTCGTGACGCTAGCGAGGAGTAGGCATGGGCTTTTTGGCGTCGTGGGAGGCCGGTATGAGTCAATAAGGGGCTGATGAGGGATGCTGCATGAATTGGGCTACATGAACATTTGTGACATATAGCCGGCTTTTATACGCCCTTTCTTGTATAGCGAGCGACGCGAGTGGATCGTACCTATCATTGTATCCAGAGTTACGGTATCGCATTCGCGAGAGGCTGCAAGATGCTCTCAACCCAATTTAAACCGGCACATTCAGTAAGCATCTGCTATTTATGAATTTATACGGAAGAGACATCAGCCCAAGCGGTATCATTTAAGGTCTCCTTATATCGACGGTGTAGGAATTAAGACATTTATGTCGTTGCATCGAGGGGTGTGAGGTATGATATGTTGCAGTATGGTCATGTACAAGACGTTGATTCGCAAACATTTCATGATTGAGCTTTAGATTACAGTTAATATGCTAGATGAAATTGTTTATATCACGGTCTACGTATTTTCACTCGGACGTCGGCAGCATAGAATACCACACCAGGATAGCGTCGTTTCAGACCCGTGCAGATCTGGTAATCTATAATTAGCGGCGGGAGAGGCCGTCATTCCATGTGGACGGGAGGTACGGACGCTAGATCCTTAGCGGTAGTGCAATCGAAGGTGCGACAGATCACCGCCACTGGAAGCCCCTGTAGATCCTCATTCCACTCTCCCCAGCCACAGTCACTTATCGTACTCTCCTTTGATGCGGATGATCCCAACCCACTATCATTCATTGTTCGCGCTGGCACCGGCGTCTTCTGCTCTGACTTCTTCGCTTCGTACATCAAATAGAGTACTGGTACTCTTTTGGCAATCTGTAGGCTTCGGATATACCCACAACCAGCAAATACGCCCAGTACCTGGCAGTCCCACAATCTCGTTCCCGATCCTTCATAACCGTTGGCACCACTCCATCCACATGGCTGTACTGGGACCCCGCTTCCACTCCTTCTCTACCATCCATCAACAATCAGCCTCCGGTTGGAGCTTCTGCATGAGCAAAGCTTACTGCAAGTACGCAGTTCCTTTCCCTACTCCACTCCCACCACTTGGACCCTCAGTAACAATATCCCCAGATGGCCCACCATAGTCGGCATCATTATCGCTGTCCTCGTCTTCTGCCTCACCCTCTTCTGCTGCATCCGCTGCTGTACGCGCCGCAGCCGTGGTCGCAACCGGGCAAACACAGCCTCAATGTTCAACCCGGCACCATACAAAGGCTACGAGCCGGCCAACAATCCCAACAGCGTTCTACCACCGCACGGTGAGCCAGCACAATATGCGCAATTCGATGCCCCTAGCGGGAAGAAGATCACAGAGGACAGCTTGCCACCAATGCCGAGCTGGGACGCGGCACAGAGTAAGAGGGTGGAGCAGGAAGGCGAGGATATGGAAATGGGACGCCTAGACAAGCCATCGATGGAACAGAGACCTATGAAAAGTTTTGGAGCGAACGCGTCCAGTGTCAATCTTTTACGCCCAGAGATGGACAGCCATCCCGTAACCCAATTTGGGCAATTATCTCCGCACTACACCGGCCCAGACTTCGGCCATGGAGCCGGGCATGCATATACCGGGCCTGACTTTGGACCTGGCCATGGGCAACAGACTGCTTATTCCGCGTACGCGCCTAGCGAGAGCACGAAGTATGAACCTAGTGGCGTGAACGAACCGCAGGAATTGGGAACGCAATATAGCACCACGGTGCTGCCGCCGTCGAGTCCGGGCGCTCATATGCCGGGTTTTGGAGAAGATCATCATGCTGCGCCTAGTGTTCTGCAGGCAGGACGGAGGCCGGCTGGGAATGGGGGTGGGATGTGGAGGGATGTTTGAGGGGTGTTTTGAATGATTTTTTGTGGATCTTACTTATGTTCTTTGCATGGAGATGCAAGGGGAGCCTTCATTTGTTTTTGATATCCAATGATGAGATGCAAGATTTAAGTACGAATGTCATATCATGAGTGTTGGCCGTGCAAAACCCTACCTTTCGCGTCTTGTCTTGGGTATCTAAATCTTTCCAAATGCAGACAGAATAGGAAAAACGGGCAAGCGTCCGAAATGTCAGATCGACCCGCCGTCCAGAAACGCGTCCATTTCGTAACCTAATTCTCCTCCAACGAAAAATCAAAAGCTTTGAAAGCTTTTTTGAAAGCCTCTGCATCTTTCCTATCCGCATCATCGCTCTGCACGAAATCCCTCCACTGCACGCGAGCCTCCAGCCCCAGCAACTTCGCCATCACCACCCGTCCAAACTGCAGATTGAACCTGAACGCTGCCGAAAGCGGCAACACGAGAGATTTCTCCACCACCTTTTTCTTTCCATCTTCGTCTTCGTCTTCGTCATCGCTATCATCATCATCGTTCCCCTCTCCTCCCTTCTTCTTCTCCTCTGCAGGACGCCAGATCCAGACGCGGAAGAAATCACCTTGCTCCGTCGTGCCGTCTCCGATCTCTTTGGTTTTGAACGCCGGATATTTTTCGTTCTCGGCTTCGACTTTGAACGCGGCTTCAACGAGACCTCGTTTTATGAGATCGGTGGGTACAGGTAGAAATTGCCAGTGGGTGTGGATGCCTTCGGCGCGACTGATCTCCCACGTCACCGCTCCCAGTGCGCCGTTGCTGGAGGCGGCGAGGAGGCGTTGGAGGGAGTGGCGGTAGCGGGTCATTTCGTTGTAGGTGGCGACTTTGCTTTCGGCGGGTGTGATGCTGGGGAGGGTTGGGGCGTGGGCGAGGGGAATGATGAGGATGTGGGAGGGCAAGGGGAGGGTGGGGTAGGTGGTTGATGTTGTTAGGGGACCTTTGGCTAGGGTGAGGTAGGCGTCGTTGCCGATTGAGGTTATGACGTGGGTTGCTAGGTTGGGGTTTGAGAGGCAGAAGAAGCATTCTTGCGGCCCAGGGGGTGGTTGACGGAATCGCTTTTTGGGGCGGTGGTGGTGATTGTCGTTGTTGTGGGTGGAGAAGCGGGAGTAGGAGGCTGGTTGGTCAGGTTCACGCTGGCGCTTTCGGGAGGGGCCGAGGGGGGTGATTGTTGTGCCGGGGGGCATGGTGAGAGGTGATGCGGCGTTGGGGTCGAGTGAGAATGCGTAGAGCCACTTTTGCTTTGAGGGGTTGTTGTGAGCGGCGAGGCTTATGAAGCGAGTTATTGATGATGTGTCTGGTTGATTGTCTTCTGATAGGTGGAAGAAAGGTTCGCGTTCGTAGAAAAGTGAGTTTGAAGTGCTGAAGTGATAACGAGGTTTCAATGCTGAACAGAGGTCTGCTACGCACTGTTCGGTGATCGGTTCATCTGTACCTTCGGGTAGCTGAACTTTCGATCCCGAGCGGATTGAAGCTGGCCAGTTGCTTGTCAACAGTATGTCAGTAGTCCTGATACCGTGGAGTGCTTTAGCGTCGCCCTCGGTATGGAACGTCGAGTATTTATCTTTAGACAAGCCTGCTGTTACGTCTGGATCTGGGGAGCCTCCCAGCGTGACGATCCGGATCCCTTCTGAGGTCTTGATGGTTGCACGCTTTCCGAGAAAACAAAGATTAGGACAGACTTCGTTATCTGAATATTCGAGCTTGTCTATTATTGGTTGAGGTAGAGGGTCTTTTCCAAGGGCGAAGTAAGTCGGTAAAGGAACATTGATTTCGCCTTTCAGTAAACGCTCAACGTTCTTGTCACCTTCGGTAGATAAGTCGGTAGAATCTGCGAAAAGATCTCCCAGTATCAAAGCAAATTGAAAGGAAGTTTTTGCATGCAGCTTTGCGATTTTCTCGAATATCTCTACGAAGCGGCCCTGGACAGCACCAATAACGATTCTGTAGACTGATCAGCCTTTATTGTAGGATTCATTTTCGAAGCTCGAAGGAAGTAGACAGTTGCGAGAAGTACATTGGACCCGGTGCAGGAAATGAATGCAAGAAAACTGCTAGTCGCCCTTGAAAAGGGGTATAAGTTTGTTCGAATTTCTTAACGCAAGAAAAGAACACCTTTTACTTTAACAAACGTTTGGACTAGATAAGCACTTACATTTTTGAAGCCATGGTGTCTGCTACTTTCGAAATCAGGCTTATTTACAAGCCGTGTAAATATCTCGACAGAGAAGCCAAAACTTTGATAATGCGCTAGGCAAATAATTAGGCCGAAATTCCGTTGTCCACGAACTTTTACCTCGATGTTTCAGGAAAATGTTTCTCAATCTGATTCTGGTGCGGCTGCCTGAGGAGGCCTTGAATGGAGAGGAATGGCGGCGTTGTCAACAGGAAAGCAGGCCCGCCCTAAGAAGCTTGTAAAAGGAGGGACTACATCTACCAGGAAGCACCGCTTCGAGTCCTTCAACCAGCGTATCGCAAAACTCGACATCGACCCGATCCGCAGACGTCGTCGGAATGAGGTCGCGGAAGATGATCTTTCTGCCTCAGACTCTTTCTTCAAAAGGTCACTCGACCGGTGGAGGGACCTCAATCTTTCAGAGAATTTTACGTCGTTCGTCAGAGAAGTGGGGCCGATATGCAACAGTCTGCCTCAAGTCCTTCATTATAACCAGCGCATCTTCGATACCCTAACAATCTACATCGAAAAGAGAGAATCGGTATCCCTAGAACCTCTGCTGGACCTCTTGAGCAGTCTCGCTCACGACCTAGGTATGAAGTTCGAAGACCATTTCGCCAATGCTGTAACACTAGTGGCATCCTTGGCTGCGAAACATACAGACGTCGAGGTCATTGAGTGGAGTTTCACATGTCTAGCATGGCTCTTCAAATTTCTATCGCGCTTGCTTGTGCCTGATCTACGGCCAGTATTCGAGATCATGGCTCCATTGCTGGGAAGGGAACCACAAAAGCTTCACACGACGAGGTTTGCGGCGGAGGCCATGTCATTCCTGGTCAGGAAGGCGGCGACTGTGTATGCTAAAGATAAAACACCGCTCCATATTATCATAAATGCTATTCACGACGATATATACACATCAGCAGAGCTTGGCGTAGGCGGAGCCAAGATGCGACTCTACCAATATGGTCTTATGACACTTCTTTTAGACTCGATGAAAGGTATCGAAAGGAAGGTACTCTCAAACGCGACGCATGTCTACAACTGTATGGTTGATCGCCTATTGGCTACAGGTGAAAACCGGCAAACTGGCTACGAAGATATTGTATATGGAGTCACAGTAGCTTTGATACATCACAGTGATTCAGAGAACTTCAAGCCATTACTCGAAATCATACTCAAGAAAATCAAGATACTGGACTCTGGGGCTAGTGAGACTACAAGGGCGACATGCGGGCGTCTTCTCTTCATCGTTTCTACAGTGAGGAAAGGAACCAGAATCCAAGATTGGGCCCCAGTGCTAGACGCTACTATTACATTGCTCGAGATGTGCCGTCAATCTGATTGTGAGGCCATTACAGAAATTTACAGATCAGCGGCAGTGGTCCTCCAATCGTCTACATTAGATGCTGTTCTCCCAAAGTTCCTTCTCGTAATGAAGGTAATTGCAAGCGACGATTTCGGGGCCCACTTTCTACCTTTTTGCAACTATTTCTGTAATCTGGGTCGTCAGCGCTTTCAAGACTTGCTTTTACCATATTTCTCCAAATTCCTCGTCTCCAAATGGCAAGAGAATATGCTTGAGCTGTGTATTTCATTGCCCAAATTAATTGAGATCAATACTTCAAACAAGCTCATGTGCCCTGTCGCATGGCAGGATCATATGGTTAGGACTTTTGAGCAAGTTATACATCGGGAAGAGGAGGTGATAATGCGCTGCAATAACTTCCTCACACTATTGGGCTATTTATCAATTGCTCCCGCATCGAGAGACCGCATTATGAGTGCCTTGGATGAATTAGTCGACCAAGAGTTACAGATGTTTGATGATGTCTCATCCATTAGCCTATTCGCTCTTGGGAATGGCTTGAGAGCACTAGTCACCCACTTCCCTGGAGATCGTCTTACAAGGAGGTGGCCAAAGATATGCATTCAAGCTACTCTTTATGGATCGATTTCGCCGTTTCTAGAAGCTATACTGGCCCTTGTCGAGGCCAACGAGGTTGACATGGATTGTGTTGAACCTTTGGTCAACGTTCTGATAGAGAACGCACATTCGGCTTCTCATGACTTGCGTAGGGTCTCTCTCCAGATACTGGACGCGCTTTACGTAAAGCAGCACGGTGAAAAGTCCGGCATTATTGCCACAGCGATGGCAATAGAGAACAGTCCACTGGACTTGCAGTCCGCTCGTGCCATATCTATGCAGGTCCGCAAGCTTGCTTCGCAGTACGAAGCAAGTTCGTCTCACAAGTGGTTACAAACCTTGATACCTCACTTCTGTTTCGGTATGCTTACTTTTAAGCTATCACAAGTCCGGGATGACTCTACGACCGCTCTAAAGAAAATCTGTGAGACAAAAATTGGCGAAGAGATCGTCTCTTCGCTGGCCTTCCAATGGCTGGAGGAGCGTAGTGTCACGGTTGTGGGTGGCGACTTATTGCCTCATGCACAAACGCAACCCGGCCCCTTGACAGGCTTCCAATGTTCGAACCTCATCCACGTCGAAGAACTCATTGACCATAATAAGATAGATATTGCGACAGCTGCTGAATATCTGGAGAGAAACTTCAAGGCCTGCCACATGTCTGCGGAGAAGCATGTCGACAATTTACCCGGTCTTGCTCTTCAAGTAATGCTGGCAGCTCCCCATATCGCGGAAAAACGATCACGACAACTGGTTCCAATGTTCCTATCTTGGACTAATAATGAAGGGGTGAGACCTGCCGAGGAGACGGCTGAGATTGCAGAGAATGCTCTAGCACCTGACGAAGACTATGCGAATGGCAGACTGAAGAGGAAAGACCAGAAGGCTATGTTGGATCTCTTTGGTAGCTTCCATAACCCAAAAGTACTCTATCGATCTTCCGAGGTCTTCCAAGCGCTGCAAAGCCTGCTGACAAACGGGAACGTCGAGATTCAGAAATCTGCCCTAAACGCCATCTTCACCTGGAAGCCTCAGGGACTACAACCATATCAGGAAAACTTGATGAACCTTCTTGATGATGCAAGGTTTAGAGACGAAATCTCAACCTTTCTGCAGAGGGATGAGCAGGACAGCGTTGTACCGGAAGAGCACCGCGAAAATTTGATGCCCGTAATGTTGAGGCTACTATACGGCAAGATGATTGGTGGGACGGGCAGTGGTAGTTCAGGACAGGCCGTGAAGCGAAAGGCGGTCCTTCAAGCGCTTTCCAGGCTCGACAAAGAATACCTCCGAGACTTTGTCAACATTGTGCTTGGCCGTTTGAGCAATGTGGATCCTATTGATGGGGACCATCCCTGTGAGAACATCGTTGTGCAAGAGTTCATAAGCATACGCAAACAAGTTGGGCTAGTCAACATGTTGAAGGACATGCTTGAGGTCCTGGGCGATCGTCTGACTAGCCTCGTCCAGAGCCTGACTAATGCATTGTTATACTGTATGATTCGCGCCGCGCGTATCCTCCATCTCCAGAAAGATGACATAGAGCAAGCTTCCGGAAAAGGTCCACAGATCTCGCTACTCAAAGTAGTGCGCCAGACTGGGCTGCAATGCCTCAACTTGCTGTTCCATAGCTGTCCGGCTTTGGCGCTACAATCCTACGTACCCATAATCTTCACGGAACTGTTAAGCCCACGGCTTGACAAGCTTGCCGTTGAGACTGCGCAATCAGTGTCCGGCACTTTGCAGCTTCTGTCGACATGGTCCTCGTCACAAGATACCGTCTTGTTTCTAGTAGAGTACGATTCACGAACAATCAAGTCCGTCGTTGATTGTCTAGAGCCTCCTTCAGCCAAAGATATCGTGAAGTTATTCGTTCTGGATGACATTCTAAAGAAAATCGTCGGCATTTGCAAGTCATCCGGCTCTGTCGATTCAAACCCGAGCGACAACTCTACGACGGTGTCCCGAAAGGTCTTACAACCGAATATGGACACCATCTTGAGCGTTACTGGCAGCCTTCTCCGGCGAAGCCCTAGCAAGGAACTGCTGGGATCCGCCATACAGCTGATTTCTGCACTGGCACCGCTCGTTGAAGGGTCTTCTCATGTCGTTAATCTTCTCGAAACCTGTACTTTCCTCCTGGATCAGCCTTCGCATCGAGTCAACCCCAAGTCGAAAGGAGAGCTTTTACAAGTGGTCCAGCACTTCGTTCCATTGCTTGAGGCGAGATTCCCAACGGATCTACAAGACCACATCTTTCGCACCGTAACAGCCCTTTTTGGATATTTCAGAGACCGCGAAAATCGAAATAACCTGTCACAAGTCTTGTTAGTTCTGGCAGACAAGGACGGCGAGCTGCAAGATATTGCGCAATTGTGCATTAGTCTGAATGCTTTTTCGAAGAAGAAGATCGATGAACCTGATTTTGATGAACGACTGAGAGCCTTCAATGCTATCAACGAGACGAAATTTAAGGAATTTACGCCCAAGCAGTGGCGCCCCATTCTGTACAACATGCTCTTTTACGTTAAAGATAGCGAAGAGCTGGCAATAAGGTCAAGTGCTTCATACACACTTCGTCGGTTCGTGGAAACAAATGTCGTCACTGAGGATGTCAACGAGACCGAATCGTCCAACTTGGTGAAAAGCGTGCTTCTGCCCGCTCTTCGTAGTGGCGTCTCCGAGTCTTCGGAATCGGTTCGGATCGAATACCTCAGCATCATGGCTCATTTGATCCGCCACAATCCTCAATGGGAGGTCATAAAAGACATGTCTGTGCTACTTGTAAATGACGACGAGGAAGCCTCCTTTTTCGGGAACATCCTCCACATCCAACAACATAGGCGTCTCCGAGCTCTCCGTCGCTTAGCTACAGAAGCCGGCCAAGGAAACCTTCATAGTGCTAACGTTGCCCACTTTTTCCTACCACTGATTGAGCATTTCGTCTTTGACAAGGCCGACGATGAGAGCGCGCATAACCTCAGTGCGGAGACTGTCGTGACGATCGGAGCACTTACATCGTCCTTAGAGTGGCCTCAAGTCAGAGCGGTGTTCCGAAGATATAGTGGCTACATCCAAGCCAAGCCAGATCTCCAGAAGACCGTGATCAAGCTCCTCGGTGTTGTCATCGATGGGTTGAGTCAAGCAGCAGATGACAGAGAGACCACAGCCAGTGCTACTGTGCCTGCTACCAAGATGATCGGCGTGCCACAAGGAGGCCACTTTAGGAGTACTCTAGCCGCTACAATGCCTGGAAAAGATAAGCTAACGAATGATTTGATAACTAATCTGTTGCCGTCACTTGAGAGGTATCTTCACGACAAAGACGAGTCTACGGTTAGCCTGCGCGTTCCCGTTGCCATCTCCGTCGTGAAGCTGCTGAAGCTCCTACCCTTAGAAAACCTTCGAGATTGCTTGCCACCTGTCCTAACCGACGTATGTCACATCCTCCGCAGCCGAGCGCAAGAGTCTAGGGATCTTACAAGAAAGACGCTTGTTGAAATATGTACCTTGATTGGGCCTGCTTATTTTGGCTTCGTGCTCAAAGAGTTGCGAAGCTCACTCGCTAAAGGTTATCAGCTGCACGTGCTGTCTTACACCGTTCATTCGATTCTAGTGGCGACATCGTCTATCTTTAGGCCTGGCGACCTTGACTACTGTTTACCTCAAATCGTTGCTATTGTGATGGATGATATCTTTGGGGTCACTGGCCAAGAGAAAGACGCGGAAGAGTACATCAGCCAAATGAAGGAGGTAAAAAGTAGCAAAAGCTTTGATTCTATGGACCTTGTAGCGACAACTGTTACCGTAGACCATTTCGTACAATTGATTCGGCCACTACAGGTATTGCTAGAGGAAAAGCTGGATCTGCGCACAGTGAAAAAGATTGACGAGCTCCTTAGACGGATCGGCGCTGGCCTGCTGCGGAATGATGCCATTCATGACCAACGAGTGCTTATTTTCTGTTACGAAATCATACGAGATGTGTACAACAAGGAGCAGAAGGGTGAACGTACCTCGAAAGAGGATTCTCGCACAAAGCGTTTCCTAATCAATAACAAGGGAGCCAGCAAGACTGGATCCCGTGGGAGCACCTCATCCTACAATCACAAGCTCGCTCACTTTGCATTCGACATTCTTCGCAATGTGCTACACAAATATGACAGCCTTCAGACACCAGCAAATTTATCTGGCTTCATCCCCATCATTGGTGATACTATCGTTCAGCATAATGAAGAGGTTCAGACCTCCGCCCTCCGTCTGCTCACCACGATCATCAAGGTACCCCTGAAAGCCATTGACGAAAGTGCTGCTATCTACGTTGCCGAGTGTGTGAAGATAGTCAAGGCGTCGACGTCCACAAACGTTGAGCTTGCGCAGGCAGCTTTGAAGCTCGTCTCCGCAGTGCTTCGCGAGCGGCGTACTGTCGAGATTCGCGAGACAGACCTGGCCTACCTCCTGAAGCGTCTGATACCAGAGCTGGATGAACCAGACAAACAGGGTGTGGCTTTCAACTTCCTGAAAGCCATAATGAGTCGTAAGATTGTTATCGCTGAGGTCTACGAAGTATTTGACGCGGTTGCTGCTATCATGGTGACCAATCAGACGAAGGTTGCAAGAGTTATGGCTCGTGGTGCCTACTTCCAGTTTATTATGGAGTATCCTCAGACTAAGGACCGTTTCTCGAAACAGCTAGGCTTCTTGATCAGGAACCTCGATTACAAGCATCAAGAAGGCCGGCAGTCAGTTATGGAAGCTGTCCATCTTCTGTTCAACAAAGTCGGTGATGACATGGTGCAGGATGTCGTCGGTACTTTTTTCATGCCTTTAATCATGGTCATAGTCAATGATGAGTCAAGCCAATGTCGAGAGATGGCAGGCGCTTTGCTGAAGAAAATCTTCGAGCGCGCAGATGTCGAACGGTCGAAGTCCTTCCTTGGTTTGCTGAAGACCTGGCTAGCCCAGTCAGAAGACGAACTCCTTCTTACCAGAGTAGCTCTTCAGACGTACGCGTTGTATATCGATGTCAATGGCGTAAAGGCGGAGAAAGAGATACCACAACTGCAACAACGTCTCGCCAAGATCTTCAAGAGCAACCTCAAGGTACCCGCCGAGGCTGATTGGGAACTTCTGTATTTCACTCTCCAGACTTTCTCGAAGATATGCCAAGTGTTCTCCACATCCTCTTTTGCTTCGAATGCAGCCTCTATCTGGGCGAACGTCCGTCAATGCCTCTCCTTCCCTCACGCTTGGGTGAAGCTATCATCCGCAAAGCTACTCGGCACATACTTCGCCGACTTTGCCAGAACAAACGCTGATAACGACGAGCTCACTTTACCTCTCAAAGGTTCGGGCGGCCTATGGCTCAGCGAGCAAGAGATCATCGAAGTCACACGGTCCTCACTCGGCTTGCTACGTGTCCCAGGCGTCAGCGAAGAGCTCGCCGGCCAAAGTGTTCGCAATCTCGTCTTCCTGGGTAAGATCACAGCCCAGACAAACATGACTTGGCCACAGAAGAGCCGAGAACCCGATGAAGGTAATAGCAACGAAGACGAAAGCGATCAAGAAGAAGGCACATTCGAAGGCTTTGACATCGCCCCAACGACAAAGCCAGCACTCGGCCACCTCATAACGCAAACCTCGCGAATCCTCCGCCGCGGCACCCTCTCCTCTCGCGCCCAATCACTAACCCCCCTCCGAGCCTCCCTCTCCCTCCTCGGCGCCCTAACCTCCACCATCCCACTTGCCCCCTTAACCCCCCACATCCCCACGATCCTCCTCCCCCTGCACAACCTCACCGACCCCGCCATCGCGCACCCTTTCTCCACAGACGCCGCCTTCACGGACGGCTACAAAACCCTCGTCGGCAACGCGCAAGAGCTGATGGCGCTGTTGCAGAAAAAGTTGGGCACGACGGTGTACATCAATATGCTTAGTAAAGTTAGGGAGGAGGTCAAAGCTAGGCGGGAGGGAAGGCGGGTGAAGAGGCGGATCGAGATGGTGGCGCAGCCGGAGAGGGCGGGGGAGGTGAAGCGGAAGAAGGGGGAGAGGAAGAGGGAGAGGAGGAAGGAGAGGAGTGGGGAGGAGAGGGGGAGGAGGAGGGGGTGGTGAAGTTGGTGATGATTATGATGTGTTTGAGGAGGATAGTGAGTTGCTTCTTGCATGGCGAGGTATTTGGCATAGGATGAGACTATGTCGAGGATTTGGACTCGACTACTTGAAGCCAAAATCAGCATAATTTGGGTCAATCGCCAAGTTGCCATGATGATTTCCATTCGCGTTTCGCGCCCGATGTGACTATATTCTCCGCAGTCCATATCCATACCTACATCATCCAGAACTGGCGTCCAGAAGGTTGTCTACTTTTGAGCTCCCTCAACCCTATCATACCCCCGTTTGAACTACCTCGCTATGCCGTAAATGCCGGAATGCCCAAGACTGATCACCATGGTCTGTCACCCGTAGCTCAGCCTCCCTTCCTCGGTCCACCACTCAGTGCTGGTATCGCAGGTATGGCGGGCACGACAGGCTTCGGCCCTTTGCCTTGATCACGCTGACCGAGACGCTTCCGTTCGTTCTCAAGCTGCACAAACACCATCAGTACCAAAACCACTGATCAGATGCCTGACCCCAAAAAGTTCAAGAGATAAGAGACTCACCACCTTCCTGACCCTCGCCAAGGTCCCTTGTCCCGCGTTCTTCCCAGCTGTGCAATCCTCACCCCTATACCCAGGTCCCTTAACAACAACCTGATCCAAGACCACAATATCCTTCCCTTCCCACCTGACAGGCAACTGTCTACCAATCGCATCGAAAATCTCCTGCGCCTCTTTCCCCACACTCGGATTACGCTTCGCAGCCTTATCCTTCGCCTTCGCGAGTGCTGCATTCGCTCGAGCCATCGCTGCATCCATATCGAGCGGCGGTGGCGGACCGGGTGCTGGGAGCGCAGGCATCGTGAATGCGTTGGCAGGGAGGAATTCGAAATCTTTGAGGGCGGAGAGAGCGAGGATGTGGTGGGTTGTTGGTGGGGGGGCGGTCGCTATAGCTAGGACGTTGAGGGAGGGTGATATGGTAAGGATGACGCCTTGGATAGTTTCGGAGCCAGCGATTGTGGTGTATAGCCGGACTCTGTATGTGAGATGTCTGCTTAGCGCTGGGTCTTTGAGCCTGCGCTATGAACGATATGCAGGGTTGAAACTCTTGAGGCTTCCCTGTCCAGACCAAAGGGTTCACGAGTGTCGCCATTGTGACCACATGGAGATGGAAGCAGAAGGGACAGTGCGAGGTGACGACTCACTTTGCTCCGATGGCACCACTAAGCGCGGTATCTAAAGATACCGTCGTGGCTGGCGCGTTTGAAGCTGGGGGCGTTGGCTTTGGAGTCGCGATCGGAGCTTTGCCCTGATGCTTGTTTGAGGTCTCCGCCATCCTCGCACGGGTGTGCTCTGGCTATCTATGTTACCTGATGGCGTGTCAAAGACCCATTGTCCGAGCTAAAACGGGTCTGTCGAAGCTCGTAAGATCCAGATCTTTGAGAAAGGTAATAGGGTAAAGGAGTGACGAGAAAGGAAAGGAATTTTAAGGACGAGGCAAGTAGAGACGCGTTTCGCCCTTCCTCACACCTCTCCTCGACTCGTTGAGGAAATAGAAATAGTGGTTGAGACGAGGGAGGCAGGCAGTTTGAGAGCTCTGCGCACGGCGCTAAGACGGGGAAGGCCGCCGGCGCTTAAGTAGGTCTTTGCCCTTAACTCCGGCGAAAACAGTAGTCAGCCTCCAGCCAATCAGCCAAGGGACTCAACTGAGTTGGCATCACAGAAGTTGAAGACCTCAAAAGGCCAAGATGCTTGTATTCGATACTGTGTGTCAAGAGATCTAGGTCTTGACAAACATAGAAGCACACTGCCCCAGGGCACGTTGCATGCTCCTATAATATGCCCGAGACGTCACACCTAAACCATCACCACCGACCAACCTTACGCCGCGCTAAATGCTCAATCAAAACATTTCGTTAGCCATGGGAACGTAAGTGGAATGTATCGGTTGGTCTTATGCGAGATATCGGTACGCTGCTGGCTCTCGCTCTTCGACTCGTTCAAGATACTCGCGCTCTATTAAGCTCTCTATCCGTTTCTTGACCATGTGAACATCAGGCATGAACCTTGTATTCAATTGCTGGATCACTTCGGCTATCAGTTTTTGGTGCGTCAGTACCTTACGTTGCCTGTGCAGTGTCCAGTCAGTCTTTCATAGCGCATCATTGGAAAGGAATCCTACTTCATAATCCGGACAACAGCAGCTTCAATAACACCGCCTCGGGTGTCATCATTCTTCTTCTCGGTTTCGGCCCTCTCCTGGGAATCTTCAACCTTGTTCCCGGCCGTCACGACGCCAATCTTGAATTTCTGAAATGGGCTATAGAACTGCTCGTTGAACAAGAATTGATCTGTAATTTTGATATCCCTGCTCATAGGCTGCTTGAGGAGAACCCGAGTCTTTGGCGAGACAGCCAAGGCCTGCAGGTTCCTTGCCAACTCGTTGAAGGGTATGTTTGTCTGAGCTTGGATCTCTTCGCAGCTTATTGACGCTTCTGGAGGCAGATCGTTGAAAAGCAGTAGAATGACCATAGCATAGGTAGACACATTGATTTCTCGTGTCTTCCTCGGACCTTTCATCTCTGGAAAATAAGCGCGTAGATCTGCAGTACCCATGTTAGCCTGCCAAGTAAGTTGCCGTCCGCTGTGCTTCGCGAGATAAAATTTCTCAAAGTCTTGCTTGACCCTGTCGATCTGGGTTGGGAAGATACACTTGGGTCGGTCGTCACCCTCATTGTAAGAAGGTGCCATAGCTTCAAGTGGCCACATGGTGCTGGTCAAAACGTTGACTTCGATCTCGGCTCGCTTGGGGTCTAGAGCTCCCCGTCCCTGAACCATTGCCTTGTACTGAGCGGTAAAGTCTTCGGAGACAGTCATATCCTTGAACATGGCTTCAATCCTCTGTGTGAAGGTGTTTCCTACTTCCATCTTCATTTTCGAGATCATTTGCCGCTCGGCATCCATACTGATTGAACGCTTCATGAGTAGTCGTCTTGACAAGTGTTTCTTGTAGTATCGTTCGAACATATCCTTGTCTTGAATGTAACGTAGAAGGGTAATGCCTTTATCGAGAAGGACATCGACTTCGTTTTCGGTCTTGCCCTTGATACCCTTCTTCATGTTCTCGTCAAAGAATAAAGAGAGAAATTCGGAGCTTCGCTCGAATGCATTGATAAAGTCTGTGAAGCTGCGTGAGAAGGCTGTCTGAAGACCTTGATCTGCTTGGAAAGCCTGTTCCAGCACCGTATCGAACTTCTCCTTCAGTACCAGAACGTCATCCACCCATTTAATCGCGGCGGTTGTTTGCTGATTTAATGGCTTTTCGGCGGTTTTATCTTCAACATCGGCCCTTTCACCATTCGGTGCTGATGGTCTGTGTGGCGCTTGAGCGGGAGCCAAGGCGGCACTGTTGACTTCTGTTCCCATATCCACGATACGGGTCTGGACAGCTTTCCTGAGCTCGTCTTTCTTGGGATCTACTCTGGCACTAAGATGATATATCATCTCTAGGTCGTCAAGTCGATCATTGTCTAGCATGTACCTGACACCGCTCCCTTCCAGTGCAATGACCTCTCGAAGATGGTTCTTGACAAGATGAGTCTCAACAACTGTCCGAATCTTCGACAAAGTCAAAGGTGATAAAGTCGACCGACATCTATCTTCCTCTTCATTGATCCGCTTCCTTGCATGTCTGCTGAATGTTCCTGCATCTGCATCTAATAATAATCTTGAGCCTTCCAATGAGTAGAATTCCTCGCTCGCTTTCAAGTATTCTGGCTCGAAGCTAGTCAGGTAAAGCTTCATGTTCTCGTCTTCCTCTTCAGTTTCATAGAGACCTTCAAGCATGTACACGCAGGATTTCAGCAGGGATTTGTCGATCAAGTCACCTTCTCTATCCATCCGTACTTGCTCAAGTATGACAGTATTCAAAATTTGCGCGATCGAGACCTGGTGATCCTGGTCTATTTGAACAGGGGTCCTGAGCACATGTTGGCGGAATTGCGCCATTGATGCTGCAAAGATTGAGGGTTTACGGAAGTCCTTGCAGTAGACGCGGTCCTAATAGCCAGAATATTTAGCTTTCCATTGCATCCAGATTTTCCATACAATGCCGCTATACCCACCATATACATCAGAACGTCCGTAGTCATATTCATACACAGATTGTGGTCCTCCCATGCTTGCTTCAATGCTGCCAGCAATTTTTCACCGGCAACCCTCTTCTCATTCACCGTAGTGCCTGCCGAGCTGGCCAGCAGAAGCGCGGGAGAAAGCACATCGATGATCCTCGGCTGTACCTCATTTGCAAGCCACTCTTCTTCAAACTCTTTGACTCTGATGTAGAGTGTCTCCCCCCGCTTCTTTAGCACTAGCTTGTAGGCATTGCGGTAAAGCTCTTCGAATGATAGCTTCGATGCGTTCTTGGTGTGAATCTCTCGTAACGAAGAGGCTAGGACGTTCCAGCTCGTGTCGAAGTCGACAGCATCGCTTTGTCCAACACCCTGTGGAATATGGACGTTAGCTTTCACAGTGGGCATGATGATAGCGTCCGAAGGGGAACATCAAATATTATTAGTCAAAGTGATTAACAGGAATATAGGTACGGTGATATGCCGGATGATCAATAATGTAGTAGTATTGACATTATTGTGCAATGTTGGCGAGGTTGAAACAACCAGTGTATCTTGACTTACTCGTCTTGGAGGGCGGACCTTGTTTCGACCCCTTCCCGCAATCATGGCAGCATATTCGAGCCCTAACCTTATGTGTACATTTCCTTCTCAAATCTGATACACCAGGCTGTTGCTTGTGGTTGTGGTCGACATTGATAGCCGGCAGCTTTTTTGACGCGTCATAGAAATGAGATCAGAGGTAACACTATAGAAGAACTTGCAGTACAGAGGCATATAGCTGCGGAGCAGAATATCATACAGACAGTTAAGATCTGAATGAATAATTGGTCGACCTCAGGTGTGGCAGCTCATGTATATCCCCTCCAACGGCCCGAAGTTTCGCCGCAGCACGCGTCGAGTGGCTGTTTGCAGCTAACGCTCCATAATTTACAAAACTTCAGCATTCCTCCCATCTGTACCGACCAAACAAAGGATGAAAACGGATCAGATTCTCAGCAATATTTCTCGGCAGGTCAGACCTAAAGTACGCAGACCAACTCCGGGATTTGTGCAATGTTGCCGTACCTCTCATCTTGCCGCTTTCAACCAAAGCGCAAGACCACAGCGACCTCCTTTCAAGCCGCACTATCCTCTTCGCTTTGCACTGGCTCGCTACAACTCGACGTCGACGACTTCCTTAACCTCAGCAGTTGCTCCCGAGCCCCCTGCGGAGCCAGTCAAGACCCCAACGTACGAGCTCACCTTCACCTGCAAGCCCTGCCTCCACCGTTCTACACACAGAGTCTCACATCAAGGTTACCACCATGGAACAGTGATAATCACCTGTCACAATTGTAAAAATAGACATGTCATGGCAGACCACTTGAAGATATTCGAGGACAAAGCTTTCACCGTGGAAGATTTGATGCGGGAAAAGGGAGGACGCTTCAGGAGGGGAAGGCTGGGAGAAGATATGGAGTTCTGGAACGATGAAATAAGAACAGAGGAGGGGACAGTATGACGGCCCTAGATCCATATCTCTGTCTTGTACGGAGTAGGTAAGAGAGGGTTAGTCGGCTCCGTGACTCACGAAGTTTGGTGCCACATAATCTCTAGCTCTACACCAAATGTACAAAACCTAGGTAGCCTATGAAGAGTACAGAAGCAGCCTTTCGATCAAGCTTAGAAGCCTCTACGCACTGACGGTCTGATTTCCGAATTCATTCCTGTGGCTAAACACTGGATTCTGCCGCTCGATCTGGTCATACCGAATAACCAACTAGGCGCAAATATTCAGGGAGCGCAGTCTGATTTCCCTGCCGCCTCTGCCAATTCTCCGACTGGAACTGATGGCAATCTCTCGTCGAAATCCTGCTCGGAGGCCATATTTGCAAAGAGGTAGCCGACCTGGAGATGGAACAACAGTATTTTTGATTAGATCAAGCTTTGATTCAATTCTATGGTATCACGGTAGAGCTGGCCAAAACCCAGAACTGAGGTTGCTTTATGGTATCGATAGTACCCTATAGCCAATATACGCCAGTACCGGTAACCCATAAAGTCTCGAAATATCCTTACAAACGGCTCTGAGTCTATTCCGTGTCTATGCAACATCGTTCACTCAGTCTCACGCGAGCTCTTCGTAGAGCCTGTCTTCGATGTGGCTCTATTCCGATCATCAGGCACATATAAGGAAGCTTCTGATTGGCCTCCTTGTCTCGGTTCAAGCATGGGGGCGGCAGCTTCGCCGTTCACGCCACCGATTTCAGCGTATTTAGGGTTACCCCCTTCGACTTCGTTCCTGGCATCGGCCCTCATCTTCGTGATCTTGATGTAATTATATGCTCCGATGCTCGCGATTGTGACGAGAAGCCCGCTGATATTGATCGGCGTTAGAGTTTCATGGAAAACCAGACCCGCGGCAGTGATTGTGACCACCTCCTTGAAGATCCCACAAATGCTCAGAGTCACGACCGAGGTGCGTTGGAGAAGGGCGAATTCAGAAGCCGTCATGAGGAAGGCGAGCATGCCTGGAAATAGCAAAATACCTACACCGAGGAATGCACCTTTGACTTCGATGAGGTTCTGTAGGCCTCTACTAAGCTCGCCGAAGCCCTCAACTGGAAATGCGATAAGGACGAGACTAAGAAACATGATAGGTGCGAGGAAGAAGATGCTGCTGAAGGGATTGCTCGTTGCAGGGTTTCGGAGTAGAAGAATTTGTGTGAGAGCCCAGCGAAAGCCTGAGAAGAAGGCGGCAGCGATGACAAGAATAAAGCCGATTGCGTCGAATGCTGCTTCACCGAAAACCATCATTATAACACCTAGGGTCATTGTGGCGATGATGAGGACAAGTTTGATGGACGGTGATTCGAGGCGGAAGAGGAACGCGAAGCAGAGGACGAAAGCTAGAGAGGAGGATTTGCACATGGCTGAGGCATGTCAGTTCACAGGTATCGTTCGATAAGGGAAACTTAAGAACGCACTGTAGAAAGTGAGAGTAATAAACTTCAAGCTCATGTTTCCCAAACCAATATCGAGGCCCGTTGCAGCTCCACAAGGCCCAATTCGTGTAAGGTAAAACATTGGGGTCATAAGAGGCTTCTCGTCTTGTGAGGTGTCACGCCGGACCGTGTAGTGATTAAGAGGATTCGTGATGCTATCTGAACGAGGCCGTAATTGAGGAATGAAGTATAAGACCAGGGTAGCAAGGCAGAACTGGACCAGCATGTGCAGGCATGTTGTGAAGAGCGGAAACCTGAAGTTCAGGTATTTTTCGGAAAACATCCATTTGTTATACTGTAGCAACGGTCAGTAGCCGATGGCCCTACTCACTGCCATTCAACCTACTATTGATATCGAGAGAGAAAAAATGTACCACGATATTATCAAAAGGACATTTATTATCATGGCCTTTATGACATTCCGATCTGCATCCTCGTTTCCTTGCTTCGAGGATCTGGCATTTCCAGCGATTCTCCCATCTAAGCGTGTGTTCCGCCGCCTCTTTCGCTTCCTGTGCTCTTTATCTCTCTTCGTTAAACCTGTCTCTTCGTCGTCCGTCAAGGCATCCTCGGAAGCCAGGTGACTCAGCTCTACGTCGTCACTGGTAGACATAAATGAGAAGTCTGATGCTTGTCCGTCGTCCGAGGAGTATGCTAGGTGCTTGTCCTCGGTGCCATGACGGTGCTTTCGGGGGTGCTTCCTTGCGGTGTTGCCTTTCACACTACCATTTCCTAAGCCCGCCATCATCTGGGCTCTCCTCCGTCGGTAAGCATCTCCTGCACTGTCCATATCCGAAGGAGGGTCATCAGCGTCCGTGCCAAGCGCAGAGTCCTGGCTGTCTAGGCTCGATACAGAAGTCGATCGGCGTGATCCTGCCTCTCTCGAAGGTGAGTCTGCCCAGGGATACTCGGCCTGCCCTGCTTCCTCTCCTGGGTCGTCCTTATTACCGTCCATTGGGCCCGTCCATGAGTCTTTCGAGAGGGCAGCAGCCCGCCAAGTATGAATCGTTACAGAAGAGAGGCTCAATTTGTGCGGGGACAAAACAGTCTATGACTCCTTACATTGCCTAGAGTCTGATTATTGTAGGGTTGCAGTCTGGTCTTACCAACCCAGCTCGATGTTGGCCAAGGGGCTGGAACAGTCAGCAATGCGCTAGGACTATTCGAGTGTTGCCTCAGTACCTCAGACGTGCGATTGGCCAGCAACCTGGTTAGCAAGGCTGACTACGCAGGGCTAGTCTCCTCCTCACTGCTGTTGAAATGGCAAAGGTTGCCAAGACGCTTGAATCATCTTATTATGGTATTTGTAGTAGATTTCAACGATTGCTACATCTTCCGTAGCATGATCTTCGTAATTAACGTGAAGCTACAATAGTGTACTGGTCAGGATACATTTCACCATCTGCTGAGCTTGAGGAAGAACGCCTCCCTGTACCCGCCTTTTTCGACGATTCGCATGATTGATGCTCAAATGTAAACTATGCTTGATAGGTCGATGCTGAAACGTCGCCGCCCCTGCCGGTCCAATTCACGTGGTTGTCCTTACCTTCGGGGTACTTCTCGTTGGCATACTCAGGCTTGATTTTGAAGGTGTGGGCGCCGAAGTAGTCCCTCTGCGCCTGCAAAAGATTCGCGGGTAGATCCTTCGTACGATATCCGTCGTACCAGCTGAGAGCAGTACTGAATGCTGGCGTTGGTACTCCCCACAACGCCCCCTTGCTGACGATGTCTCTCCATCCCTTCTGCGCATGATGAATTGCCTTGTTGAAGAAGTCATCGAATAGCAGATTTTCCAGATCAGGATTCTTGCGATACGCAGAGGTGATATCCTTCAAGAAAACTGATCGAATAATGCAGCCTCCGCGCCACATGAGAGCGATGGAAGGTTTGTTGAGCTTCCACTTGTACTCTTTGGCAGCCTGAAAAATATGTGAGTATTCTGGGACCCGGTCGATCGCTCGTCAATAATCAACTTACGTTCTGGATCAACATGAAACCTTGGGCATACGAAATGATCTTAGAGGCATATAACGCCTGCTCAAGATTGGCGAGGAATTCCTTTTTATCGCCAGAGAAGTCCGGCTTGGGACCATCAAGCAGTTTCGATGCACGCCCGCGCTCCTGCTTCAGCGAACTCAAACATCTCGCGAATACAGCCTGCGCAAATCTGTAAGTCAGCGTTCTCTCAAACAAGTAGAAAACGAGACCAGAGTGCATCACTGGGGCCCAATACCGGAAAGAACCAAAAGGTATCATGGCGCTCTGATAGATACTAGCGGGACCGTTTCGGGGATGAAAGGGGAACAGGCTTACCTCGCCAATTAAAGTCACAGGCATTCCCAGATCTAATGCGTTGATGGCTGTCCATTTACCGGTACCTTTTTGCCCAGCAGAATCCAATATCTTTTCAACCAAAGGCTTTCCGTCATCGTCATCGAACGCAAGGACGTCGCGAGTAATTTCGATCAGGAAAGAGTCGAGGACTCCCTTGTTCCACTCGGCGAAGACCTCCGACATTTCTTTCGGAGTAAGTCCGAGACCGCGTTTCATGATATCATATGCCTTCAAATCTTTCAGCTCAAGCATCCCCGCCAGCATGTCAAGTGCGCTCAAGGCTAAAGGATCATACCTCGGAGATTAGCTGCATGTCACCATACTCGATACCATTGTGGACCATCTTGACGTAATGGCCGGCGCCCTCGTCGCCAACCCAATCACAGCAGGGCTCGCCATCACTCTTAGCTGCGATAGATTGGAGAATGTCCTTAATGTATGGCCAGGCCTCCTCATTACCACCTGGCATGAGACTCGGGCCATAGCGAGCACCCTCCTCTCCACCCGAGACACCAGAACCTACGAAACGGATCTTCTTTTCAGCTAGCGAGCGTGTGCGACGAGTCGTGTCTGGGAAATGCGAGTTTCCACCATCGATTATGATATCTCCCTCTTCAAGAAAGGGGAGCAGAGCATTTATGAAATCATCCACTGGCTTGCCCGCCATCACCAAGAGCATAACACGCCGGGGCTTTTTTAGCTTGAGACAGAATTCCTCCATGGAATGAGCAGGAATGATGTTCTTGTAGCCTTTGGGACGACATCAGCAAAGCTGCTGCTACCAAGGAAGGTGGGAGTCGAGACATCAACAAACCTTTGGCCTCATTTTCCATGAAGCGGTCGACCTTGGATACAGTACGATTGAATGCCACGATGGTAAACTTGTGATCGGCAACATTCATGATCAGGTTCTGGCCCATGACGGCCAAACCAATGAGGCCAAAATCACCGCTGGGAGTGATATGCGCAGGTCCGCCGACATTGAGGCCGGCGAGACGGGCGCTATAGTCAGCCAATAACGCTCATCAACATGGCCCAAAATTGACAGCAGCAGCTATTTCTCATGCTGATCGATGAAAATGGTGTCCGGAGCGCCATGTTGAGCTGAGGGTTCACAAGCAATTGTATGGAGCGGGGCATGCGGATGAGTCGAAAGAAGACCAATAACTTACACTGCTTTTTCAGTCATCTTGGCGGCAGATCAAATTCTCACCGTGGTTCTCGTAGGATAGGTAGGAATGATGTAGCAAAGTCGTCTCCTTAACGCATCGAGAAAAAGAGGACGAATAAGTACATATGAAAAAGGAAAACCGCTCAACGTGGGGTTATTTTATGCTCTTCAAATGCTGTCTGATTAGTCAACCCACGCTATTCCATTAGTAGTTAGGGGAGGAGTTTACAGCTGCTGAGCAAGAACGTGGTCCATACAATGATTTCCCTCGCGCATCTTCGTCACCCGGAGGCACACATATTTATACACGTTATCTTAGCCCATCACCTCCTCCAGAGCTTGGTCTTCTTCGGCTACTGTTGCTGCGTCTCAGGCGCAAGGTACGTACTAATCAATCATTTCCAAGGCCCTGTCGCACAGCCGTTCATCATGTCATATCCACCACCTCCAGGTCTCAAGCAGCCGCCAACCTCTTCCTCCTCCTCCTCCACACCTCCACTCCACGCCTCCTTACCTCCACGACCGCCTCCCGCTGTGGGACCTCCTCCGTCCTTCAAATCAGCTGTATCGTCAACTCCTACTTTCTCATCCGCCCCAGGAACCCGTGGATATAATGGCACCACTGGCAGCGGAGGAACTAATCCTTCGAGTGGATTTGGCGGCTTCGCAGGGTTCCAACCTCGTGCCGTAGCTGCCAACAGCCAGCCGTTCCGTACTCACAGTCCTGTCGTATCGGCAGCGCCTACTCCTCCTACAGGGTATTCCACACCTCAGACCACATACTCCAATAGCACATATCAGACACAGCCCTCGTATCAGCAGCCGCCTACACCATCGTATTACCAGAAGCCCGCGTATGAAGAACCATATGTTGAACCTACGCCGCCTCAGATACGCAATCCTTTCCCGCTACCTGGTCAAGATGGAGGTGGTCGAGGTGGGGGACGTGGTCAAGAGATAGATCCGGAAATGGAAGCCCAAATCGCTCAATGGCAAAGTGCATATGCGGGCAAAGACACCGATGCGAATCGGAACGCAGGACGCACTTTCGGCAGGTTTGGAACGGGTGGCGAAGGTGGAGCCTCCGCGACGAGCGCGAACACAGCACCCTTGGGTGTGCGTCAAGACATACAAGGAGCCTCGATGAGCACGTCAGCTATGTCGTCAGCCGCCAATGCAGATACTGGAATCGCAGCTGTCGTAACGGGTGCCGACGGCAAGCAGAAGACAGTCGTGCGAAGCGGTGGCGGTCAAACATGGCAAGATCCTTCCTTGCTCGAATGGGATCCCGCGCATTTTAGGCTCTTCGTTGGAAACCTTGCAGGCGAAGTCACGGACGAGTCCCTCCTGAAAGCATTTGCCAAATATCCATCGGTACACAAAGCTAGGGTAGTTCGGGACAAGCGGACAACAAAAAGCAAAGGCTACGGCTTTGTGAGTTTTGTCGACGGAGAAGAGTATTTTCAGGCTGCAAAGGACATGCAAGGGAAGTATATAGGAAGTCACCCAGTCTTGTTGAGGAAGAGCACTACCGAGATCAAAGCAACAGTGCCGCACGACAAGAGGAAAGGTGGGAAGAATGGCAAGGGGGGCGGCGGAAAAGGGGGTGGTGGTACTGGAGCTGGAGTGCAGAAAAAGCAGACTAAGACTAAGGGAGGGTTGAAAGTGCTTGGGTAAGAACATTCCAGCGTACAGGATATGAGTATACCAAACTCGCGCTATCGAGATATATATCGACCGCGGGATCAAACGGCTTGATGAGGGCAAAGACGATTATGTTCGCCAATGTCCGGGATCGGCAAGAAGATCATCCAGGCAAGACTACCAGACGAGCGCTCCAACTGTTCAGTCCTTGACTGACTTGGCGTTCCCTTGTTCTACTTAAGTGGGCAACAAGGGAGCGAAAGGCGCAATCAGGAGAATGCCAAAGAGATTGTCAAGCGCGAGAAAAGGGCCCACAACAATGCCTACAGCAATAAAGAACGAAAAAGATTGTTCAAAGGCTAAGTACATGTTGATCCGTCGCCGGCATCCCTCTTCATCATATTACATACAATGTCTACAACCAGGGTCTAGATCTGAAATTCCAGCAATGTCATTCCCGTTTCTGAAGAAATTACCTCCCAAAAGCGAACATTAACAGCCCCAAACATGAAAATCCTCCTCATCACCGTCCTCTTCCTCACAAAGGCTCTCTGCCTCCCCGCTAGCCCTTCCTCCATCTCAGCCATCTTCTCCGCAATCCCAACTTCCGCAATCCCTACCTCTTCCTCTCCAGCCCTCTTCTCCGCAATCCCCACCTCCGCCATCCCAACCCTTTCACCGTCCAGCATCCCTTCCGGCATCGCAGTCACTGCCATCGCCGACAATAATGATGCTGAAATGCTGCAGGGCGACGACGACACCCACGACGACGCCGACGACGATGTAGACAACAGCCCTGGGCCCACCCTGACACCCGCTCACAATATGTCCGGTACATATAACCACACAAACCCCAGTCCCCCTCCCTATCACATTCCCTACCAACCACAACACAATACGAATGTTACGCCGCCATACCTCAATTCGACAATGAAGTCTACGTCCAATAATGGAGAAAACGATAATGATAACGACAATGACGACGATACGCCAATGTCCACGAATATCTCTATAAACCACAATACAACGAATGATGAAAACGATGATGGTGATGAGGAATTTGATGACGATGACAGCACTGATGATACAATTACATTGCCGCTCAACAAGTCGCCTGTGGCTCCATCCTCAAATACCAGCAGTAGCATATCGACTGCAGATTTGGTTCCGGATTCGCGGACGGCGGCGCATTTGCAGAAGGTATAGCGAATGTTTTCATGACATGATGGATGATTTGTTGATGAGCAGGTGAGCTTTTGGTAGTCCTAGGGTTTGAGGAGACTGCGCTGTGCGTGGTGTATATACTTCAGTGCAATATTTGTGATTCTGTTGTTTTGGTCAAGGGCGCTGTATATAAGTGGTAAAGCGGTTACCTGTGTGTTGCCCGATATTGTTGAGGTTTGCGATGTTATTGTTTGTAACGTGGCTAGAGTATGTGAGACTATTGCTCATCACGAAAGCCAGGATGAAAAGCCACAGCGATCCCTATCACCGTGCCAAAAAAAACATCAAGCCTCACTATCGCTCCCACTCCCCTGCACACTCCCGCCCTTCCTTTTCTGCTTGCCAAACGATAATCTCGTCTGCCCCCTCTCCACCGCTTTCCTATCCTTCTCCACTTTCTTATCGAACTGCTCCTGCAACTTCCTCCTCTCCTCCGCCCCTTTGTCCGCCAACTCCTTCTCCAGCGCCTTGAACTCCGCGCCATCGGCATCCATTCCTATCAGACCCTCCAGCGTCTTGATCTCGCGCGCCCACACGCTCTTGTCCTCCACATCTTTCCCAGTCTCCGGGTCTTTGTGATCGATCGGCGTCTCCAACACGAGTGGTAGCCCCTCGAATCGGGTCTCGTTCATCACGTTGTGGAAGGCACGGAGACCTAGGAAGCCGAGGCCGATGTTTTGATGTAGGTCTCTATGGCTGCCAAAGGGTGCTTTTGAATCGTTGAGGTGCAAAGCGCGCAAGAACTTCAGTCCGATGATCTGGTCGAAGTCGTCCAGCGTCTTCTTGAATGCAGTTGGCGAGCGTAGGTCATAGCCTGCAGCGAAGACGTGGCAGGTGTCCAGGCAGACCCCAATTCGCTGTTTGTCATCGATCAGAGCGATGATGTCCCGTAGGTCTTCGAAGGTGGAGCCGAGCACGTTGCCGCCGGCGGCCATGGTTTCAAGTACGGGCGTCACGGTCTTAGTGGCCATGTGAGCGCGATTGAGAGCTTTGGCTATGCGAGCGATGGCCGAGGGGCGAGGATGGTTCCCGGTGGAGCCAGGATGAAAGTTGTAAAGCTTGATGCCAAGGGCTTCGCAGCGTTGAAGGTCGTCGAGGAACGCATCATAGGCCTGGGTGGCCTTTGCATGGTCCTCTTGAGCTAGATTGACCAGGTAAGAGCCATGTGGGAGGACGTGGCTGGACGCATCGTATTTGTGATCACCACAGTTTGAGATGAATAGGTCCTTGTGCTCCTCTTGCAATGGAGGGTTCTCCCACTTGCGTTGCGATTTGAGGAACATGGCAAAGGCGTTCCCGCCGATATGTACACAATTGGTAACAGTGTTGTGGACCCCTTTCGCACTGCTTACATGGGCGCCAATAAACATACGAAGACCACTGGAGCGTGCCACAATGGGCATTGCGTCTGCCTCCTTCTCTTCCTTCGTCTTTCTCTTTTTGGGGATCTTCTTTATAGGCTCTCCCAATTCGTCGAGCTTCTCTTCGACCTCTTCGACCTTCCTCTTCCGCTTCCCTTTTGGAGGCGAAGCCTCACCCTCTACTTCCTCCTCTTTCTTCGCCACTATCACCTTCCGCTTGGACTTCTTAGTTGATGGTTCACTGACCTCTGCCTCCACTTTGTCGACCGGAGTGGTCTTCTTCCCCTTGGAGGTCTTTGGAAGTCTCTCGTTTGCTTGAGTCTCTCTGGTCTCCTCTTTCGCGTCGATGTTTCGTTTTCTCGAGGTCTTCTTGACTGCCTTGTCCTTTGCTTGAATTTCCCCTGCTTTCTCTTCTTCCTCTTCTTGCTTGACCAGAATTCGCAGATCTGATGTACTTTGGATCAGTTCCTCCGGTGGGCTCACAGGCTTAGCTGTACCATTTACAGCTTCAGTCTTCATATGTTTGCGGGATCTTGTAGGCGTTGTCCTCTTTGAGCTATCCAAAACTTGAGGCAGATCGGTTCCAGTCACGGAGGGGTCCTTCCGACTGCTTTTCGAAAGAGGTGGCTTTACCGCTGAAGTGTTTGCGCCTACTGTCTGACGCCGTGACCTTGGGGACGAGCGTGGTGTATCATCCAATTGGTCTGAAGCCTTCATGGTTGCTCAGATTGCTGTCTATCGCATCTGTAGATTCGCCTGGAGGCTTCCCTAGGCAAGTCGCTTGCCACACCGAACACCGTCAATCACCGAAAGAGTCGTTAACGGTCGGCGCGAAACGCGAAACGCGACTCTGTTGGTAACGACTTGGAGATACACTAATCTAATCTAGTAGTAAACCATTACACCAGCTAATGTTTTATTCCGTATTGGGGGTAAATTGCCACTACGATAATCCTAGCTCCGGTAAAATACGGAGTATTCTAAGGCTTGCCGAAGTCCCGAATACAGAAGTGGCTTCGAGCAGCTACGAGCATTTGCCGCAAAGACTTGGTGAGACCCTCGGAGCTCCAGATGCAACAATGCTGGGCCTGTGGAGCTCCCATGTAGCACAAGTGGCATGATCAGCGCTTTGGAGAAGCATTGATTTGCCTGCACGAGCGCAGCGTGTTCGGCATGTGCATTTGTCCCAGCCAGCCACATGGGCGACCCTCAATCTATCATTGTAGGAAGTCTTTGTGCCATGCCCATTGCGGGCTCAGTCTGGTTGCATCTAGAAGTGTATCTATATCTACATTTCAATCCACGATCATATGTCCTTTCCCGTTCCTCTCGTGGGGCACGTCCGCCAGTCATCCTCCAGGATCAGTGGGACCTGAGTCTAACCTTCGTTCCTACGACATTTCGACGACTATCCATCAGCAGGACGTACCAGAAGAAAGAATACCAAGCGGCAGAAGATGAGAAGAAGGTGCAGTAAGTCCAAAGCGGATTAAAATAGAGAAATAGATTCTGTCCAGCACCCAATAAAGGACACAACTCATGGTCTTGGAATGTGCTCTAGGCTTGAAGCCATTGCTGTGATGGTGGATGAAAAGGGCCCAAAGGCTACTCCGTGCAAATATGGTCAACACTAATTGAAACACCAAGGACATCTCAAGCTTCCACGCGGAACTTGCATTTGTCTCCCGCAACGATCTCTAAATTTCCCTCGGCTGGTTTCCACTCGGAGCCACCAGCAGCCTCGGCGACAACGTCGTCCAGGTCTCCGATCATATACGCATGATGCTGTACTGGACCGATCCCAATCTCGTATTCCTCTCCTGGCTTCAGGAATTGCATGCCAATAGGAAAGATGAACCGATATCTATCAGCACCTTCGTCCTTCAATTTCTGATAATCATAGGGCTCATCATGAGGTCTGAAGTTGATTTGCACAACGCTCTCCTTCCCTGGCCGCAGACCTACGAAGTTGTCCTTGTGCTCCGCTGTCAGTCTAGGGATTGGTGGATTTGGTGATGGGTCAACGCGTGGCACATATTCCTGCTTGCCGCTACTGACGTGGGTGATGGTAATGGCACTGTGCAGATGGAGGGGGTATAGTGGGCTCTGTTTCAGGGCGATGATGATCGGTTGAGAGCGTTGAAGGGTCATATGCACCGTGAGTTGTGGCTTTTCGATGCTAGAGAAGGAGATGCTTGGAGGTAGCTGGGCGGTCACATTGAGCTGGGGGGGTTGAGCGCTTCGTGAGTTTGTGGAAGCCATCTTATTGAGTATGAGGGTGGGCGATCACCACAAGAATCATCACCATTTTTGAGCAATTACCATATATGAGGTGGTGCGATTTGATCTGTGCCCTACGCCAAGATATTTGTTGGTGGCGGTGGCACGGAGGAGATCGTTCGGCAGCGAGTTTCAGGTACCAAGCAACGGCTGACAGTTTAGGGCTGATTGGCAGGGCAAGGTACTTTAAGTACGACTATGGACCTTCCTCTGCTCACCAACTCACTTACCTATGTTCAATTATGGCACGACATATGAGCCTTGACACTTCATCCGCTCCCCGGATAGGTCCTAACATACTTACGTTGAGCACCAAAAACTCTAGCTTTTGGGTATCAGGCATGTGAACACTATCGAGCCACGCTCACCAGGGAGATATCGTTATACCTATCCACCAGCGCCGTTCCATCTTGCTTCTCGCAGTATAACAACTTCGTCTTGCTCTCAGCTTCGGTCGATCGGATTTTGTGAATTGTCCTTAACCCAAGAATGCTGAGCTAGGCTTTTGTTGCACGCCGGCCTTGAAGGTATCAACTCATTCAGAGTATGGCAGCGATGCTGGATGATCCTTCAGTATCGACTTAAAGCCTTCAATCATGCTCGTATTCAAGCCCTTAGCCCCTTGCACGTGTCATTCATCAGCTCCAAAGGTTAGTGGTACGGGGGTTGAGATGTTCAAGGTATTGTTGCTTTCTATATAAAAGAAACGGTTTCTTCACCTACCTTCAATCTTTCTTCGACTGTACCCAAGTCAGACCATCATCAAAACCGATCATATCTCAAGTTGTACCCATTTGGCGTGATTCAGGCCCTCTCGTCGGCTTCGCTGGTGGCTTCATTACCACACAAAGATGCTCTGCAATCAGACCAGCGCAGCTAACGAACCCTGCCCCCACTGGACATCTTTCCCGGCGACCAGACAAGCCAACTACCTATCTCGATCCCTCTAGAGGATAATCTCAAGGAGACGCGGCAAATTTTGGAGAAGGTAAAGTGTAGGACACTCAAATAGACGCTAAACAGGAGGTTGATACGGTCGCGGGTAAAGGCATCTCTATTCACTGCGACCACACGCACGCTTCGTGCAGGCAGCACCATGTTGCAGAATGAGCTCAGAGCCATGGAGAAAATAGGGAACGCAAGCAGAAGGGCTGGTGAACTGTGCGGATCGCAAAGCTATCGTAACTGATTTGATTGCGGGAAGACTCTCAATAGATTCTTGAAGGTGGCACCGGATAGAGCATACCGTTATCAGCCACCACACCCATCATCTGATCGATTGTCGCGCAACTGACCAGTCTTTGTGCATTGTTTTCATCTGTTGTTACAATAAGTTCGACCCTTAGGCTATGCGTGAGGAGCTGGACCGCATCTTGAATCGGCATGGGATCCGCAATGAGAGCAGGCCAGATAGCGCGCCCAAATTGAAGCATGGCACAGGGTCTTCCAGATATCCCCTTGCAGTCGTCCTTCAGATCGCAGATTACCGATATGTGATCTCATGCTCGAGATCATTAACCAGCGGCGTGATGGACGCTTACAAGCCACTGCCGCCGTCATTGTAAGCACCATGAGTCGCAGAGGCGGTCGATTGCAGCCTATCATCAGCAACGTGGATGCGTGTCGAGCGAAGGCGGACGGGCTGAATGTGTCATTCTTGGGGCGCCGTCGAAGATCACCTTAGCGACGTGTTTGCTGGTCAAGATCTATTCCACCGCCACAGGTATTGTCAAGTTATAAAAGGCTGCAAGATTTTCAAGTATAAAAGGCTGCATGAAATGCATAATGAGAGCTTGTCTGGAGTTGCAACGGATAGTATAGCTAGGTTGTCAGACCGCTGTCTTTGACGCAATAGCCCGATAAGACTACTCACAATCCCTGAATGATTAGAAGGGTCGAGCGCTTGAGCTTGCTCAGTATCTGCTTTTGCCTCTTGACGCTGACTCGCAAAAATGTCGTTGGGTCAGGGCCGTCAAACGATTGCACGACAGTACTTCCATCCTTCATGATACCGATATTCTCCAGCGCTCCTGGGATGATAGCACAAAGTTCTATGACATTCCTAGTCGAACAGGAACCCACCGACGGCTACTTCTGTGACTGCTTGATCAGCTTCGTGATGCCAGCCGTCTTTGGACGCTGTCAGCTCGAGCTCAGTATCCCTCAAGACGATCAAAACGCAACAAGTGGAACATCGCAGATTTGTGTATGGCAAGTGGATACCATGCTCGATCCAGCTTGTTGCTGGGACAATGCACCTGGGGTCGATGAACCCTTAGGTACTGTATTTGTGAATAGCAACACGACGTCCGAAGTCGTGGGCTCGTTTGCATGTCAAAGCTCGGTAAGCTTCCGGGTTGGAATGAGAGCTGGCGGTTCTGCAAGCTGTTCATTTGAGCAGACGTCATCTGAAGGCTTTGTCTTGAGGTATGGCTGCGGACCCGGATACGGCTCCTAGTGGTGGTGGCGGCAACACATTACAAACTCCGTTGTGCTTCCACTGTAAAGAGACTGCCCGCATGCTGCAAGAGATTGAGCCACCTTTGGCTCAAGAGAGAAATTCTTATTTCTTCCGCATGAGTGACATGTGGGGAAGGGATGAAAGGCATGATTTAGCGGCTCCATTTGGGCAGCAACGCCATAGCTCACTTGAAGGAGTCGGAATAGACCCGGTTCTATGGAGACTCATGCACAGTCGTAGCGGGTATCCTGTCACACCTGCAGATGTCAACGTGGGGTATAGCCTCTAGGCAGGAAGCAGCACGCTCAGCACATACATGGCAAACTGCAGATATGAGGCAGCCTATCATACCCAACAGCTTACGCCGTGCATGCACAGGTACTTGACCGTCGATGACCATGGAACTGACGCTCGGAGGTTTCCATCGTGCCTCGAAAGTCAAGAAACGCGTTACGCGTCAATGTCGCGTCAAAACCCGCGAACCTACTGCATGAGAACAGAACGCCAATCACCCCCCAACGATTCCAAGAGAAACACGAGACCTCGGCTTGCAGTAGTTCTCAACACAAGGGACGAAAGACTCAGTAGGGTCTTTGGCTTGATTCGCGGGGGAGAGTGAAATGGACTGAAGGAGTAGAGACTGTGAGCCATAAATAGCGTAGGAAGGAGAAACTCAGCCATGCCCACAAATGCTCCGATGCATTGCTGGAAATAGAGCAGCATCACAACAGCCGAATGGTTCGGTTGCATACCACCATTTAGAGACCGTGTGAATGCAGAGTGGGTAGTTGCCGGGCAAGACTTGATGGACGATGGTTCGCTTTCCAATTGTACAACTTTTCACACTCACGCGTCGATGATCTGCGCTTGCCGCTCAACGCCAGGACGCGCTAGGCAGTAGTTCTAACGTCTCAACTCCACCATACTAGACCAACAATCCATCTCGATTCCCATATCCCATCCTTTATTGGCCGTCTACAGTCACTGTCAATGCTCTGTACCGGTCAACTGTCGTCTCTGCAGTAGTGTCGAGAAGCTAGACTTGCACTTTTTTCGCTCGCTCGCTCGAGCGCGATCGCTCAACCCAGCCATCTTAAATCCAGCGGCCGTACCTCGAGATTTCACAACTTCCATCTGGCGCACACGATCTACTAACACCTCGCTCATTTTGCCATACCAGTCATTGCTGTACACATATATAGACAGACTGTCTTGGATCCGCCCACTTTCATCCGAGACATCAGCTGAAAAGGCCAATCAACAGACAAGACCGGCAGAATTCTTCACTCAAAGGAAAGCGCTATATGCGGGACACTGTTCTCTCGGACCTGACACCTCGCAAGTACATCCTGGACGGATACACGCGGGATTTACGCCTTAGCTGGCCTCTCTACAACCCTCAACTTGGTCTTCTATTCTGGCCAATCCATCTTTGCCGGTTATCGTCTGAGTGAGTAATCCAGCTCGGAAGTAGCTGTCTATGGGAGGCTGACCAATCCATAAGGAACCAAGATATTTGAGTATCCTCGGCGCAGAGGTCGACAGGAGCCTCGTCTTTTTGGACAAGATTCGATCCGGAGAATCCGACCATACTAGATGCGAAGTCATCGAAGATGCCTTGCATTTGCTGCTCATGCTGAACTGAACATCATAAAAGGCGTGCACGAAACATTCACAGCCTCGTGTTCCTCCCAATAAGGCCGACGGAGAGATTGCTAGCTAATAGTTTTCCTTTGTCTGGTTCCGTTTACGTGCATAAACATACGTTGCCCGATCCGTACACCATCAGTCACATTCAGCTTGCCTGTCATGCCGCGAACTCGCCCCCAACTTTCGATAACGCTGCCACGCAATTTTACATTCCACTATACCGAAGGCGAAGAGCCAAAGACACCAGAAAGAGAGGTTCCTGTACCAGTTCCCAGATCACCTCCCCGAGCTGCGAATGCAAATGCCTACAGAGTCAAGCGTCGTTCTCGGCCCGCTGTGACTGCTCTCTTTCAGCAGGAGCAAGGTCCTTCTATCTCCGACGAAAAGTCTATCCCCACAATCGAAACCTCCATTCTGGTCCAGCCACTTCGCCCTATCTACCACCAACGAGCTACTGAACCGGCAGGCCAGCCTGCTCCGGTCTCTCGAAAGTACATGACTCTACCACGCACCCCCATACTTCAACAACGGCATTTGGCAGGTGAATGGAAGTCGACGCAGGACCTGGGCGAAAGCATCAGTCGCCCTATGTCGGCTTGCTCTTTGATTTCCGACTCATCCGACAACGATTCCAATGAAAGCATCCTGTCATATCCAGCCGGTGATGGTAGCTGTACCAGCCCTGAAAGCGATGCAACGGACCCGTTCAGGTTCCCCTCGATCAAGAAAAGCCAGGCAAAGCAATGGGCGACTTTAGCCAGGAATGCAGAGACAATCCAGAGTGGCCTTCATACAAAGCAGACTCATGTTCATTGGACCGCTGAAATGGATAAGCACCTATGGTCCACTTATCTAATCTACCTCCAAGATCCTACCGTAACGCCGTTCAAAACGCTACCAGGAACAGCCCCTCCCTTGGGAGTTTGTCATCGAGTAGCTAGAGAAGCCCGACGATCTTGGAAGAAGCCATTGTTACGGAAGCCGTCCGAGCTGTTGAGTCCTCCAACGAGTGGTGATGAGGTAGCCGCCAGAGCGGATTCCCCGGAAACCGTTAGAGATCAGCGCAGTGGCAGCAACACCCCTACTGGTCTGACAGGGTCGAAGATCTTCCCCTGTTGGCCAAAGTCTGGGTCTTCGACGAGACGAAGACTTCGGATTTTATGCAAAAGCAAACCCACCATCGCTCCACACTACCAGCGACTGATGAAGAGCCGAAGCCCATCACCTTTCTGTAGCCCACGCGCTCAAGCCCGTTCCCATTCTCGTTTATCTGAGGTCTCCAGCCCGATAAAGCCGTCTTCGTCGTTCAACACTCGCGACATCCAGCTTTCATTGACAACCAGCACTGCAGCGACTATGCAGCCAGGTGGTCCCCTTGCCCAGCTAGCTTCGAGACCTCAGCCGAGTAGCCAATCCAATGAGTGGTTCAACCAGCCTCCAGTACCTTGGGCGTCCACGCCTGCTATTCCATCAGATATCGACGTCGATACTGACACGAATTTGGCTGCGCAGGAGTCTTCACAGGCCCCACCACTTGGTTCCCCTTTTGGACACCATACCTGGGGACCCAGTCGATCTCGCCAGCGCATCCGCCCAAGTGCTTCGAGGATCCATTCAAGCGACGCATCGACCGTGGGACCTTCATTCCTAGGCCCGTCCTTACGATCGCCCGTAAGGCTGAATGGTACTTTTCCCTACCCTGGCGTTCAGAAGCGACGAGCTCGACATCAGCTGGAGGATGAACTCAGCCCAGGAGGCAGTAACATGCAGCAGGAGCTGCTGGATGACCTTTTTGGTAGTCCTCCCGAGGGTCGTCACCGGCGTGTTCGAAGTCGTGGGTTTAGTTTAGGAGATGTCGCTACACCGAACGCCCTTGAGAGCCTGTTCACACCACCTTCCGCAAATGACCAGACGACGGTAACAGAGACATCATCTCATTCATCGACTCTCGAGCCATTCGGGACAACAAGCCATATCCGAAGACTTGGTTCGCCTTTTCATGGCATATCGCCGAGGTCACCTCGTACACCATCTCGGCATATGGCAACCACCAGCCTCGGCAATTATGAGCTTCTGCCCTTCTCTTCCATTGGCGAAACCCTCGGCCAAGCGGAAGACAGTGGCGTCTTGCCAGGTCGCTTGTATTGATGATTTGGAGCTGAAGGATCCCTCTAGGACATGGGTGCCGTACAGACATGGTAGTCAACGACGAAGCATGATGCATCATAGACCCGGCGTTGACATTGATCGCAATTACGATATTTTTCACTAGCACGATTTTTTATGGTTACGACTCTTTACCGATGGTTACTTCATTACGGCAGCATCTCGGAAGACCGAAACCGAACGGGACACAGTACGTCAGATATTTTTCCACAGTAAACTGCATATCTCATCTCACGCGACGGCGTTTACTTGAGTGCCAGGGCCGGTTGGATAGATAGACGGCCATTCATTGAATGATGTTGACGGAAGCTTCGGAATGGAAATGTTCATGCATGACGGCGATGATTTTTCTTATTTTTCTTCAGAAAGCAGATAGATGACGGTTCGGTTCGGAGAGTTGCGATGAATGATGCAGGTTGTATGTACGCATGTATGTCACTTTGAACGTAACCCGAACATACCTACCACCTAGCCCAGTCAACGAACGCCATTCTCAATGCTTCCTTCCCTCCCAAAAACAGAACTCGACCCAATGCAAAATCTCCCATGCACCCCTAACTTCCCAAAACCCATTGATAAATAAAAATCATCTAACCTTCCGCTCCCGTATCCTCTCCTCCACCCTCCGCAGCGCAGCCTTCAACCCTCCATTCCTCCTCCCACCCTCACCAACCAACCACTCCTCCATCCCCTCCCTACACCTCCTCAAGCCCCTCGCACAAGGCAACTTCATCCCCTCCTCTCCAGCCACATGACTCGTCGGATTCAGCAATAATTCGAACAGCGGCGCCCACAGCTCAGTCTGCCAATACCGCTTCAGCCCCTCGCGGAGCTTATACCGCTTCTTGCTTCCGATCGCCATCGTCCGCTCCCCGTCCCCGTCCTCGGTATCCCTAGGCGCAGCATCAACAGCGACATCTTCGATATACCTCCCGTACAAAAGAGAATGCACGACGCCCGCGACGCCATAGTAATCCACCTGATACGTCCACGGCCGCAACTCGCGCATCTCGACGCAATCCTGCTTGCCCGTCTTCCAATCCGCGACGAACTGCACGTCCGGCCGGAACGCGCGCATGTCGATGCCGCGGCCGAAATCGATGAGGCAGAGACCCTTGGATGACCAGCCGTTGCTGCCGTCGGGTGTGTATTGCGCGTGCCATTCTTCCGCCGCCGTCGTGGGAGCGAGGCGGACGAGGCAATTGTCGGCTTTGAGATCGCCGTGCAGGACGCCGACGCTGTGCATGGCCTCGACGGTGCGGAGCAGTTCGACGGTGAAGAACATGGCCACGCTCTCGTCGAGGGTGCCGGTCGTGTTGGCGCTCGACGGGTCGGTTTTGGCGAGGTTGACGAGGTCGAGGAGGGTGCCTTGGTCGAGGTAGGATTCTAGGAGGTAGGCTTCGTCGGCGAAGAGGTGGAGGGCGTGGGGTTTGAGGAGGGATGGGGTGGTGCGGTGGTCGGAGAGGCGGAGGTGGAGCAGTGACATTATGTGGAATTCCCAGGGGGTGGGAGGGTGTTCGCATTTTATTGCTAGCAGTTTCTCTGCTTTGTCTGAGGTGGCGTCTTCTTCGGTGGCGAGGTAGACGGGGGCGAAGGCGCCTTTTCCGAGTTCACGTTTTATGGTGTATGTTTTTGAAGGTGATTGGGGAAAGCGGAGGGCTGGGGGAAGGGAGAGAGACGTGGTGGTTTTGTCGGAGGTTGATCTGGATTTGGCAAGTGCTTTGATGAATTTGCGGATTTCAGGGGCTCGGTTGAAATCCAAGGGTCTGTAGTCGTGGTAGCCTGAGTAGGAAGAGACTGGTGGTTGGACGTTGTCGAGAATGCTGATGCGAATTGAATCATCTACAGGATTGCATTGAGCGTCTTTGATGATAACAACGCCATCTTCTTTGGCGCCAGACTTGGTTGCCTTTGCAATCTTCAACTTGGGGACACGAGCTGGTGATGCATCGTTGACGATTTCTTGTAGAGGACTGCTCATGAGCCCTGCATCGACCTGAGGTGTTGCGGCTCCGTTCGACGTGTAGCGAGATGGGGTTTTGGAATTAAAGTAGTCTTTCTCTTCTCGTATCGTCAGGGCCCCCATGGAATATTCAGTCTTTTCAACAATGGGGGTCATAAAAGGTAATCGATTTTGTGAAATTTGAGAAGGGTCTCTATAAGGTCGTACCGGTGCTTCGTAATCCTCAGGAGGTACTGGGACATATCTGGGTCTCACGTGCTCATCCTCTTGCTGGGGCGATATGGGAGTGATCAGATCTATGTCGTCGTCGTTTTGGCTTTCACCTATTTGAGCAGAGTCGGAGAGCACCACAAACCCGAGTCCATCGGTTCTGTTTGTGTCATCTTCATAGAAATCCTCGGCCCCAATCAGATTCGGGACGTGTTTGCTAGCGGTAAAGTCGGACCATGGGCTCACGCTAGGCGCTGCAGCACTACTATTCTCGAGATCAGCTACATTCTTAATGTAGGCTTCGGTGTCCCCAAATTCGCCAGTGCCAGAAATCCTACCAGTGCCTGTACTTTCACCAGCACTGGTATAATCGTCGTCCTCGTAGTCACTTTCACCAGCACTATCTGCTGGGCCAGCCATAGGATCCACATTTCGCAGTGGCTGATTGAAAATATCCAAGATATCTTCCGTAGCAGCCTTAGTGTGGAGAGTCATCGTGGGCTCGGCAGAATTCTTCCTTCTCAGCTTCGGTCCTGTGGGTGACTCGAGGTTCGTTTTGACTATACTAGATTAGATTCGATATCGAGAGACTGCAGTTTTATACATACTAGTCTGAGTCTCGCCCTTCACCTCCCTCAATTTGGTCTTCCGTGAACGCCCGCTTCTACCATCTCGACCAATTTCGACGGCAATCGTGTTCTCGAGCGCCATGCCCAGGCTGTCCTGTGGATCTGTTCTAGGCTCAATATCTTGCTGTGACTGTAAATCATCTACCACCTCGATGGACTGGCCCGCCTTTAGTATTGATGGGGACCCCTCCTTCTCTACTGCTGAAAGTTGACGTTCTTCAACGACCCTCTGTCTACTCTCCGCCGCCCAGTCCCGGCTCAGCCAACCTCTTGACTTGGCTCTCAACTCCTCAAAGCTTATCTCCTCGTTCGGATCGTTCTCATTGGGGTATATCGCTTCAAGATTTACGAAAACACGTTCGACCTTGCCTGTTTTGACATTGGTCACCTGCTGTTGGTCTGCGTATCGTGATGCATTCGAGTCATTGGTGTTCGTAGTTTGGGAGCTTGACTATAATACAAGACGCCAAAAATGCCAGCAATTAGTCCTGTGATCGTAAATATGTGTACGAGATTTCATTCAGATAGAACATACCTCATCCTTGAACACTGCCATCTTCGGAACTTCTCCCATCTTCTTTCCTACCTTCAGTGTCTCTCCTGTCCAAGGCCGAGCCTCCATAGCGTTCTCCTTCTTTCTGTCCGTTATAGTGCCAATGCTGTCCCATCCCTTGGTAGATCCTGACAAAGCTGTCTTCGCCGTCGAAGGTGGCCCATCCGTGTCACTGAATATTGCTAACTTTTGTCTCCCTCCTCGTGACGTTGATGATCCACCAATGCCTGAAGAAGGTCGTGGGGCTTGAGGATCGGCGGGTCGTGGAGTTGATACTGCGAAAGGATCCATCTTTGCCACCAGGGCTGGCCGTACAGTGGGTAAAGCGGGCGATGAGGGTTCATCTCCGTGTTGGACTCGCGATCCGAATCTGTGTTGAAACTCCCCAAATTTCCTTATCAGTCGCTCCGCAGGTCTAGCCTCTCTCTCAATTCCCAACTTGTAGACCTCATCTGCCTGATTCCATCGCCCGGCGCCTTCGAGCCACGCTGCAAACTCTTCGTAAAACAGAGCGAGACCTTCTCCAATGTTGTGTCTCGCAAGGTACGCGAATGTTTCCCGAGGAGCGTCGGAGAAGAAGCGGATATAATTGAGCCATAGCTTCAAGTACCGCGGATCGTTCTTATAGTGTGTCGCTGACTGAAACGCTTTTGTTGCTCGTTCGAGGAGCGGTCGAAGCTGTGATTCTGGTGTTGCTTGCGCCGAGGGGTAGGCGCTGAATGTCCATTTCACGTATCGATCATAGATATCTAAGGGATCGTCTGAGTCCCCGATAGCAGCGACCTCAGATTCATACTCTTCTCGTATTGCATCATTAAGATTCCGTGTGTCTCCGGGTGTAGGTCCTGAAGGTCTTTTAGATGAGGGCACAAACGTCGAGGCGAGCGCTTTCGCAGATCGGCCTCCCGGGAGTGATTGGATGTTTTCTTTGTGGGTCTCGATAATGTCAAAATTGATGAGGTCCTCCATCATCAAGTACCGGGTTCGAAGTATGTTGTATGATCCTTACATTGTTATTCAGAAGCCTACATCATCTATTTGATGTTGTTGGAAAGTATAACGCTAGTACCAAATCTGGTTGGCTGGACAACAACGTAGAAGAGTTCACCCCCTTCTGGTCTAAACTTACTTCTGGTCTACGCCCTCTCATGCTACGACGGCTAATTGTTTTAACTTATCTTCGCTATAAATATTATAGAAAACCTTAGATTAAATAGTTCTTATAGTAAAATATTTTACTAAATAAGCCTGGTTAAGTATCTATAGCAGCGAACCTTAGTAGGCCTAAGGGTACTCTGTAGCTAGGCGAAAGCTCCGGGCTGCTAAGTAAGTTTGGACCAGAAGGGGGTGAACTCTTCTAATACGTATTCAAAAGCATAATACATCTCGATATACACTAGAATGATGTCTCTATGGAGAAGTTTTTTCTGTCATATGACACAAAGTGGCCAAGAGTGGCATTATGCCTCAATGGGAGAAATCGGGGCTAAATTTCAAAAGGGGAACCTTGATAATACAGACGAGAAGACAAGGACTTTTCGCACGACCTCATAACGTCGCAATTCGGTACTCTGGGATATTCTATGCAACTCCTGCAACAAATCAAGTCTCGATACCTCCAAACTCCAAAAGTCAGGCTGAAGAATCAGCTCTAAGACTTCGAAGCTGGTTTTCGGTCTTGGCCTATGGCTGGAATTGCTGTGGTAAAGGCATCGTTGTACATTGTTAGTGTCGAGACCGATAGCAGGACAGAGGGTTCCAAAGCTGTATTGCCTGGCTTATTTTTAGAAACACACGTATGCCATACCTCACAACTTAGCTAGAAGACTACTCTATAAAATTGTCACACACGGTCGCCGAGGCAGAGTTGTATGATATTCGAAACGGGTCCGAACGTGAGAAAGTCTATTTTTGAGCTGAAGTACACCAATTAAGCCAATCCGTAAAGAATTTTGTCTTGACCTTGCAGCTAGAGTCAAACAAAGTATTCTCCTGCGTCCTTGCATATACCTTGACCACGCGCCTCAGAAGTTCCCTGTCCTGAGCCACAAGCACCCTGACGAGCAACAAGCTAGCCTGACTGCATGCGTTGCCATGAGCATTCGATGCTTCCTTTCCAGCCTCATCATGGATTCTTTCGAGTTTCTCGAATACGGAGTCGTGGTGCGTAACATCTGGTAATCCATTGCCCTTGCAAAGTCGCGTATATTCTCTTACTAGGTTGCAGGCCTTGCTTGAGACGAGCGGGCTAGTGGTTGTTCGAATGACAGCTAGTATTGGTAGTAGAAGGCTCAGGGCTAAAATCTTAGCATGCTGCTGCTTGACGTAGATCTCCAACAATTCCAGTACTCGACATTTGAAGTTGATAATGTTCTCTTTGGCGTCCTTTTTCTCGTTCTTTTTGCCCGATAGCTTCTGCCGCTCTCGGAAGACCTTTTCTAGGTGGTGGTCTACTGCTTCCATCTGCTCATCATTCATATCCTCATCGGAAGAGCTGCTCTCCTCAGCGTCCGAGCTATGGGTTCCAGGCCGTGCCCTGACAGCCCTTTTCAGCTTTGCGTTGAATGCCGCCAGCTCGTCGTCCGGACTCTCGGAAGCATATTTGCTGTCAGATGTGTCATCAGTACCACCGTTAACAGCATTCTCGGATCCCGATTCTGCAGAATCGATGTCGGCCATTTCAACGTCTTCAACATCAGAGGCCCCGTCAGGATCGTCTTCGTCATCTCCGTTGTCATCTTCGTCATCATTGTGGTCGAACATTGCCGCTTGACCGGAGAGACTCTCCTTCGCTTCCAAGATCTACTCCAGTCAGCATCTGTTTGATCAGCGAAACAAGAGATCACAGACCTTAACCATGGATTGCAACCCCATTTCATCAACATCTGGAGCGTAGACCGTAAATACCTGCTGCGTGAGTCGACGAAAAAGCTGTGATTGCTTTGAAGCGAAGCTTAAAAGAATTTCCACAAGGGTGTTAGATACATTGTCAATCTTCTTCTTGTGGAGGAGCCCTTCAAAGCAATCATTTAGTTCCTCAAGCACACCCACCGCGTCGGCATCCGCGTTGTATACTTGCAGAATGGTCAAAGAATATAAAAGCTTAATAGAACGATAGTATTCCTTCTTGGTCGAGTCGGAGGATTTCGCTTCTGATACCAAATTGGCCTCTTCCACAATTTCCCAAGCCCGGTTGATGACCTGGAGAACAGTCTCGTCGGCTTCGAGTAAAGGAATTCCGTACTCGGACTCACTTTTCTGATCGTGAAAAATGTGTATCAAGTCATAGGATAAATTAGCAGGGGCTATTCGCTTGGCGACGAGGTAGGCTAAACACGACGATATCCGTGTCCTGAACGTATCCCTTGTTGATGGAGTAATGGGAGGGCTTGGCCTGCTAGGGGAATCTGCCAGGATTTCGAGATCAAAGTAGACACATCTTGAGAACAAGTGTAACACGTTCTTTAAGAATTCAGTTTCATTTAGATGGTGGTGGCCACTATCAGTTGGGTTTAGCTGCATGTTGCGAACGGCAGAGACAAGTTGATCGGCTGCGACTAGCCTTCTCATTGCCGCAATTTTTTCATCCTGAATTCCAGGTTTTAGCAATAGCTCTTCATAAAAACCGATGAGCTCTTTGAAATCGGAGTGACCGCTTTGCGAGAGGAGGCTCTCGATCGTCTTGCTCTTAGTAATTCGGTCGAAATTTACATCCCCGTAGGGCATAGTCAGTAAAGCTCTGAGAATCGGGACCCTGCTGTCTGGCCTGGATTTAACTCTTCCAATGATGCACATGGTGGTCTTCTCAGCGGCGCGATGCAGGTATCGTTCTTGAGACGAGAGCTGATTCATAAGGCATCGCACAAGATTCTGGGTGAATAAGACCGGCACGAACTCGGCGGGTGCATCATGAAGCACGCGTTGAAAGAGTTGAAAACCAGAATATTTTCGTTCCTGCGAGGCGGCAGGGGTAAATAGAGTGTCTACACACATCAGCATCCACCAAAATTCAAACCTAGTATGGCTTACTATCGACACACTCCTGCCAGAAATCTGCAAACTGTATGGTCTTCCCCGCTTTCGGCTCCTTCTGAAGGCCCACATGGAGAAGTCTGGCCAAGATCACATCCCATGCGAAGTGAATTTTGGTACTCCAGGCACCCTTTTGAGTAGCTTTTACTTCAGCACCGTCTCGGACAGTGTCTGTTATAGCACCTTCGGCCAGGATTCTCGCCACTGCTGATATTTCTCTCCGATCTAACGGATCGTCGTGCTTCCACACGTGGCGGGGAAACCGAATATTTGGGCATTCGGCTTTCGCTACGACCCAAACAGCTATACCTTCAGGAGTCTTGGCAAGGCCTTTGGAATTGAGCCTTTCAATGATCATCTGGGCGTACATTGAGTCTAAGTCGTGTACTATCTTGATCGCATTGGAAAGGACAAAGCCACACTCTTCTCTGAGCCATGTTTTCTTTTTCGCTAGATCGTAGACTATGTCTAGGACTCGGGCCCATATATCTTTATCAACGTCAGGTTCAAATAAGATGCCCGATTTGATTATTGACTCTGTGCCAAATAAGCACCCAAAATGGTGGTCCCGCTCTTCCTGGATCACGACATGTTAGCACAATTATCTTACTGGTGATCTTCGGACAAACGTACTTGACCAGATACATTGCCCGAGATATGGGTCTGGTTTTGAAGAGTATCAATTAGATCTGGAATGCCTTGGAATCCGGGTACATTCTGTCCCTTCGATCCCAAAAGCCTCGTCAAGAACTCTGTGAGTGCAACCGAAAAGCCCAACCGGGCAGCTTTACGACCACTACATAGTCCTCTGAATAGCCGCCTTAGGATTTCATTGAGCTGGTCACCATTCGCTGTTCCTTCCGGTACAAAGTTGACGAGTAGATTGCGGCAGGCTTTGAGGCGAACCTTCTCATCTACATTGGTAAGATCCTCATATATTTCAATTAGTTGGGTGTCCACAGCTGGCTGCTCTCGACGCCTTTTCTTGAATGACATAATTGTCTGAGGTTTTTCTTGGTCCTACTCGTCCTGTACTTTATCAAAGCCTTCAGAATTCGTCTTAGCGGCCTTGGCGTTAGCTCGACCCTGATTAGGGGTTCTAGCGTGCATTGTTCGAGGAAAAAGCCGGAAGAAAACTACATAATTACATGTTCTATATTGTATTCACAGGCTTTGATATGCAAAGGACAAATGGTCCCATGTATATGAAACGGGTGTACTATTCAGCCTGGGTCTCTCATTGCAACAAGCGCCACATCGTTTGACTGAAAGGTTCTTTCAAATATCAAACACTCGAACGAGACCGTTTGGAAGGGTTAGCAACAAGGTTAGCTTTAGCTTGTACTCCTTAGGAAGCTCTTCATTAGCTTCACGACGGCCAGGCGTGTCTGAATTACTACTTATGAAACCCGCGCCAGACACCAGATGGTGCCCTCAACCGCCGAACCATAGCCCCCAATGTCACCATGTGTTCGCATAGATAGCCAACAATTGTCTTTCTCTTCCGTTTCCGGATGTATATCGATAACAGCGGAGCTAAGTATTCAATCGCGAATGAAACCCTTTGGGAGATGCTGACTAATACCCGGGCGAGTCACGGGATATCGGAGTTGTTTCGCGATCCCTGTTTGTTGACTTTTCCCAAAGACGCGCCGGCCAAGCCAAATCACGTTACATCCTCCTTAGGATCATAGGTCTCTTCTGAGATTAACATGCGGTCCGTATGCCAGCAGCATTGTTCCCCTGTCTGACACATCAAAGACGATGAAGTCTCAAAAGCCGCGGTGCTTTGTTCATTGTCTTCATCGCAGCATATTCCGCGAGATCATCTAGCCTAGGGATCTTCAATCGTTCACTAGCCTCTCATGGCGTCAAAAGGTAGCAAATAATTGCCCATTGGCAAAAGATCAAGGCGCATGTGTTTGCCCAGCAACCAGAATGTGGGTCTCAAAGCAGGACTGGACCTTTCCGATTTGGGAGCTAATAGACGGGAACTTGAGATTGCGTGACACCAATGACGAGTGATAAGCTCAAGCCATGATGTGTTGTCTGGGCTCAAAGAGGCCCTGTGGCACTTTCACATGAGATGCTCAATTTGATTTGGAGGATAAATCGTCAGCTGAAACCTAGGATGCTGGCCTGTTCAAAGCGTTTAATCTTCTGAAGTAGGAAAGGTTTGAAATCGGACCGTTGCCCTATCAAGGATGTCGAGCAGGGAAGCGGTCTTTTCTTGGACGTACTCCATACTGCCGCTGACCAACGGGAGATCAGCTATCTGCTGTATTCTAGGAGCTATGCCCGGTTTTCCCTTACAATTTGTTACTCTTCTCTCATGCTGGACACTTCAGGCCAAAGACCAATTGAGCTTTCTCAGGGAGATCAACAAACTCCCAGCGGTTCGCATAGTACATGAAAGTAGATACTGGCTCTCAATTGGCTGTGAAGACACTCAAACTCTGTAGAGTTCAAGGTTGTAGACGGTCTTTATGGGATCTCTGACCAAGTGACCCCGCTTAACTACCGCTAAAATCCTGCCTTGCCGCCCGCAGCATCACCACATCAACCGTGGAATTCAGCTCCACCCTCACCTCTTCGCAGCGACTTTCCTTCTTCATTTCTTACTTCCCACTCGCCATCTTCATTTCTCGGCGGGGCTGAACCTCCGCCAGGTACCAGGAGTGGAAGTCTCGTTCTTAGACAGGCCACGATCTAATGAATGAGTCCACTTCAGGGACCCGGCTTCCAGGACTCGCTTGTACAGTTACTAACACGACCTCTTGCATCTGTACCCATTGTTACATCTTGCATTCAGGTAGACACCGCAGCTTTAATCACTGGCTCTCATCCCCAAACGTGCAACTCTCAGATAACTAGGTCTATTGCTCGAGCTCTTCCGATAGGCTCTTTAGCTATTGACCCTTGATATCGACCCCTGCACCTGAGAGAATTGGACCCATCGAGTACGACTAGCGAGGCTTGAGGTGGACATATACAAGAAAGGGCAATGGAACGTTCATCTCCATTGGCTGCTATGCAGCCACCGACCCTCCCTTTCGGACATTGGGGCGGCTGTCGAGACAGTCAACCATCATACTCGGATTACAACGGGGGCCGACTCAATTTTGGACCGTCGTGCTTCAATTTCAAAGATCTAAGCATGGCAAGGGCTCCAATGGACTACTTCGGCTCCAAGCCAGCACGCGGCTCATCACCAACGGCAAGTCTCGCTGCCGACTTGTCACAAAACTTCCATATCGATCAGAGGTACGATTAGAAGTTGCAATGGACACTCTCGGCTACAAACCTGATTTATGAACAGTCCTCAATTACCAACGCCACGTCGATCATTGTTCTCATCCAATCTATTTGGTACACTCAATGGTCGGGGTATGGTTTTCTTGCTGGATTATATAAGTCATCGCTAACAAAGGATTGGCAGAGAGAATCACGACGCCACCTCTGACATCCTCTTCCCCCGGCCCAGGAAACGACTCAATGGAGATATCGCCACTTCTTCATAAGATACCCTTCTCTGTCATAGCTCAGGCCGATCCCACGCCGCAGATCACTCCAATGGAGGAAGACTCGCCAGCTCCGATAGACGACATGCAGGACTCACCGCTGGAAACCAAGAGGCAGCCTATACTCCACGAGTAAGGAATACAGACCATGTGTGTGAAAAGAATGCTGAATTGACTTTTTGTTTAGGCGTCGGAGGCCTAGCCTGATGAGATCATCCTTGTCTCGTACCAAAGGGTTGACAACGACATCTGTGTCATTGAAGCCTGCCCGAAGCGAATGTCCGCCGTTCAAATTTGGCAGCTGTGCAACCGCCCCCTTGCAACCTCTGATTTGCTCAGAAGAATGCTTTGAATCATCTCCTCATCGCGAAAAGCGGCCTCAGTCAGCGCACTCCCCTGGACCTTTACCAATGGGCCCCCCAAGATTCAAACAGTCCTTCTCAGGCTTCAATGGGCACATGAGAAATGTCGGCTCACCCATTGTCGGACATGTCCGCAAACCCTCAAACCCTTCGCAACGGCCAAGGAAACAGTTTCGTCGGTCCCTTAGCATGTTCGAACACCCGGGTGATGTAATGAAGCAAGAAAAGGCTTCTTTTGCAGTAGCGGCTCTAGATTCCATTATGGATGTTGACGATTCTCCTCCTTTGCAGCTACCGCACTTCAACGCAGATGAGGAAAGCTTGCCGCGCATCACGAAGGGCACTATGATCGATATTTTGGACGGCAAATACGGCCAATGCTACGATCGGTCTGTTGTCATCGATTGTCGATTCGAGTACGAATATGAAGGCGGTCACATCGAAGGAGCTATTAATGTTAACGACAAAGACCGATTAGCTAACCAGCTCTTCGACTCGCCCCTACCGGACAAAACGCTAATAATCTTTCACTGCGAGTACTCAGCGCATAGAGCTCCTATCATGTGTGTACCTTGATCGAATGATAGTAAAAATTACTGATCAGTCACAGGGCAAAATTTCTCCGCCACAAGGATCGTGCTTCCAATGCTCACCAGTACCCTAAACTAACATACCCGGAAGTCTATATCCTAGATGGAGGTTATAGCTCGTTCTTTCCGGACCACAAATTTCGCTGCTATCCCCAGAACTACGTCGAAATGGCCGACAAGGAGCATAGTTATGCCTGTGAACGCGGACTTGGACGCATCAAGCAACAACGTGCAAAGCTCAGTAGAGCGCAGACGTTCGCGTTCGGACAACACGGGCAGCAGATAGACGACAGCCCTACTGCTTCCGGTCGGCAATCCAGTTCTCTAATGGCTGGCATGGACATCGCTGCGGATCCAGGATCAATTTCAAGAATGCAATCGAGGCGTCTGGTGTCATTCTGACAGTGAATGCCACAGTATCGTCATCGGTACTATTCGTTTGCTATCTGGAAATCTGCGATGCTCCCCACCCCTCTATTTGGACTCTTCTTCCTCTTGCAACCTCTGGACTTCCGGATATCATGCGTTGTGGAGTCCTGAACCTATTATTGGCAATTTGGACCAATCACCTTCTACTGCGCAATCGAGCTTTGTCTCTACAATGCCCGATAAATCAACGCCCTAGTAGCTTCCCTTATCCAGGTCTTTTGCCGCCTCGTCGACTCGTGTCTGGAGCTGGTGCGTGCACTGCTGCTATAGCCATGCAATCTTTTTCTGTATGCGGTTAAGCGTTTGTCGTATTGCTCATCACCACATGTCGAGTCTCGGATTGCACTGTAACCCGTGCTGTGGTGTGATGCGTTGTCTCAGCTTCTCCCATCACCTCTGCCGCAGTCTTATCTCGATTACCAGCATTGTACCACTCACACAGCGCTAGTGCTCTATGCAAAACAAAGTTTGATCCAGGACCGGTTTTGGCTCAGGTAGCGAAATACGAGACGTCTCACCCTTACCTCTACCGGTCACGATCTAATCGATATTGTCTGTCACATCGATGGTCGAGATCAGTATCGCAAACTTCAATTCCCCCGCTCTTTGTCGAGATTGATAAACAATGTGGATCTGGGATGTTTCTTGAGGAGTATTGTGGTTTCGACTGGTCCAGAGAAGCGATGGTCGGGAATGGGAGTTGCACAAATCCAAGTGTGCATCGCTGTCTCTCTAGTCCTTCTGTACCAGTCCAATAAACTGAAAATCTCAAATCAAACAAGCTATTCATGAAGCCTATCCAACGTGAGATTCTTCCTGTAGCTCTCGAAACTTTGTCGCTTCCTCTTGCCACATTTGCCCTACTCTGATATAAGCTACGTGTTCCCCTCTAATCTGAAAGACCGTCCGTTCCCTTACGACGCCGCGTCTTCATCAATTGCATCAGCACCGGTAAGGATTAATTTTCAATCATGATTTCAAAGAACTCCAACATTGTACTAAAATCGACAGAGAGAGCACAATAATTGGCATAGATTAACACGCTAGTGTCACACAAGTGAAAGAGAATCCACTACACGTCTAGCAGGCACCCGTACTAAATTGATGGTTAAGGGTGCGGAATTTCAATCTCCCCTCTGTGCGAAAGGGGGGATGGGATGGGATTCTCGTTCTTGATATAGATTCCCAAAACGGCTAGCGTTGGGTATGCAATAGCCACCCTCGCCGGTGACACAAGAATTGGTCCATGCCCACCTTCCGAGGGTTCGATCACTAAGTTCCTTGCACATTTTATTGCTCACTGACCCTCAAATTCTTCAAAACTCTTTGTTGACCCAATGTCGGATCTCAAGTACTTGCGATGGACATCGATGATATCCTGGCCGAGGTAGATAGCCATGGAATACCTCAAGAAACCCGCGACCTGCAGGAAATCACCCGAGCATGGGTGACAGAACGTAGCGCGCCAGAAATACTACAATGGCCTGAGTCGTTAATGGAGCGTGTGCTCGAGCGAATACGCAAACAGGTAATATAATTCCCTTCACCTAAAACTCTGACCCAATCATGCTGATGCTCAATGAAGATCGAGCTCGTAGAAGACCAAACCGGCAACACAGATCCGAAAGCCAACTTCCGCCTCATAATCCTGCAAACCGAACTCGAGCGCTTCAAATTCCTCGTCCGCTCGTATCTCCGCGCCCGCATCTCAAAGATCGACGCCTATGCTCTGCATCATTTGACTGCTCCAGATACAAAGGCGAAGTTGAGCCCGAGTGAAGTACAATATGCCACCGCGCATACGACATTGCTGCATCAGCATAATCGAGCCAGTTTTTTGAGCCAGTTCCCGGCTTATTTGCAACGTATGGATGATTCGCAAGGTGGGGTAAGCATGGTGGAGACGCCAGATACGGACAAGGCGGTCTTCGTGAGGGGCTTGAGGGATGTGGGTGAGGTGTGGGTTGAGGGGACGGATACAGCGTTTGAGATGAGGAGAGGAGATGTGTTTATAGTGAGGTGGGCCGCTGTGAAAGATGTGGTTGGCAGGGGAGATGCGGAGTTGATATGAGGGATGGACTTCGAGTGAGAGAAGACAAAGGTCGATGCGGCAAGAGAACATGCCTTACTGACGGCTGTTCATGCAACGCGACACGATGTTTCGTAGGTGTCTCAGCATTGCTAACACCGAGGTATGCTGATCTCTGGGTACTTCCTGCCTTCGTCCATGTCATCTTTTGTAAGCAAGTGAGCTGATCAAGTATAGTCTTCACAGCCTTGATCCATGGACCCTTTCGAAGACTTGTTACGTCCAGTCCGGGATACCCTGCTCAGTCTCGAGTAAGACTGCAAGCAGCCCCCAAAACACCAACACGGAAGAACATCGTACGACGGGCTTTGAAAACTTTGGCTCCACAGTACAACATCTTAAGCTCTTAGCGACTACGAGAAAAGGTATACGATATCTTGGTTGGTACTTGTAATTGAGCGCCAGATTGCAACGGTGATCATCAGATTATACGAAAACATTGATCAACTTATGGATCTCCTATCCCAGTCTATTCGCCTGTCACGAGAGATTCATGACAGACTTTGTTTGAAGCCATCTGGACTCCAGAATCTTACGGGCGCGAAGGCTGCGATGCAGTCTAGCATGGGTCATAGTGTCTCCAAACCAACGGAGTCATCAATTTTAGAGAATGAGCAATGAATGGAGGAGAAATTTTCCTGATATTTACGTAGCTTGCATGAAATTTCTTGTTTTCGTCTGATTGTTCTATGAATTATGCTCTTTCTCGTCACAATTACCCTTGGTTCAGCCCGACCACGTGATTTAGCGAACGGAAGCTGAGTTAGTTTTGTGAAGGGATTGAGACAGGTAGAGAACTGGAAGCCTGGGAGCCGGAAGCAATCAGCGTCGTTCAAGACTCAATGGATCTTATAGCGCTAGTACCAATGGGGAAATGGCGCACACGACTAGATTATATTGAGAACTTATATCTTCTACAGCACCTTAGTACTGCGATTAGTATATTAAGAGAAGAGTTGTGAGACTCTTTGCCCGACCAACAGCTCAAAACTGTAAATGGTCTTCTACATTGTTCAAGGGAAATCCTCGTCCTTGGCATTCTCAGCATTCCAGCCCTATATTGGGCCCGAGGGTCGGTTGCAAAAGTCCCTGCCGACTTTTTTGGTGGGGGCGTGGGACAAAGTCGGCAGGGACTTTTGCAACCGACCCTCGGCCAGGAACGAAACCAGATTTAGCTATGACGGAAATCTTTAGCTAAAAGTACAAAATAATTCCATCTCCAACACCCAACCCCGCTCGACGTATCTAGCCTTAAGTCTGACTCACCGGTTGAACATATACAAGCCAGGAGGATTCCAGCTTGGCATTCTCCAAGTCAACGATCTGACCTTCTGCGATACAAGGAATGGCTGCACCAGCTTCCAACGGAGGTGCAGACCCGTCAGCTCCCCAGCGCCCCACAGACCTATCGCTTGATTCTCAGCCCACCGCCGATGCCCTTGGCGTGGCACAGACTGATCAGGGTGCACCAGGCAAGAGAAGGAAGAATCATCGAGGTGGAAAGAAGAAGAAGAGCCGCAGGCAGTCATTTCTACCAAGTACTGAAGAAGACAATGGAGAAACCTCAAGACCAAATCGCATTCAGCAAGAGCCTCAAGATTCTGCTTCTGCACGACCGCCGTTCTATAGATTGGGTCAATCAAGCGGGCGCAATGTGAGCTCGACTAGCCTGGACAGCAATGCGTTGTTGGACCATAGGTGAGCATGATAGTCCGAACTACTACGTGGGGTATGCAAGTGCTGAGCTAAGTTGGGATCACAGAGATCATCAACCGATGCGCCAGAGGAGAGAAAGTCGAGTAAACCCCAGCGCTTTCGCACGGGCAGTTCAATCCAGTCAGGATACAACATCGGCCTATCGACCGCCACATCCTCACAACCATGAATCTTATGAGGTCCATAATCATCGGCATAGAAGAAATCATGCCCACGACTCGTCTGGGGGCAGCGAGGCCGACGAGAATGTAACGACGGACCAAACGCCGCTCATTAATTTGAACAATGAGGGAGCTTCTCCATTGCATAGACCAAGCTATGGCATGTTCGGAGTCAGAGGACAAGGCAGCCATCGAGGTTCTCAAAATAGGCGAAACTCTGCCTCTACTTCCACATCAAGCAGGCCCTTGAGGCGAGCACCAAGTCGCCAGCCGTCTCACGATATCAACAATCCCCCGTCAGTACCGAACAGCCCCAAAATCGGACCCGACGTTGCTTTTGACGACGTGATGGTACCAGGGTCCTTTGCGCCAAGGCATCCAGAGGACAGGCGCACTAGGGATCAACTTATCGATATCGACGACGTTGGTGGCGACCCTTTTGGCCAGTCTCCAAGAAAGGATCCTATGCAACAAAGGCGACATACCATCGCTGTGCCAGCAGAGGAGGATGTGTGTTTCCCAATAGAAGGAATGTCTACCATTGGTGAAGATGAATACATGAACCATGATCAAGAGCCGGACTGTCAGCACCATGAACATCGTAGAAGGAGATTCAGACAATTTCCGGATTTGTCGGTCCTCGATGAGTGGAGCAGGGAAGAGAAGGAGCAGCGTAGTGAAGGCATTCGGACCAAAAAGATCAGTGAACCCATCCTTGTAAATGGCCGATTGCGACCCCAGAAAGATGGCTGGCATCGCACTCAAGAGGATGCGCCATACCGATTCACGTATTTCAATGAAGAATTCGAGAATACCATCCACAGCGAGACGATCTCTGAGCTCCTCCAGCCTGGCCAAGATTTTCGGGAATTGTTCGTTCCTGATCCACCGGAACTCAGCGATGATTCTTCGGATGAGGATGATACCATGAGCCACCAAGGTACTACTAATGGTCGTAATGATTTGAGCCCCAAATCCCATTCAAGGTTAGGGACAAGACATTCATCAATAATCGGAGAAAAGAAGAGTCAATCTACGGAGAATTCAGTGGACGCTACTCCTTCACACTCTAATCCGCCAGGCCAGACTGAAAGGCCTAAGCGGTACGGCGAGCGACCAACGTGGTGGCTTGATGTACTCTCTCCTACCGAGACTGAGATGCGAGTCATATCAAAGACGTTCGGTATACATCCACTGACCGCCGAGGACATAATCGAGCAAGAACCTCGTGAAAAGGTCGAGCTGTTCAGGAACTACTATTTTGTCAATTATCGGACTTTTGACCAAGACACTAGGAGCGAGGACTACTTGGAGCCTGTGAATATGTATGTTGTGGTGTTCCGCGAAGGCATTATCAGCTTTCACTTCTCTCAAACACCGCACCCTAATAACGTTCGCCGACGGATTCGACAGCTGAAGGAGTATCTCATACTGAGCGCTGATTGGATATCATATGCAATCATTGACGATATCACTGACGTTTTTGCTCCTTTGATCCAATCTATCGAAGAGGAGGTCGATGATATCGATGACTCTATACTTCTGCTGCACTCCAACGGCAAAGAAGGCCCTGAGAATGAGAAGAACCAGCCATCGAGCGTATCCGAATCCGGGGCGCCAAGCTCTCCGGGCAGCGACATGCTGCGACGGGTTGGTGAGGGACGGAAGAAGGTCATGAGGGTAAACAGGCTTCTCGGTAATAAAGCCGACGTAATTAAAGGTTTCGCAAAGAGATGCAACGAGCGCTGGGAGATAGCACCTAAAAACGATATTGGGATGTATCTGGGAGATATCCAGGACCATATACTGACTATGACGAGTAATCTCAGTCATTATGAGACGTACGCACTTTACGTTTGGATTCTCGACTGTACTGACTGGATTGCAGGCTACTTTCACGAGCTCACTCCAACTATCTCGCTCAGATCAACATTCGTATGAATGAGCGACAGGAACAAACGGCTGATGTCCTGGGCAAACTGACTGTTTTGGGAACTATCGTTCTGCCCATGAACATTGTCACTGGTATGTGGGGAATGAACGTATTAGTGCCAGGCCAGGAAGCAGACAATCTGAACTGGTTTTGGTCAAGTGGGTAATTCCCCATCAAAGCAATGATCATCCGCTGACTGATCGCTCCAGTCACTGCCGGGTTACTAGTCTTTGGTGTCACCTGCTTCTTCATTGCTAAAAGGGTGTACGGTATTGTGTGATTGGGAGGGGGCGATGGTACATCGGACAGGCATCATCACTACCAAAACATTGTAATCCACGGCATAGCGAAGGCTGGAATCGGAACCATTGGCGTTCTCACAAGGTACCAAGACTGGTGAAGTCTTCATCACGTGAATATTCGACATTGTACATACAACAACCTCAGATCTTCCGTAGCAATCCAAAATATAACATGAACACACAACCCCTCCAAAACCATAATCTATAATCAAACACGAAAACATTCCCCCCCCCCCCCAAAACTATACACACCATAAATCGAAATCTCCCTCCCCCCCAAAACCAACAAAAAATGCCACCCCCCACCCCCCTCATAATCGCAACAACCTCCATAACCCGCCTCCTCAAAGAAGAATCCTCTTACAAGCGCGAACTCTCCGCTCAGGAAACAAGATTGAAGGCGCTTGAGGAGAGGGGTCGTGCGAGGGATGGAGAAGATGAGGTGGAAGCGGGGGAGGTGGGGAATAGAGCGTGGGAGGTGGGGCAGGAGGTTGGTATTTTTTGGATTCTGGGGTTTTGAGATTTTGGTTTTGTGGGTTTTGGTTTGGTTTTGTGGGTTTATAGTGAGTTTTGGGAGGGGTTTGGGATGGTTTGTAGCATTTAAAATTTTTGGGAGGAAGAGGGGGAGGGTTTATGGGTGGTGGAGGAGGGGAAAAGGGGAAGATGTTATGAAGCATTTTGGGGTTCAGGGGATTGAGGAATTTACTGACATATTTGTGTTCCGGGGTCTTAGAAACGCGCCATCGAAGAGACGAAGGCGGTTTTTGGGCCGTTGAGGGAGAAGATTGCGGCGGCGGTGGAGAGGGTGGAGGGGATGTTGGTGGGTTTTTTGAATTTTCTTTTTTTTTCTCTGTCTTTTTTTTCCTTTATGTTTCATGGTTCATGTTTTACGTTTTGATAGGATAGGATAGGATTGGATTAGGGGGTTGATGGGGATGGGAGCTGGGAGCTGGGATGTGGAAGGCTGACTTGTTGTGGTATGATACGATAGAGTTCTGGGGCGTCGGATGATGATGCGGAGGAAATTGAGGCTGCGAGGGAGGCGGTGGGGAGGGCGAGGGGGGTATGATGGGGGGATGAGGGGATGGTCGAGTGTGAGAGGATTTGTATTATACATTTGTGGGTATCAGCTTGCTCTACATAGCGACACTGGCATAGATCCTAATGGAAGCTTAGGAAGTATCCATCCGGTCGGCGGCCTTCCCTTCATTACCCTGCGATTCGTCCATCTCACCTTCATCCTTGTCGTCTATGGCCGCAAGACCATCAATAGGTGCTGCAGTGACACCCTCAGACTCGGCCTCCAGTTCTCCGTCCTCTGCCATCTCCTCATCGTCTACCTCGGGCCTTTTATCATTCACATCGTCCACGAGCTGTGAATGCGATAAGGGTGATTTGCCCCGTATCGAACGGTCCCTTTCGACCATTAGGCCGCCGACTTCATGCTCATGACTTCGACTGTGAGGTATCGGTGTCACGCCTCCCCTTTCACGATGCGGTGTGGAACGGCCACTCCGTCCTCTGCCTTCACTTTCCGCGTCCTCCCTCTCCTCCATAACATCACTCCTGTCCACCTCCTCCTTCTCATCCCGGATCATTCTCCTCAACTGCATCCCCTCATTCACAATCTTCCCAAATTGTTGCCGCCTCTCCGCCCATGTGTGCGTATACTCCTGTCTTTCCCTCTCTAGATCCGCAATCTCAGCATTAAGTTTGGCCAGGTTGGCGTGTTGCTCCGCCCGTGGCATGAGAAGAGGATTGCCTGTGATGATTTCTGCCATGGTATCATACTCCTTTCTTAGTGCAAGCGTCTTCTGTGCTTCCTCTAATTGAACATGAAGATCTGCTGTGTTGTCACGCACTGCTTGCGCGGTGGCTTGGATCTTCACTTTCTCGGTCGCATACCGCTCGCGCTCCTTGATGTTGCTGGTGAAGAGAAATTGTATACGGATGATGCTGCTCTCAAATGCGGCAAAATCGAGTAGGACATCTTCATGCCACTGGCGTCGTTTTTCGAGCTGTAATTGTTTGTCATTCTCGGCCGCTGCGGCTGCTTCATCCGCGACTGTGCCGTCAGGTGGAGGTGTCGGAGGGAGCGTTAGAGGAGTCAGGACAAGGGAATTCTTAGGGTCAGTAAGCCGTTTCGTTATACGTTTGAATGGTTTCTCCTCGACGTTCAGTAGACGAGATCTGTGAAGGGTGTCTGGATATTGTGAGCTGCGGTGATAATATGGGATGGGTGCGGCTTCTACCTTCTTCGGCTTGATCGAGGAGGGCGTATGATGCCATTGCTGAGTAGACTTCCCAGCAGCTATTCGAAATAAAGTTCACCCCTCCTTCACGTTCAGCTTCAATAGCGTTGAGTTCACTGCAATGACTCTACTGGCTTGAACTCGATGTGTCAATCTCGATGCGCTTAACTGGATTGGATTATCCTTGTGAAAGATCGATCTTCATCCACGGATCATGGATACCGCAACGGTCGTTGAGTTCAGGTTTTGAGAATTAAGAGGAATTCTTCGTACTCAACAAAGCTTTCATACAAAAGTCTAACAATAGAGCTCCACCTTATTGTCTGGAAGGGCTGAGGCTTGGATCCACAGCGGGTGATCGACCGGGAGCTAATGCTTCCTTAAATGTAGCTCATTATTCGACTCCCCACGTTTCTCCTTCGCTTTCACTTCTTCTCGCTTTAATCAATTCAACTTTTCATACCTGACTGGAACTTCGGTATTGCAATTTCAAAGGATCCATCATACCTTCTATACATATCTATACATACTCGTACTCTACCAAACTCCATACTCTACCAAACTCCATACTCTACGCAACAATAATGCCCGCTTCATCACTTCTCAGCACGGCTCGCCGTGCATGTATAAAGAACATACGGTGTAAGTCTAAGATTCTTCTGCATACGATTTGGATACCACATACTAACACTTAATAGTAATCACCGATGTCGGAGAAGCATCCTACGAGCTCCTCCGCCCGATACTTCAGAAAGTTGAAAACCCAGCACAGCTGGTGGGTTATCGCATCTCTGTAATAAGTTGTTCATGTGCTAAGGTGACTTTAGGCACAAATTGAAGCCGCGTCACCCCAGATATGTGGTCCTGACGCGGAATTATGGCTCCAATTCATGGAGCGAGACGTTCCCAACTACCAGGACAAGCCACACCAGCCGACCAATCCTCGAAATTGGTACAAAAGCTACAAGAAGCTTGTCAAGGAAAGTGAAAAGGAGATTGGGAAGGATGCTGCGCTTCTCAAAGCCACCATTGATGGCATCAATAACGAGAAAGCAAAGCACAAGCTGAAGCGAGTGGACCTCGACTTCGTGGCATTACCCGCAGGCGTGGTCAGAGACGCTCAGATCATCCGCCTGCCAAATAAGATACGGTTCATCGACAGAGGCGCACAGCAAAACCGTGCTCCGTCGCAGAGACAGATCAAGATAAATCGAGGAGAGCTTGATCCTAACACACCACGACGGATAATCGAACCAAAGGGCAAGCTGGACCAATTCAGAAGGGAAGCCAAAGCCATGGGGCACTTCCAACATCAATCGCCTAAAAGGCCAAATGGGATCATCACTGCTCGAGAGATGGCGTTGAAGCAAAAGCCAACAGCCACAACGATTGTCAAGGCACCCCGAGTGCTGATAGAGGAGCATCGGGCTGTTTCAGCTCCCAGACCCATCGATCCCACCACTCGAACCACGCCAGTCATCGCCCCAGGAAAGAGAAAGATCCACCACGATGCTGACGAGGGGTCAAGAATCTCTGTCGCCGAAGAACGAGAGGAACGGTTAAAGGTCTTTACCGACCCAGCAAGTACTGCTAAGACCGGACCTACGATTCGACCGCCCCGATCCCTGGCGTCAACTCCTTCAGCATCACCTGCAACCAAGCCACAGTCAGTGGCAACGACACCACCAATGGTAGCAGGGAGCGCGTTTGGTCAAATGGGGAAACGCAACATGGTAGTCGTCAAGAACCAGAAGGCCCAAGATGCTGTTATCCGGAAGCTTCGAAGTGACGAAGAGGAGAGGCCCGGATTGACGAGACTAGGAGCGAAGGAAGGGAGTTCGCGCCCGACCGGAAAGGCAGCCGCCGCCACGCTGCTACCTCTACCTCTTCACCTACCAGCTTCCGACGACCAGACTTCAAGGGCGAGTACAACGATTGACAATGGCAGCAACAAGGTCGCTTCGCCTCCAATGATGAAGAAGAAGCGACCTGTCGATATCTTCATGCCAGCGAACAAGAGACCGCGACGATCGTGACCTCTGTGTGGTGTACCTGTTTTGTTCGGCGTGGCGCTATAGGTGTTCAGGTCCAGCGACTCTAATCTCAAGGGCAGACAGATTTGTTTCGACTTTTGGAATGGCTGTTGTTTGTTGGCCAAACTCGCGGATACCCAGGAATGATTGAAAATTTCGAGCGACATTAGCGATTATGGATATGAATAGCGATTGATTTGGAACAGCAACGTTCATCAAAGAGTTGGAGGCAGGTCATATGTTAATAGAAGAGCATCGTTTCAACGCCCTAACTCGTCATCGAGATGCACGTCCCCCTAGCTGTCATATCGTCGTAAACCCTCCCCGAAAGCAGTAGATGCTCCCATCCACCAAATCGCAAGCCCCACTTCCCCACCACCTCTACCATCTCTCCAATCCACACCACACCACCAACCCATCCCCCTACCATCCCCCCCGCAACGCCAACACCAAATGCAGCGTCGCACCCCCCTCGAGATTATATTCACTCGCCATCTTATCGTCCGCCCTACCCAACATCCATCGCGTCAGCCCTTTCCTTTCTTTCCACTCCACATCATCCCATCATCACCACCACCCAAATGAGTGCGTGACTCAAAGACCACGTGCGAGCGATCTGATATGTTTGGACCTGGATATGGGGAGAAGAAAGAGTGTAGGCAGGCAAGCCGCCCACAAAAACTCACATCTGCTTCCCGCCAAAGATCAGACGTTGCTGCACGGGTGGTATCCCCTCTTTCTCCTCCACGCGCTCCTTTATGCGGGAAACCTGGACGGGGTGGGGTGCGTTAGTGGTGCGATTGTTTTGGATGTTGGGTTTTGAAGGCGTATGATTGGTGATGGGGTGGGGTGAGGTGAGGTGAGAGTGTAGAACGTACTTTGTAGTCGGGTTCGATGTCGAGCTCGATTTCTTTGCCGGTTAGGGTGCGGACTCTGGGGTTGGTTTAGTGAGAGTGGTTCGTTGGGGGGTTGGGAGGGGGAGGGGAAGGGGAGGTACTTGATGTTCATTGTTTATTCGTTGAGATGGTGGGTTGAGGTGTTGGGGGAGGGTTTCAGGGGTGGAGGAAGTGCTGTTGCTAATCTTTTCTTGGTGTGTCTTGGTTGATGTGTGCTTGAGGTTTTGGTGTTGAGGATCGCGGTATGTGTTCTAAGGTGTGACGGTGTTGAAGCTCGAGAAGTTAGCCTAATGCAGGTGTACGGGTACGGTAGCTTAAATTAGACAAGATAGAAGATCGTCTCAAAGTAATATACAAAACTTCCGTCTTAATCTTCCTCACTTGTCTATTTCGCTTCTTCATGTTCTACCTATCTCATAGTCTATACCACCGTATTCCATGCATTGTGCCAGCAGCCGCCGATGAGAATGTTTCGTAGACTACGAATCATAGCAATATATTCGACACGGAGGAGAAAGTAGGTAGGTTAAAATGCACCGTCCTCAACATACCCTTGCACTCGAGTACTCCTCCATCTCGAGACGCACATTCCCGAGTGACGCAGATGGATACTTTCGTGCCTTTTCTAATCCTCGATTATTCCCTTACTATGTGGGTTGTTGGGGTTCGCTTTATGGGCTTACATACGAGTGCTCGGTCTTTGCTGGCTTTTCGTTCGTCTGCTGCAAGGTAATGTCTACAATCTTCGGTTATTCATACCTTCTTTCCAATCTCATATTTGTGTTCGACGGTAATAAAGATGTTTCATGGCTTTTGCATACTACATTTATTGTTTCGGTTTTGCTTCATCTACCAACGTCTGCTGTCTCTTTTCGCTTCATTGTGAATATCTCGCAGCTTTCCCTGCCTTAAGACGTGTTTGTATGATTGGCTTTGCTCCCCGTCTTGTCAACAGCAATGTAATGACCGCATGGAAGTATTGACAGATCAGGTATCGCCCATTCTACTCACATTAAAAGTGTCTATCACAGACTTTCGTACAATGCAAAAGTATGCTTCCCAAGCAGCTAGTTCATCTGTACCCATTGAAATGGACGATGTGCCAGAAAGCGAAAGGGAATACGACCCTGCAGACGAACGAGGCTCGAATATCAACGTGCCAACATCGTCTCTTCGACCCAAGGCCAGCTGTTCCAATGGCCAGTCGAATCTCCAGATCGAATTCTATATGCTAAAAGCCCCCTAGGTATTTGTGCTGCCTAGTATGGGAGGGTTATTCCCATCGATAGAGGTACATGATATCAGTATGGGTCTGGACAAGCTTCCCCTGCTGAAAGCAGGGTTTATCAATGTCAGTTCCATGGAATGCTACGATAAAACCTCACGAGAGGAATAAGTCGAAGATGGCTACAGCGATGAGCGCACTTCGGCACTGCAGGTTGGGAGCTGTAGGACCCTCAAAGCTAGGGATGAGGGGTACCGTAGATACCTAGTTATATGGGGACAGAAGCCTCTGAAATTTACAAGCCATGCTCGCGGTCATGATCTGGAAGGCTCTCACTCAAAATGTAAGTCGTGGAGGCAGCCACCATCTTCCAACATTATTCTCTCAAGATGGTGAGAAGTTGGATCAAGTCTATAATGTCCGGTTTTTCCAATGACAGTCTCATCGTGGTTCCGGCTCGTCAGGCTGATAATGGGCCAATCATTGTTCCGTTCCGCAGGTCGGGTTCCGAAACTACTCGTTGTCACAATCTGATATATGGGATTTACGAACGTCACATCTTGATGACTGGGAGGGGCCTCCGTGAAGTGGCATCTCAGCGGGACTAGGATGGATCGAGGCAACTCGCCGACTGCCCAAACGGATACGACTCATCGCAATCATTTTCCTTCACATGCACGTGGCTGTGGAGCGTCTCTCAATTTCCTAAAGCGGATCCAGACACGGGAAGAGATCTGACGCAGGGCCTCCAATCGCACGGTGTTGCATGAACGTACCGGCGCTAGGCAGTCCAAGAGCTGATTGATCGAGCTCCGCTCACTTCTGGCTACGCTCTCGTCGGACACGTGCGAACGCTTGCGATCAAAGCTATCGGTGAGGACAGACATCCGATGTGACAAGCGCAATTTACCTTACACAATGGACGATTGCCTTCAGTCCGTACACTGGGATCGCTCGGAATCGGATGGCGGCCGAGATAACTTTATATCTCTAGCTTCGGCGCTTTACCCATTCCCACATTGTGGCGCCATCATTCTGGCTCTAGCGCATATGACCCCGCTCCAAAGTCCTCAAGTAGCAAAGATCGGAGAAGACCATTCCCTTCCTGCACATCCATTACTGGTAAGGCGTACTGAACAGAGTTCCGAGAACGTCACTCAGTGACATGCAGGTCTGGCTGCTGCAGGGTTCTACCGAGCCAAAGTTGAGACTTGCCGGGTTAGCTCTGTTGACTGCAGGAGGGAGAAGGTCTGGATTGGAGGAGATATAGCATGCTAGATGCTAGTATCAAAGACACCCACACTGATGCTGATGCATCCTACTCATCGTCATTGATGCCTTGCTCTTTCCCAATTACTATTTCCCATGTGTTTGACCGGCTCGCTTGGAAGCCGTGAAAGGCTTGTGGCTTGTTGGATCCACAAAGTGGAGGGAGGAGCGATGAGAAGAATACTTTATAATGAGCAGTGCCCTCCATGATTACATTCTCCTCTTTTCATCATCACACATTATCGTAACGCTCACCTTTTGCATACATTAAAAACCATTGAGCATTGAGCATTATTGAGCATCGATTACTCTGTTCACTCTATCACCAACAAGCTTCAGCTTCATCATGAAATTCTCTACCACCACCGCCTCAGCAGCAGCTCTGCTCCTCGCCTCTACCACTTTCGCTCACCCGACCGAAAAGAGGCAAGCAGCCGTCACTGACTTGGACATCTTGCAATACGCTCTTACCCTCGAGCATCTTGAGAATGTCTTCTACAAACGTGGCATCAGCATGATGAGCCAGCAAGACTTTGTCAATGCCGGCTTCTCTCCCCTGTATTACCAGAATCTGCTTTACATCGTCAGCGATGAGGAACAGCACGTTCAGCTCCTGACCAGCTCCATCGCCGGCACTGGCGCCACTCCCGTCGCTGCTTGCACTTACGACTTCCCTTTCAAGGATCCCAAGTCCTTCGTCACCCTCGCTTCGATCCTTGAGGGTGTTGGCACCTCTGCCTACCTCGGTGGTGCTGGACTCATCACCAGCAAGGAGTACCTCGGTGTCGCCGGCTCCATCCTCGTCACCGAATCCCTTCACACCTCCGTGCAGCGCTTCAACCTCGGCGAAATCGCCCCAGCAAATGCATACGGCACGCCTCTTGGCCTAAACCCAGTATACACACTTGCAGCCGCTTTCATCAAATCATGCCCGTCCAGCAACCCGCCACTTCCAGTCAAGGCCTACCCCACCCTCACAGCCACGCAAGGCAGTCCCGCCGCCGTGGGTGCCCCATTCACATTCAAGGCCAGCGGCACACTGCCGTCGACTTTCTTCGTCACATTCTGCAGTGGTCTCTCCACAACGAGTGTGCCAGCCACTCTTATGGGTGACATGATCAGTGCGGTCGTCCCGGCCACGGCCATGGGGCAGAGCTATGCTTTCATCACGAACTCGAAAGTCGAGGCCAATGCCACGTTGATGGGCTCAATGATCCTGTTCGGGCCCGCTGTCGTCGAGGTCACGCCCCCAAGCCCAGTCTTTAACATCAATCAGCAGTAAGAGCTGAGTATGGGAAGTTGCCAGAGTCAATGATTGTTTGCATGAGTAACGCAAGGTAATTGGCGTTGGATGGAAATGAAGCACGCCTTAACGAGCCAAGCATGAGTTCTGTTGTATTGAGCTTTCAGTGTAAATAGCTAATCAAAACTTTCGAGTCTCAACCTTGTGCCTATGCATCTGATCAAGTCGTATGTTATGCTCATGCAAAACCTCTTGCGTACACGGCACAGAGGATGTTTGTTGTACTACGTAGTAGAGTATGAAAAAGGTGCTAAACTACACCGGACTAGCGCGGAGGCAAGCCTGCTTCCTTTCATCCGTGGAAAAGTACCCATCCTTCTTGCAAGTAAGGTAGGTAGATTCACTCACAACCACCTCGTTGAAAAGTGAGAAGGCCGTCAAAGGGTCTCCCATCCCGGAGATCTGCCACATATCAATCGATACGATACGATACAATACGGTACCGTACGGTACGGCGTATAAGGTAGGATGAGGTAGATAGGATCTCATAGGTCATGCATAATTTCTCAGGTACTGCGGCTGTTGTTGTTGTTGTTGGAGAGGTATAGGGGGTGAGAAATGTATAGGGGGTGAAGGAGATAGATATAGGGGGTGAAGGAGATAGAATATGGGTGATGGGATTTTCGTGCTTGAGGGGTTTTTATAGGGTGGGTTTTTTGTTGGGGTTGGTGATGTTAGATAATGGATGTTGGATGTTGGATGTTGTATGTTGTATTCGCTGGTTTAGTTGGGTTGGGATGGGATGGGATGGTGTGGGATGGGATGGTGTGGGATGGTGTGTGATGGGATGGTGTGTGATGGGATGGTTTGGGATGGGATGGGATGGGATGGGATGGGTGATAGTAGGCTGGTAGGTAGGTAAAGTCCTTCTGAGACATGTTTTGATGATAGATATTCCACCTCGAGTCTTTTGCAAGATGTTTTTTTGGGATTTTCTCTCTCTGATTTCGATAGCTGACCCCGACGCTGACGCTTTGAGTTTTGGGTTCTAGATGATTTGATCACAGTGCAGAGTGCGGATCGAAACGTGACTGCGGATACGGACGGGGTTTTGAGGGAATAAGATGAGATATTGGCTTTTGCAGGCGAGGGGTCGCTGGGAGTTTTGGCGTATTTGTGGGTTAGATATTTGGATGGACACGGGCTGGGGGATTGAGGTTGATGTTGATGTTGGGGGTTGGGTTAAGAGATGGAGATGGAGATACGAGTTGGACTTTCAGGCGAATTCTGGAAGCTACCTTACCCACCTTATATTTTGGAGCGACGGCGAAAGAAAGGAGGTCAGAGCGAGGGGTGAGCTGTGCGTATGCGTGATTTGGATCATTCAAATCCCCCTGAAGAACAATTGGGATGTCCTGAATGCTGGGTTATGTTGATAGATCATCCCCATTCCCTCGCCTAACATTATACAAGTCCTTCACTCCCCTCAAAGACCCCTAGAATACCAGGAAAGGAGAACGCAGATACTATACTTCACTTAATGCAGATTTAGACTTACTTAGCTCGAGTACCCACCTACCTCAGTCACCTACGCCTGAGTTTATCTACATGGCAATGAGTGTAGAATCCATACATTATTCGCAGTCAGGATTTATATCTCTGATCAATCTTGTACGTGTTGGGGCGTCAGGAGCTATTATTTTCATGTGTACTTGGTGGTGGTGGTAGTGGTGACATGGCCACTTCGAGGGAACGTTGACTCAAGACTTTTGTAAGCTCTTATTTATTGCCTGGAGCTATGGATGCAGCTGATATGAAAGATGCTCGCTTTGGTAATGTTATGGTCAAAGGAGTTTTAGTTTGGCTATTGGGCGTAGGAAAGGGTCCTCTTCTCTCTCTGAGATTTCATATACCCCTTTCGCATTTGCAGTATTGTGCGTAGATCTTGTTGCTCCTTAACGAGCACTTGCGAGGAGGAATGCGCGTCTGATGCACGTTGCAAACCTCTTCTCTAGAAGTGTACCTCGTGCTGCTGCGGATTGGATCAAAGCTCTTTGCAAAGGCCATAGCTACACTCGCAATGCCAACCGCATTGACGGCAGCCTAGACTCTAAATTGTTGGTTGACTTAATCGTCAAGCATGCATACTGGATGGTATGCATCAAGTAAGGTAGGTATGCATGTTTCAAGGCTGTCAATGACACCAGCGTTCATGGCGGTAGCTTCTCACTCGAACCACCAAGGAAGAGGCGGCTAGCTGATGAAGGGACGTCCTGACGTAATACATGCTGGCAATTTCTCATTTGCTCAGATGATGACAATACGTGGTTTCATCGAGTGGTCTTGGAGTCAGTGCTTTGCACTTTTCCCGTCGCCAAGCGTAGTGGTGGACTTGTTCGGTGATTGATTGATGCAGGAAGGTTGGCGCGAATGTGTTGGGGCCAGATGCGATGGAAGTACGCTTCGTGCAATACTGCTCAATCTTCAGAACGTGTATTGGCAATCTGATCCTCCCGAGCTTCAGCGCAAAATTGAGTAATCGGCAACAAAAGTCTATGAGGGCAGATTAGCATCAAGCTCGTAGATTATCAGATTGCCAAGCACTCACTGCTCCCAATCGGCATATTATGCATTCTAGACGAAAGGACCTTCCCTATGATCCCGTCTTCTGCTTGGAAGCCACTTTTTGCTCTCACTGCCGATGGAGCTACATCATCACTAGCAAGCTGTTACGGAGAAAGTGTCGAAACGGAGCTGAAAGGTCCCGATCTTCCAATATCAAACAGTGTCCACCACGAACATCGTTCGATATCGAAGCGAGTAGTGTGCGTTTTCATCCGATAAACTCGCAGATCGGTAACTTATACACTTTCAATGCCCAATACCTTCTCTTTACTCCCTCCCATTCCTCTTTGTTCATCTCTGGCACTTCTATGTTTTCCCACACGGTATCAAAGCCAGCCTCAAATAGATCCATCTCTACAATCTTGCCGTAGACGTCATAGCAGATCTGGCGGTCAGCGCCCATCCCATTAAAGAAGCCCCATTTGCCGCCATCGTCCAGTAGACCAATAATGCAATCGCTAAAGAAGTCACGTAGAGCTTTGTAGTCTTCGGCGAAGGTATCGAAATAGATAGCGTCGAAAAGGATGCCCTGCTCCATAATCCTGGGGACGACGTCTTGCCATTTTCCTTCATGGATCGTGATGTGGGCTTTTTCGTACCAACCGTCTTGCCTCATGCGGGCTAGCACTACAGGATGGGGTTCGATGATGTGGTGGGTAGCGGGCGTCTTCTCCTGCAAGAAAGTGTCGATGATGCCCATTCCGTGACCGATATTGAGTATGCGTAAATCTGATCTGGGAGCAAGAAGGTGGGCGGTACGCTTCATGATGTCTGTTTCCCAGGCCATCATCACACCGTTGTTGTCCGAGTCCAGTATGCGACCGTCCTGGAAGCGGAGTGATGATTGAAGGTAGTCCTCATTGTCCAAGTCGTCATTCTGAATTAATCCAATAGTATGTTGTTCGTTGGGTGTGTGACCATTAACACGCTCCTCTTCAGCATCCACGCGGCCTTCCTCCTTGCCCTTTGTAACTGCTTCATTTCCATCATTCGCTTCTTCATCCTCTTCCTCTTCTTCATCACCTTGATCTCCAAGTTGTTCGTACTCATCCAACCGGCTAAGTAACATCTCTGCCCTGACCCCAGCATCGACCATGATGTCATACAGCTCTTGCAACCCCAATCTCAGTGCCAAACATCCCGGCGTCTCGTCATTATTATCTACATCGTTCCAGATAGCTCCATTCTGTAGTAGTAGTCTGACAGTCTTCACAGCAGCCTCTAAATCTGACTCTTCCTCCCCTCCGCTGACCCCATTCGTATGACCGTTCGTCTGCCCACTGGATATAGCAGCTTCTGTAGGATCTTCTTGGGATGTTTTAGAAATGTCTGGGTTGGCATCGCAAGCTGCGATTGCGGCGTGGAGAGGTGTGAAGCCTGTCTCAGAGTCCTGGACGCTGGCAGATCCAATGCGAAGGAGGGGCCGAAGCGAGCTGAGATTATGATGAGAGGCTGCAAGGAGGATTAGCTGGACTTGTAGATCTGGATCAGTTTCCTCGGTGGTGTTTCCCTCCATGACACGGGAAATTACAATGGTGCTGTGGATTGACCGATTCGATCCGTCAAGCTGTTGCTTAGTTCTATTTATCTCGCTTAAGTCTGCAAAAACCTTAGCGCCTTTTTCCAAGCATCTCAAACATTGACTTGAGAGCTGAATGTGACATAGTAAATCACTTTTCAAGCTTGCTATTGCGTTGGGATCTCTGCATAATCAATCTATGTAAATGGTCACATCTATCAAATTCTGACACTATCTATCTCCCTTTGCGGGTGCTTGACTCGCATGAATCATTGTTTGCTACCGGAACCGCCCCGACCTCAGACTTCTTTACAGGGATCAGGCCATGCAAGTCTCCGTTCCCCGAGTCGTAGCAGGTGCCCGCGAGACGTGTGCTATCATAAATGGACGAGGGTTCTGCCTCAAGAACCTGGACAGCTTGTATCGGCGCTCTTTGATTTTCACTTCCCTTCTCGTAAATACCAATCGATAGCTCTCCATACCAGTCCCGGTCTTCACTAAATATGACAATATCCTTTCGACTCCCCTACTTCGACCGCTTCCCTGGCTTCGAGCCAGACCCACATCGTTCCCTGAACGAGGAATTCCAACGACTGGCAAGATTCCAGAGGTGGAACAGGAAGAGTGATCGTTATGCTCGGGAAAGAAGAAACTTCCTCCTTGCCGAGTTCGATCAGCATCTCGGTTTGACGGAGAGGAGCAAAAAGTTGGAGGACTGGCAGGCATTATGCAAAGAGCTGGGGGTGAAATCTATTCCTAATTCGATCAGACAATGCAAGAAAGTAAGTTTGGCCATACAATAGTAGACCAGAATCCTTAAGAGAACGCTGATACTCACAATGACAATAGACCCTGTCAACAGAGGTACACGTTAATCTTATCGATCTCCTCAATAGCCGACGACAAGGGACGCGAGTAATGATCTTCAGAACGAGAGCCCAGCTCATCGACTACACCATCGCGACACGAAAATTCTTTCCAAAAGACTTGGCGAAAAAGGATGGATTGCTCAAAATATTGCTTCGAGAGATCCTCTAAGAAGGATAACATTTGTTGAATGTCGTCGGGAATTGTACCAATACGGGCATCTTGCCTACTGGGTTGCGTGCTATCTGCACATCCAACTTTAATCAGCTCATTAAGTATAATAGGGACACAAAGATCCACCCTTCAAATTCAACTCATAATACTATCAAATAGTCACACATTTGACGAAATGTATGGAGGATCAGTTGACTCCCGAGCGACAATGTAGGCGGGGTGACGTACTCCAACTCCAACCCCTCATTTCCAACCTTTGTACGCAGCAACACTCACCAAAAAGTCTGGAAATCAACTCGTCAGTCGAACAAAATTCCCAACTTAGCTCCATCAAAATGCCTGACGCCAAAGAGCAACAACCTCAGATGAGCGAGCAAGATGCGGCCGACGCCCAAAATCCCAATCATCCAGCTCATCCCAAACACCCGCATGTATGTTCTTCCCCCAATTCCCGCTTCAACTGATATGAGTTCTCGTTTGTTTCCTGAGAATGAGATCCTAATACTTATGAGCGTACTAGCACGGCGAATGGATCAAGAATGCTGGAAAGAAGTTTGGAAACGCAGCCGTCTTCGGCGCTGGAGCGACGGCAGGCGCGGATGCTGTCAAGGGGGCTTTGGGACAATGATGGATAGAGGTTGACAGGATGAATGAGGCACTGAAGAATGGAGGGTGCTCCGATAGGGATCCCTTTAATGAGTAGCCTGAGCGCGGCTTGCTCTCTACAATCATCCAAGGTAGACTAGTGAATGACCTCAGGCTACTTTACGAAGCTGCGATTCGCTTCGATAGAGCACTTGATCTCACCTACCGTAGCCAGTATCTCGTCGAGTCTTTTGGGTTGGCGCTTTTTCCACTTGCAGATTCTGGAAACGCTGCAGCGGCAGTCCTTCATGTGGCAGTAAGGCCAATGAATAAGGTGCACTCGTTGCGTATTACCACACTTTTTGCCTGTATCGGACGCTCAGTCTCATCCCAGTCTCAATATTTCTTGTCATTTGACAGCTCCACGCACTTTGATACCTACAACAGAGACAGCTTCGCGCCTTGGACTGTGGAGTACGTGACTAACAAGAGCAACTAGTTTGAGATTAGAGCTGATTGAGAGAAGTTGAAAGATGTAGATGCGACGATTGCGACGATGCTGGTCGAGTCCCTAGTCATACCCCAGCGTTGAGCGGGAAAACAGGGTATTGGTGACCTTTGTTGCTTCTATCGTGATTATCCTGCTATTTCCGCTTCGGGTTTGTTTACCAGCAACCTGCATACATCGAGAACCTGGAGGGCCACCGGCGACTTGAAAGAAAGGTAGCGCAACTGAGCCGACCAAAGTCTCTACTTGAAAAAGCTTCAAGATGCTCATGATGCATCCGGATCTTCAAGTATCATACCCCTGGGCAATCGCTTTCATCTCGCTCGGAACCTTGCCGAAAGCCTATGCGTAATGCATGCTACCGGATGGGTACATAAGAAGTAAGACCCTATATTCAATTGCAGACATTGAAAAAGAAGTAGCAACGTTAGCATTCGGTCATCTTCCTCCCTGCCGAGTCAAGCCATGGAGGCATATCATTAATCAACGGTGCGAAAAGACGCCTCAAGTCCTTATCTATGCTGCTTTGGACATTCGTCGTACTCTTCATCCGTGATCTTTCTGCTAGGATGGCTTCACTCCGTTGGCGATTTGGCATCTTGAAAGGAATGTAGGTATTGAGCCACTCCTGATTTAAGCTTGGATCTTTCGAATACATATCGTTCATTGGCATCTTTAATGTACATTATTGTCGTTATAATCTCTGATCTTGAGAGATGTGCGTGCGAGAGTATCTTGCCGAGGGTGTCAAGAATTCTATGACTGGACTTTGTATTGCTACTACATTGCCTCTTCATTGCAGTTTCAGCTTTCGGCGATTTCGGGGATGGCGTTAACTTACTTAGAATAGCCCACTTGTGTATGTTCATGATCCGATCGAAATACTCCCACCGACTCTGTTGGGCTAGCGGAAATTCAATACTTTACTTATGCTGGTACTTAAAAGTGGTGCCGTCTCGGGAAGCGCGCGTCGTTAGCGCTTGAGGGCCCCTCTTTCAGGTAGCAACGGTAAAGTATTGCATGACTTCATATCATCATAAGCGTTGTGCTTGGGCAAATCTATGGCAGCGCGATCGCCGTTGGATGCTGCTTACGCCATCCTGACTCACCGTTAGGCCATCAATCCAAGGAGCTTTTGAAACCACTTCATGCAGTCTTTCGTCCAATGGCAACCTCAGGGAGGAAGTGGATGGCCGCCCCTTCCTTCGCTTCCCGGGCAGCTTCCTGAATCCTACGTCGGTGGACAGGCCCGCTTTTTTCGGGACCGCTATTGTCCAATGCAACCCAGCTGAACTCCTCCGAAACCATGCATTGCAGCTGGGTGAAAAACTGTTGGACGTCGGGGCTTGATGGGTAATGGTTGTGAGATACTTTCTCAAACCCTTGGTCGGTGAAGTATTCCCCGAGACGAGGAGGCCATCTAAAGACGGAGTATCAGCAACCAAGGGGCAGGCGTGTCGTGAGCGAATACGGAGAGCTACTTACCCATGTTTGACCACATTTCTTGCATGATCAGCCAGGTACTCTAGTCCGCTGGTCTCAGCACCGGACTTAACGGCCTTGACGGTCATGCTTGCAAGGTTGTGCTCAGACCATTGAAGATAGCCGCCCGGCTCTACATGCACCATGATTGCAGGGATCAGCGATATGCCCTACCAAAGAAGTCCCCTGAAAGTGAGATCCCAGGGCTACTGACTTATCATTTCCATGAGGTTCTTGATGATAGGTGACGGATCATCGTTGATTACCACGGCAAGGAACAAGCGTACATTGGCAATGTCGTATTTGCCTTTGAGATCCTCAGGAATGGGCTTGTGAACGTCAAGTACTTGCAGTGACATGTTCGGACGCAGCCATTCTTGAGCAGGGTATTGGTCCGCTGAGATGTCGAAGCCGTCAAGGCGGGCTGATGTCAGCTGCCGGCTGATATCTATGAGCCAAATTCTGCACACGTACAGTCAGCTGGTAGTCCCTCAACGGATTGAAGCGAAACGTCCCCTGTGCCAGTTCCAATGTCCGCTATGGCAAAAGTTGGGCTGTCCTTGACTGGAATATCTGGGTGGATGTTGTAACCCAGGACGTCCTTCCACAGATAATGTTGGAGGTTGAGTCTTATACATGGTCAGCATGAAGCGTTGAGCAGATGGAGGGGCAGGATATGCCTTGTGGATGCTGAGCCGCTTCGACCAAGAACATATCCATCAACATCGAACGCAAGATTGTTTGTAGGAGCCATCGCAGGTCGTCAAATTTAGGGGGTCGGTGTTTTGTATTGGTCGCAGAGCAGACAAAATGTGCTGTTTTCACAAGTTGAAGAGCAAATTGGGTTGTGTCGAGGAAAACGAGAAGGCTACTTTATCTAAGGTAAAATCCCAAAGCTAAATTAGGTGGCTAAGCCTTAGCGTATGTTTACTTATAGGCCAAAAGTGAAAGCTCCCGATATCACAGTAACTAGGAATCGTAGAGGCACCATCACGAAAGCTGAATACTGAAACTACGAGAAAATCGTTGTACCACATTCTGGACTTAAGGCCGTGCTAACGGCTGGATGAATGACATCGAAGCCTTATGCAAACTTTGGTATGTTCACTGCCCCCTATGGACATTTGTCAAGCGGCAGGATACTCACACAGCGCTCTATACCAGACCTAATGCCTTCACTGGATCGTGTCGGTAAATCCAGTCTCGAGCGATCTTCCCATGGGTGTACGCCACGATCGATATAAGACTTATGCCCGCCTGGATGCCACCAATGATGTAGAACGTATTTGCGGCACCTGAGGCTTCGAGCCACGTTGGCATGAAATATAACTTGCTCCAAATCTTAGCTGGTTAGACAATCATGACCCGACAGATTGGTCAATATACCATGATATTGCATGCACAGCACATGCTATTACGGCGCAGCGGTCAGAACACATCTCACAAGGGTCTTTCCTGTGGAAGGATTCTGGATGATTGCCGCGTCTGGCTTCTCCCGCAGCCATGAGGCTACCGAGTACTGGGGTAGGGCACAATTTTACTGGCCTCACTCTGCGTATCATAAGTCTATTTTCACCCAAGCGTGCTAAGTGCCTCTATGCTTTTCGGATTACGAAGGGCACTCCCATATGGAAATATCAGATTTAATGTATTCAGCTGCTCATGGAACGACATCGTCGACCAAGATATCGACAGGCAAGTCGAACGTACTGCCTCTCGTCCCCTGGCTCGAAGAGCGATCTCGACGTCTGACGCTTTGCTCTTTACCATCGCTCAAGTCGTCATAGGTCTCATATTGGTCGTCCTGCTTTTGCCGTTCCAGTGCCTCTACCATAGCATCCCGTCCATCCTTGGCACCGGCTTGTATCCATACGGGAAACGATTCACGCACTATCCCCAGATCATACTCGGCTGTGTTTTCTCATGGGGAGTCGTCATGGCATTCCCTGCCCTCGACATCGATCTCTCCGGCAACGACCAGGCTCGAGATGCCGCCACTTGTTTGTTTCTCTCATGCGTGGCTTGGACCATGGTGTACGACACGATATACGCCGCACAAGATAGGAAAGATGATGCTAAGATAGGGATTATGTCCCCTGTGGTCCGCCATAATGATAAGACACGCAGATTGATCATGGGAGTTGCTTCGACGCAAGCTGCTCTATTGTGCCTTACTGGCATCTTCATGGAGGCTTCGGCGGTATACTTCCTTTGCACGTGTTTGGGCGGGAGCTTAACGTTGAGGGCGATGGTTGGGAAAGTGAATCTGAGCGATCCAAAGGACTGTCTTTGGTGGTTTAAGAATGGTTGTTTATATACTGGCGTGCTCATTGTAAGTGGGTTCCTCGGAGAGTATTGTCTAAGGAGACTTTCGGTATGAAATTTCCTATCAGGCCAAGCTGCAAACTCGTGTGCACGTGTAATACTTGCCGATATTTGGCAGGCTTTGAAGTGAGTAATAGTAATCCCACAAATCGAGCCTCTTCTAGCACTCTTGAAGAAAAGCATGAAAGCATGAAAACAAAACAGGATCTTGGAGAGCTTGGTCTAATTGCAGCAAAGGTTCATAGACGAGGCCAACGCCTACGACTCGGATAGAAATGCTCTCCAAGCTCTCAAGTATAAGAGTCATATATCATCGAATCATCACCTAGCTACCATTTTTCTGGACCACAAGCAAGCAACCTTTAGGTGGTTATCACCAATGGAAGCATAGAGGGTCCACGGTCAGGTTCTCCTCAGGTAACGTCTCCTTCGTCATCAACGTGGTGGATGTAATGATCCAGTCATCCAAGCATACGCATATAATGCCCTAGCTATTACCAGAATTTGGTTTCATTTGGAAGATGTCGAAAATGTATGAGTGGTGGAAGTAGTTGCTACAGGTGAGAACCTGTATTACGAGCATACAGTAGGATCGAGTCAGCGTCCTCGTCCAAAGTGGACTATCAGAAGTAAAGCCGATGGCCCAACCGGAAGAGCCCGGCCCGGATACCCGTCGTTCGTGGACCAAGCCAAGAAGGTCAGAGACAGACAGCGTTGATAATGACGAGCCGTTGCCTGGCTGGTAGAAAGTCCTATGGCGTGGACGTCGAGTCCTGTCCCAGTGACAGCAATTATCTCCTCGGTCCCTTATAATAATGATTGAAGACCTGAGACCTCGGGACTAACCGCTTCGCGGCTCTTGAGTGTCATGATGCTCCCACTCTGTGCGATGCCGACAAGGTCCGCAACTTCTTTCGGGTTCTGTTTGCTCAGCCCAGCGATCAAGACGCCCAGAAAGGTATCGCCGACGCCATTGACACTGACGATATTTTCTTTCGAGATATTCTCTACAGGGGGAAATAGCCGCATGTAGACACCCCCTACAACCTCACTCCCATTGGTCGATCGAGATAGCACATAGGGCGCTGAGTCGGGAGAGGTCAGACGATTGTCCCCGGGCTGGAGTAGCTGAGTTAGTAATACGCCTTGTTCGCCCAGCGTAGTCAACATGCACGGAACGAAGGGTGACAGTTGGATGCTCTGTTGTGGGACACCAAGGTCGACTAGCGCGCTATTGGTCATAGATACGAGCTTGTCTCGAGATCCTGAACTTGAAAGGCCAATACTGTCAATGACGCTCCACCAGTCCCCGCGCTCGAAGGCTCCGGCAGAGGTTGCAGCTTGATGCATTGAGGCCAATTCTTGGGCGTTAGGTGTTGCGAGATTGACAACATGGTGAGGCACAGCTGCCAAGGTAGCATTATCTCGAGCATTTTTAAGAAACAACCTTTTCGCCTTGGTCACGGACACCGGCTCGTACGCAACCTTTGCTCCAGCCGCTTTGGCCGCATCGAGCCACTTGTGAAGCGTCAGTGGATGCCAATTTGCATCGACAACCAGCCATTTCGGCTTGCAAGTGTCAAGGTGTGATTTCCAGAGAGTGTCAAAGTCCTCTGTGATATCTTCTAGAATAGTCATGTCGGCCATTCCCAGTACTAGGTTCTTTTGCGCGTCGTTGATTGCGACATACTGCGCCGTACGGTGCTTTCCAGTAGATCTATGAATACCAGCTGTCTGGAACCCTTGCTTTACCAGTATCTCTACTGCAGTAGAACCGGCAACATCATGTGCAACACTACTGCAAAGGCGTACAGAAGTATTTAGAAGATGTAACGCTGTTGCAACATTCTGGCCCACTCCACCAAGATCCTGTCTTATAAAGGCTGGGTTCGACGTGTTCAGCTGCGGCTGTTTAGACGCAGCCATGCCGTTTTGTGGAATGAGATCGCAGGAGAGGTCAATTGCCAAGCTACCTGCTACCACAACATCGACCGCACTTTCTACGGTGGGAGTGGCTGGCGTAGGGATAGTGGTAGGGGTTTGAGATGAATATGGATCATTCAAGCCTGCCCGGTCGGAACTAAATCTGTGGTCAGGCAACGCTTGAGCAGACCTAGAATTCCAAGTCTTAGCGGGAAGATATCAAGGTTTCTAATGTCATTCTCTCACCGAGTTTGTGCCATGTTTTGCTCTATATTAGCAAGGTGAACAGCTACTCTAGTGGCGCGGGCCACGTTTGCTTCCACTAAGGCCTGATTTGCAGTGACAGATGTACCTTTAGTGATCTCTCGAATCCTCTTTAGCACGAAAGGAGTGTTGTCGCTACCAGTAGACCCTGACGACTTGGCGTCTCGCAGAGCCTGAGCAATGATGGCGTCCATCTCACCTTTGGGGATGGAGTGCTTGGCCGGGATAGGATTAGCAAGTAGTAAGCCTGATTCAAGAGGTATTTGTCTCTGTGCGACTGAAAACTATGTTAGAACAAGCAGCGGTGGTGTAGAGGCATCGATTACGACTATGTGATGTGGACTTACAGATCATATTTGCGGCCTCTTCTTCAGTTTGGATGACTATTGGACTAGTGACACCACTTTCTCTGGTCCAGAAAGCTGGAAAATCCACTTTGCCTTCACGGCCATCGGCGAAGGTACCTACGCAGACTCCTTGAGTTTCGAGATATTCAAGTGTACGAGGAATATCAAGAAAGCTTTTGCAACCGCTGCTAATCAAAGCCATTTTGGTGCGACCCAGTTCAGTAAGGTCTGCGCTGACGTCCATCGACACCTCTCCACCGCGGTGAACGCCGCCAAGGCCACCAGTTGCAAAGACTTTGATGCCGGCCAATCTCGCAAGCACCAAGGTTCCTGAGATGGTTGTACCTCCATATAGTTTATTATTGGCATAGCCCTAGAGTACCAAGGTTGAGTTAGAAAATGACCTCGAGGCCTGGCGGAGATGAATGAGAACGAGAGATGAGAGTTACAAGGCCCAGGATATATGCGAGATCTCTTCGTGAGATTTTCTTGGTTTCCGGTTTCCCAGCCGAAGAAGTAAGCTCGATGAGTTCCTCCACCGACAACCCTATGCGACCAATCCCGTTGAGGATTCCAACAGTAGCAGGGACGCCTCCATTATGACGCACTACAGACTCCAAACGAGATGCCAGAGCGGTGTTTTCGGGAAATGGAAATCCTGTTCGGGTATTAGACACAATATGTCTCTTGCTTGACAGAATTCTACATAACATGCGTGTAGATTGTGCTCTCAAGAGCCACCACTGGCTTTTCTTTCTCAATTGCGTCCCTTAACTCCTCCGATACTTTGAGCACCGGGTGCTGGGGACTTATTTCACATCGGTTTACGACGTGTAAATATCGTTGACTTTGAGAAGGGGTCTGTTTCCGTAATATGCAAGCGCTGGCAACGCGTTGGGCAACCACCGACGACGAAAGTCGCAGCGTCCTAAGCATAGTAGTAGACGACTCTAGGTCTCGGCATGCATGGATGATCGACAAAAAATCGAAAGCTCCTATATGCCGGAGGTCGAGGGTTTCGATTAAGGTCAATTATCTTCGGTTCGCAAGTGGGAAATTTTCACATGGCTGAACTGTTGGCGTGTCGTACGTGTGCACAAGACTATGGAATCCAATAATGTCTTGACAGCCTCATACTTCAACGAGTATAGGCTCGATATTGTCCTTCGAAACCGTTTTACTTAGACGTTTATCATCATGGCAAGTTCTTAAGGTACACTAGAATTGATGGCGTGCCTGTCGTTCCTAGACTGGGAGCTTGCCGCGCCAAGGATGCTCAAGTCTTATGCATACGCTAATGTGGGAAGGACACGCAGAGCTATCTATCATCACCTCTGTTCCAAAATCTTCCCCCAACGCTTGATGATTAAGTCAAAAGCCGCCGACGATGAGATCCTTCGCGTCAATTGCAGCTTGTCTTTCTTTATTTCTATCTACTTGCATCGCCAATGCGAATCTCTCTACACCTCTGTCGTCACATCAGATCCTCCCCAATAACTTCAAACCCCCCCAGACATTTAAGAACGTCAATCTCCTGCGGAACATTAATCTCGAGAAGGGTTATGTTAAGGAAAATATCAACGTTGTTATCGAGAACATAGATGCAAAGGAGCAAGACACGTACTACATACCATTCAAAGCAGAAGCAATAGGCAATGTAGGAGGGCTTGAGGTTCGGGACAAGAAAAATCCTGAGATACCTGCCTTTCTTAGCGAGGTGGTCGAATATGATCCCTATAGGTACGTCGGCTATGTGTTGATACAGATAAATAGTAATTAGATGCTGACTTTTGGTCGATCAGTCCTACACAGTTCTACCGTATCACCCTCCCATCCCCACTTGCGCCTTCAGCGCAACAGACCCTTTCCATAACATATCACGCCCTTTCTGCTCTCGTACCTCTTCCGGCCACCATTCAGCAGCAGGACAAGCAATATCTTCTTCACTCGTTCTCCACTTACTACCCGTCCGCATACCTCACATCGAAGCAGAAGACAAAGATCAAATTCCCCACTACCGATATTCCAGACTACACATCGGAGCCTGAGCGTCAAGGGACCACGTTCACTTACGGGCCATATGAGAATATTCCCGCGGGCTCTGAGCAGGAAGCCAGCGTGCGATATGAATTCACCAAGCCAATCATTCACGCTACCCTACTTGAAAGAGACATTGAGATCAGTCAATGGGGCGGCAATCTAGCAACCGAAGAGCGATACTGGCTCACCAACAGAGGGGCTCATCTTGCTAACCACTTTTCGCGAGTAACCTGGGCTTCGACTCAATATTACAACCCCCCAACAAGCGCATTGAAGATGCTTACCGTCCCATTAAAGGTTGGAAGCCTGGATCCTTACTTTACCGATGATATTGGAAATGTTTCAACGAGCCGTTACAGGTCCAACATGCGCGAGGCTCTTCTGGAACTTAAGCCAAGGTACCCGGTATTTGGTGGATGGAAGTATAGCTTTCGCATTGGCTGGGACGCAGATTTGAAGAATTCTCTCCGAAAGCTCGCGAAAGGAAGCGGCCATGTGCTGAAAGTCCCTTTTTTGGAAGGTCCGAAAATGGGCGAGGGTGTATCGTACGAGAAGGTTAACCTAAGGATTATATTGCCTGAGGGTGCAACGTGAGTTGAGACTCTTCTCGGCAGACCTACTGGCAGCTTCCTTAGCAGAATGGATCACTAATTAGGTGCTGTGTTTTTAGCAACGTAATGTACGAGAGCCCGGTTCAAATTGTAACAAGCGAGATATCCTCTCATAAGACCTTCATGGACACGCTTGGTCGAACTACACTGAAAATGACGGCGATGAATGTCATCGACGAGGCCCGCGACAGGGATCTGATTATCACATATGATTACCCCTTAACAGCAGCGTACAGGAAACCAATAACCATATTTGCTGGCATCATGGCAGTCTTTTTCACGGCGTGGAGTATTGGCAGATTGGATGTCAGCATAGCAAAGCCTTCGTGATCATGCTTCGAAAGTAGTATAAGAATCGAACATTAAGAAACTGCAATGATCATTGTTGAGATGAGGACAAGATGTTCTGGATATGAAAGCCACAGAAGGCACGTGCTCAGCATCTGATTGGTCAATTAACATCTGCAATTCGGATATCCTCGCAAGCAATGCTTGTGCAGCCAAGCCTAGCATGTAGAGCACTTCACATTTGAGCTTAGATACTCTATGTTACCTCTTACAATCTTTGACCGGTTTTCTGCCTCACGCTCGTCGCCAGTATTACCCATTCCAAATGCCAGAAAGGGACTAGACCGGCAATATGCAGTTCGCAACCCCCACATCCAATCAAATTTCATTGTTCCTAAATAGACCTACAGCTTCGGACAACAACTGCGGACTTCCCTCCTCAAAGACTATTACTACTATTACATTTCTTATGACGATCTTAAAGGTGCCCTCAAGACACCCTACCTCAATGACCCTATCCCAGATAATCCTCACCCTCAGCGCCGTGAATGGACCGAAGACGACGAAAAGGCATTCGTCGCAGAGCTCGAATCCGAATTGGAAAAGGTCTTTACCTTCCAACGAGTGAAATCGGGAGAGATTGTCAGGAGAATAAGAGCTAGTGAAAGGGAGGTCAATGATGTAATTGGGAGATTGGATGAGAGAGGGCCAAAGCCAGCGCTGAACGGGACTGCTGTAACCGGGAGAGCACAGGAAGAGGACGTGCCGACAGAAGATGACTTTATGTTATTGGAGGAGGATCTGAGTGACGTGATTGCTGATGTGCACGATCTGGCCAAATTTACCCAATTGAATTATACAGGGTTCCAGAAGATCATAAAGAAGCATGATGTAAGCTTCTCCTTGTAGTCTACCACACCAAACGAACGTGATGTATGCTAAACTACTTAGAAACAAACCGAATGGCACCTTAAGCCTGTTTTCGCGGCACGATTAAAAGCGAAACCTTTCTTCAAGGACAATTACGATGCTTTCATAGTCAAGCTCTCCAAGCTCTACGACCTAGTACGAACGAGGGGCAATCCAATAACAGGTAACAGCGCAGCCGGAGGTGGTCAGCAGAACTTTGTACGGCAGACAACCAAATATTGGGTGCACCCAGACAATATCACCGAGCTGAAGCTCATCATACTGAAAGTAGGCTCGAACCATCTTTGTGGCTTTGAGTACTTGAGCTGACCTCGAATAGCACCTTCCTGTTCTTGTCTTCAATGCCAGCAAGGAGTTTGACGCTAAGGACTCAGCAATATCTTCTATATACTACGACAATCCCGAGACATGGGAGCTGTATATGGGTCGATTGAAGAAAACAGAAGGGGCTGAAGCAATTCGATTTCGTTGGTACGGCGGAATGGACACCGAGACAATATTTGTGGAGAGGAAGACCCATAGAGAAGATTGGACGGGAGAAAAGTCTGTAAAGGCACGATTTTCGCTCAAAGAGAAGAATGTCAACGCCTTCCTTAGCGGTAGGTTGACTGCCGCGAGTATTTTCGAAAAAGCTAGAAAGGAGGGCAAGAAAAGCGAGAAAGAAATCGCAGATCTCGAGCAGCTAGCGAAGGAGATTCAATATCGGGTTATCACGAGAAGGCTCGTACCGGTCACCAGGTCTTTCTACAATCGTACTGCTTTCCAATTACCAGGAGATGCCCGTGTAAGGATATCGCTCGATACAGAACTAACCATGACACGCGAAGACAACTTGGATGGACGAGAGCGATCAGGCAAAAACTGGCGCCGAATGGACATTGGCATTGATCATCCGTTCTCACAACTGCCGGCCGAGGATGTCGAACGCTTTCCGTATGCCGTGCTGGAAGTGAAGCTTCAGACACAAGCAGGCCAGGATCCGCCAGCGTGGGTACGGGAGCTCATAGGCAGTCATCTCGTAGAAGCTGTTCCTAAATTCAGCAAATTCATTCACGGCACCGCTACCATGTTTCCAACCCGGATCAACCTCCTCCCTTTCTGGATGCCGCAAATGGACGTCGATATCCGCAAACCCATCACGCATGGGTTCGGCATTGAACGACCCGGCCAGTCAACGAGTTACTCCACAAGCGACGAGATCGATGACGGTTCTGAGGATGATTCTGATACCGAACTGGATCTGGAGGACAGGCCCGATAGTCAGAAAAGTACGGCTCTACAAGGCGACGATGTCGCCGACAGCGATTCAGGTATTCGCCACCTTCGCGAGGCTAGGGACGCAATGGAGCAATACCACATGGAACGCACTGCCGATCCCTCAAACAGCCTTGATGTTGAAGAGCGGATTGCAGCCCGACCGATCGGGTATCCAGATGACTATCCTATCTATGACAGCGAAGACGAAGGAACTGACGATATGGAAGAAGCGAAACGAATAGGCGGATGGCACTATCGGAGGAAAGTCCTAAGCCACCGCGTCGTCATGGCAGGATCCTACCTCGTTGCTGGCCTCAAGAAGCTAATCTCCCCACCGAAAACATCACCCCTTTCAGGCCCCTCCCTTCCCCAAGCCGTTGGCCCAGTCGAGAGCCGCAAATTCAAAGCGCCAAAGGGCAAACGCATCCACGTCCCCGTTCGTGTAGAGCCAAAGGTCTACTTCGCCGCCGAGCGCACCTTTCTCGCCTGGCTTGAATTCAGCATCATACTAGGTTCCATCGCGGCCACTCTGCTGAACTTCGGCGACTCCTTGTCCCTCGCGAGCGCATGGGGTTTTACCGTTGTAGCGTGTCTATCGCTTGTGTATAGTATGGCTTTGTATTTGTGGCGGGTACGGATGATTAGGGAAAGGAGGGCTGTGCGGTATCATGATAAGTGGGGGCCGACACTTTTGTGTATAGGATTGGCGGCAGCTGTGGCTGTGAGCTTTGGTGTCAGGATAGGTGGGGGAAGTGATGGGATCTAATTAATGGATAAATGCGGATCATTCTCAAGTCATCTTGAATGATATCTGTGCGATACAACAGGGATGGTTTAATAGCGTACCACGAGGTATATAGCTGTACAGTTGTTACGAAGGACTGCATTATATGGAGATAGTGGTGATGTTGAAATGCTTTGGCTGTGGTTTCACGAGTCTCTCTCACGAATTAACCAAACAAGACCATACACTGTGAGATCCGACACAGGCAATTGACACATCCCTTCAAATACAATCGAGGTCAAGTGTCTCAAAGAGGAATGGTGTTACCTAGCTCTTTCTAGTACTAGCGTCTTTCTCCCGCCAATATTCAAAGCTCCGCTGCGGCTCCGTGATATCGTTTGTACACGCAATCATGTTATTTAGACCATTACTACGGCAGGTAAAGCTCAATTGGTTTATCCTAAGGCGGTCAAGAAGTTGACACGTTACAGCGACCTGTGTCCGCTTTGGCTGTTGGTACCGTCGCAGCTGGCGTGCTGCTCTCCACCCAATCCACCCTCTACGCCGAAGTGCCTCCCGAAGAACATGTGAGGAATTGATCTCTGGCTTGATAATCAACATACTTATGGGACGGTACAGTTTGCCCGCAAACCTATCTACGATGACCTCGCCCTCATTCGTAAACCTGCCACATCAACTCCAACACCCAGAGAAGACTCCTCAACAAAATCTCATACTCCTACAAACCGCCTAGCAGGTCAGATCGGCCGGGTCCGAAGTTTTATCTATGCGCATACTCTCCTCGCGGAAGACCGAGTCAATGCCTTCATGTCATCAGTTCTACACCAAGAGAAAGCATTCACACAAACAATCGCTTCGTTAGCGCCTCCCCCAGAGTCTCACGAACGCATTATGCCCGGTGCGCTGTACGTTCTTGTTGCAGCAATGACAGGATCGATCATATCACGAAATCGCAACATATTACTAAGGGCGAGTATGCCATTCGCGCTTGGGTTGGGCGCAGCTTGGGTCGTGCTGCCGGTGACAACACGGAACGTGGGAGACCTGGTCTGGACATACGAAGAAAGGGCGCCACTCATAGCGGAGAACCACATGCGGATACGAGGTGCGGTAGAGGAGGGTTGGAGGCAGACGAAGGCACGGGGTGAGGCGACCAAGAAATGGTCCGATGAAAGGGTCAGAGAGAGTAGAGAGGCTATAGAGGCTTGGGTCAGGAAGGGGAAATGAGGCGGTATGTCCAAGGTACCTGCTTATATTCTAGTAAAGCTTCGTTTATAAGGCTTACTGAGCTTTTGACTATAGCAGGACGCTAGTCATTCGTCACCCATGTACAATAGGTCTACACCCCAAATTCCAAACCTAACGTTACAGGTTTGTCTTCGAATTTGGACCGAGAAGGTGTTCCTCGATCCCGTATGTCAAGCTTCTTCGTCTTCGAAGATTGTAATTTGCAATTTCTGTCAGTCAAGCTGCTTTAAAGCCACGACAACATATATGGAGTCTTCCTAAGCTTCCAGAAGTTACTTTTTCCCTACAAATCTCATACTCTTCAATACTTATGAAAATACTGACCGCACTACCTAAGCCGACACATATTATTCATAGATCCCAAGCCAACGCCCTTATCCGCATATACGAGTCAAGAAAATCATCACAACCTGACGGACTCGATATGACTATCATGTCATCCCTTCGCCACAATCTACCCCAAATGTCCTAAAAAACCCAGTCTTCCCACCTCATCCGACCAGTATTCTAAGCACACCGAAGTAATACGTTCACCCTGCGGCCGCACTCATATCTAAATCAACTGCCAACACGTACAGTCATAACAAAGCCCTAGACAACAACAACCAAACCCCACCACACGCAAACATTACAATTCCATCCCATATTCTCCATACCATTGCCGGGGCGTCCCTACGAACAACGACGAATGTCTTCGATCCTCGGCCGAAAATCAGAAAGTCCAGCTAAGAGCAGAATCCGACAGACTATTTTCACCTCTCATACAGAAACCCTTAGTCCCGGCCGAGCTCTTTGGCAGTTGCCAGTACGCTGTGACTATACCTTATAGAGAAATAGCAATCCATAAACCTTCGAAATCCACCACTGGAACCAACACCAATTCCAACACCATCCTCACCATCCTCACCACCAACACCATCCTCATAATCCTCACCATCCTCACCACCATCACTACCCCCACAATCCTATCCTCACAATCCTATCCCACCATCCTATCCTCACAATCCTATCCCACAGTCCAAACATCATTCAATCCCGCCCTACAACCACACAATCCTCTCTCAACCAGAATTCCAAATCACATAAGCCCATATGCCAGTTTACCACCAAAACACATCATGTTATACAGACATCCAATCAGAACCCTTAACACCAACACCAGTAACACCAATAACATCCACAGCCACAGCCACACCCCCCCAACAGGGGCACTCACAAAATCCAGACAGACTGTTCATGATGTTGCTCCATCATAACTAACAATACACGACTAGTAAGTGGGGCTGATATATATTCGATCGAGAAAGAATGATAGGATGCTGGTTGCTTTCCAGGAGAGGGAGAAGTACCGCATATACATGGAATCGAGGATGCAAATCGGGGATCTGGAAAAACCCGAGTTTTTGGAAAGTACCACAGAGCCGCACGAAGACAGTCATGTACCTACGCCAGACAAACACCTAAACCCAAAGATCAACGCACGCACACTCCGCCGCCGCTCCCACCTCACCCTACACAACCCACTTCCCTTCCCCTACATTCCAAAAATCCAAAACTCAAGAATAAAAAAACAGCTTCTAAACATCATATCTCAAACCAAGGAAATTCCTACGCCTATTCCAGCAGTAGACTCACTACCTGCAAGAGTTCTTCAGATTCCGATAAAGAAGGTTGAGATCCAATGCAGATTGGAGTGTACCATCAGTAAGTAGGTCGTTGGGATGTAGATAGAGGGTTGAAGATGGGAAAGGGGGAAGGGGAAAGGGGGATTTTTGGAGATAGATATATGAGGGAGGGAGGACGGGTGGGACATAGAGTGCGTAAAGTAGTAGGTTCGTGGGAACGTGAGTGGATAGCCACATAAGGATGATGATTGAAGTGCTGATTAGCTCTTCAGACTACAATGTCTAGAAGGCGGTCCATGATAAGACTCTGGCTCTTTCGGAACAAGACTGGGACTAAAGGCAATGGTAGTATGAGCTGTGTCTCTGGTCTCCTCGGTGTGGATCGAAAGACACGGTCAGCGAGTTTAGTACTCGAGCGATGCCTCATAGGCGTCGTGTCCATAGAGGATCCCAAAGGCCGGACGGGTACTGCGCTGCAGTCTATCCCAAGCTAAACACCAGCCTTCTTAGGCGGGACGTCCAAATTCCAATCAATCCCACCATCGTCTCCATATCTCTGTCTCAGCCACTCGTTCGTCTTCTGGAAATGACCACAGTCAAACTACGCTCGGATCAGCGGTATTCATCACACAAGTGGAAAGTATATACGCACAAACCCTCTTGCGGCACTCAACGGACTGGGATGCACGCTCTGCAGAATATTATGCCTCACCCGATCGACCTTTGCCACCCTCTTCGCAGCTGGAGATCCCCACGCTAGGAACACCACCCCTCGTGTCCGCTGCTTCGCTACGATGTCAATCACCTTTTGCGTGAACTTTTCCCAGCCTTTGTTCGCATGGCTGTTGGCCTCGCCCGCCCTGACAGTTAGGCACGTGTTCAAGAGCAGCACACCTCTATCGGCCCATGGGGTGAGAAGGCCACCCCTGTTAGCTGGCGGAGCGAAGTCGGGGTACTCCTTTTTGAGGAGCTTGTAGATGTTTTGGAGGGAAGGCGGGGCCGGAGTGGGTGGACGGACGGAGAAGCAGAGACCATGGGCTTGGTTGGGACCGTGATAGGGATCTTGACCGAGGATGACAACCTTGACAGTTGACAGAGGAGTGTGACGTGACCTTGATGGTTACATCAGAGTTCAACTCCGGCTTCCATTAGGCGGGGAAACGTACCAAGCATACACGTCTGACGCTGGTGGAAAGATCTTTTTCCCACCCTCATGCTCTTGCTTCAAGAACCGCTTCAGGTTGAGGAAGTCCTTGCTGACCACCTCGTCCTTGAGTTGTGCCAGCCAGCTCTCATCAAGTGACTGGATCTCCAATGCCAGCAAATCTTTCTGCTCAGGCGTGAGCTTCTCGATCCATTTCGCCTTATCAAACTTCAGTGCTGGTAACGCCGCACTTGCAGCAGGAGCGACGCCGGCAGCGGTTAAGGTGGAAGCTGGGGTGGTGGTACCGAGTGAAGCTGTAGACTTTTGCGAGCTGTCATCACCAGCTGCGGCCGGCGGGGATGAGACGGTTGTAGAAGCTGTTGGCACTGGCTTAGCCGAGCTTGCGGGAGAGGAGAAGAAAGAGGTTATGGAAGCATTGGCTTTAGGTTTCTTGGCTGTTGAGGTGGCGACATCAGCTGCTTTGCGCTTGAGTGGTGTTGCCATGATGGATGTCAAAGCTGGAACATAATCAATGGAGCTGTGGCAGAAGGGGAGCTTATGAAACAGCAGCAGCTGTCAACGTAGCGTGGAGAACCTAGCGCGTTCTACTAGCGCGACAATCGATCCACCAATGAGATAACTCCAGTTACATCAAGTCGCGTTGGCACACTAGATTAGATAAGAGCCTTGGCACGCACAGATTTCACGTCGTGAATACCTTATATAAAGTAGCTGGTAGAGGGTATAATGTCTTTCGGAATAACACAGTCCTTTAGAAGCATAGTACTATCAAGCCAGCCTGTGGTGCGTTGACTGCTGTTCTGTGAGGCTTCCCGCCTCTGCTTCTCAACTAGAGCATTTCTCGAATACCAGTCGCGCCGGAAATGCCCAGAAATCACACAACATGTAAGAGAATCTTTACTCGTTCGAATTGTAAGAAAAAGCGATGGTGTTGTTCACCGTGGGTATCTGTTGTCGGCTCCTCAAATGCAATGCTAGCGGCAATCACACCACGCAGCGTCCGGAATTGATATCAAAACTCAACCTTTCCCAAGCCCCTGTTCTTCACAGCTTCTTGTACCCCATCTTGCACATCTCTCACGGCCTTCCGCCATACGCCTTTTCCATCACTGTCGTCAACGAGCCAACCCATCCACTTCACAACGCTAGTGGCTTTCTCCATATTCTTCTCCTCGGTCACCACTTTGTGCAGATACGTCACCAAAGCACCTACATCTTCGGAGTAGGGCCCATCTTCCTTGAATTCTTCAAACCAAGCAGTGATTGCTTCACGCAGCTCTGGCAACCGACTGAACTTCTGGGCCGTGAAAGTCGGCTTGCTAGGCGGTCGAGGCAGGGTGAGGGTGCGTTGGCCGCCTGAATGCTGATTTTTACCGTTCGGCGGCCGCTTCTTCTTCGAGGTAACGTCAATACCGCCCTTTTGCTGTAATCGGTCACGGCGAGCTTGGGCGAGAACCTCGTGGCGGATATCTTCAGGAAGGGCTGCAAGGAAATCACCCGGTATTTCCGCTGGTGTGTCTTTGCCCACTGCTTTCGAAGTGGACGTGGATGCGTGAGCTTGGGCGACGAAATTGGATTGAGTCAAGGTAGAGTATGAGGACGCCGATTGCTTATTACCCCTTGAAAACAGGCCAGTCCGCTTTTTTGTGGGCGTCGTAAGCTTCTTCGGAAGCTTGATAGAGCGCCCCTTACGAGGCGATTGTGGAAGCAGGGCCTGAGCTACTTGTGCGACGCGTTTGTTTGGGGAATTGTGGTAGAAAGCTAGAATCTCCGCGCGGACGTCTGCAGGTAAGGCATCCAATGTCTCTTGGTCAAGCTGGGATTGCGATGGAACGGCCTGGCTAGGGAGACCCGGGGTACCGGAGCGAGACCTTTCTGCTCGTACATCATCTCGTGAACCCTCTGACTTTGCTTTGACTTGCTTAGAAAACAGCATCGATCGAATATCTTGTGGAAGTTCGGCTAGGACCTCTGGGTCCACCTGAGAGGGTAACACGAATTGGGTGCCGAGAGTATTCAATGGCATTCGTGGCTTTCCGCTCGGGGAGGTTTCATTTGCGAATGCCGCTGCCGGGTGAGGCCCTGGAGTGATCTTAGGCTTCTGTGGGCTTACGATGTCATCAAGTGTGGGATCTTCGTAGGGAAACCGAGGTTTAGGGGCAGTGGACATCTTGAACTCAAGTCGTTTCTGACTACTATCTTGCGGATACTCAACAGAGCCCTTAAGAGCGTCTAGCCGCTGCATTTGGACCCCAAGACCTCGGAGTTCACCCGGTGAAAAATTGTAGCCTCGAAGAATTGAGATGGCTTCTCTGCCAATGACATCTTTATCATTGGTCGCAACGCCAAGAATAAGGCTCTTGTTGAAGGTATCGCATTTGCCATGTCCAAGGTGCTTTGGGGGATCTAGTGGAGCATCTGCAGAGCGTCTCATTATTTTCATGGTGAGCTGTCTGCCCTTGACTTGTTCAGTAACTAACCGTTTGTGCAGTTCCTCACACAAACTCTGGACGAATTCCTCGGCCTGTTCTTGAGTCACGAAACGTATACCCCAATTGACCTCGGCAGAAATAGATTTGCGTATGACCTGGTCCCCAACTTCCGTGCGATCAATACCACGAGAATAGTCCCAGATCTTTTCCCCTGTCTTCGGTCCCAAAGTCGTTATCATCCTCTCCTTTGAAAGCTCACGGACGTCTTTCACATATCTCACACCGATCTCCTCCAATTTTCCTCCTATACTGTAGGCAACCCCAGGCAGCTCTTGAACGGTCAAGGCCCCAAGAAATTCCAGGACCTCTTCAGGTTTGATCCGGTATTGACCTGCTGGTTTGGCCCTTCGTAACGCAACTTTCGCCAATAGGATGTTCCCGCCTATCCCAACAGATACCGCGCAGCCCGTCCTCGATTTGATACTCTCACGCAAACTGGTGGCTATTTCATCGGCCTTGGCTTGTTCTCTCCAGATACTACCTTCATGAATGGCCCTACCATCATGGCCACCTGCCGCTATGCACTGTATACTGAGATCGACAAGAGCCTCGTCAACACTTACACTCTGCACAATCCCACCAGTATCCATAATTGCTTCATAGAAATTGCGACTAGCCTCTTCGTATGCGGCAAAGTCGTACGGCAAGACTTTCAATTCGGTACACATCTTTTGAGCATGCTTCATCCACATACCGTTCTTCACCCCGAACTTACGCGCAGGATAGTTGCAACTCGCTATCTCAGACCCAGAACCGCCACCATGTGCTACGACGACCGGCTTGTCAATGTATTGAGGGAATTTTTTCAAAGAGACGGCGGCGAAGAAGCTGTCAAAGTCCACGTGAAGAATATACCGCCTTGCCCCCGGCATACGCTTCTCTTTAGATCTTTGCGAAGACGTCTTTTCAGAAGCCAACTTCTGAAGTTGTGACTTCAAGTCGGCTTTCCATGCAGACAGGTGATGTAGTCGAGACTCTTCGTAGTATTGCTTGAGGAAATCAGGGTTTACGACAGTAGATTTCCGTACCCTCGGGTCAGCCAGCAAAAGGGCATTGTGCTCTTCTGCTGTCGGCTCCTCGAGGGTTACGCTTTGCGAGCGGCCAGTCGAGTAGAGTGAAGGTTCATTGCTCTGACCCAAGCCTTGGAATTCGGTCTTGTCGCCAGCAAATGGGTCTACAAGACTCTGATATGGCATGAGTGAAGTCTCTGCGACGGGAGAGCTCACACCTGAGCCGTTGGTCACCAAAATAGACTCGTTCCCTACCAATGTTTTGATGCTTTCGCAAGCCTGCTGGCCGCCTTCTAGCTCACCGTCCTTTACGTCTACGGATCTAGAATACTCAAGTGATGGTGGTGTAGAGGTAGCATAGGCTGGTTCGATTACAGAGTCGTCAAGCTCATCACCTTGGGCTTCTGGGAGAGGTTGATCGGCCGCTTGGAAGGACGCCTTCAAAACAGCGGCACTATTGTTGCTTTTTTCTGAATCATCATCCATCGAACTCCGGATAGTATCCTGAGAAACGTGGCGTGAGATTTGTAGGCCATTGTTTTGTGATGGTACTTGGGTGCCGAAATACGGCGAATCTGGATCTCGTGAATCAAGCTCCTCTGCGACGCCTTTAATTTGCCCAGTGTACCAGCTGGTATCCGTCTGATCTTTGTAGCCCCCATAAAGTGCATTGACCTGACTCGTGATATTCCCATTCTCAAAGCCAAGCACCCGCTGGGCAACGCCTTCATCCACTACTCTGTAGGCGTCCCATGCGAGCAATTTGCCGGCTTCGATACTGTCGACTACCCATGCTGGCTTCACTATGCGATATCTGGAAAATTCGATCTTCTTCTTTGGCGTAAGGTTGCTGGCAATGATGTGGGTAACGGTTGTTTTGCCATCGAGATACTGCATGAAGCCCCCACCATAGCTGACAATCAAATTGTGTAGATCGTTGAGCGAAGGCTGTGTATAGCCGTTGACATGGGCGACAACGCCTCTAAAGATAGGAGGGTTGTTGACAGAGGACGAACGTCTCTCTGCATCCAGATTTTGTAGCTTGATCTTCTTTCTTCGGAAGTAGTCTGTGAACCCCCCGAACTTAGACGATTCATACTCCTCACCCTCCTCATCATCGAACTTGTGCTTCTCAATCCTCTTGCGCACTGCAGAGGAATTTGCCTCCAGTCTTGAGCCCATAGTACTTCTTGCCCGCTTTGACGTGATAAGCAATCTTTAGGATCTTCGCCTAGGCGGGCGAGTATAATGTTGCCTCATCCCCAAGGTTCCGCAACCCACTTCGCTCATCGCATTCCATTCAGCATGGTCACAATCGGCACGACGTCGCCTAAAATGAGATAGTTCTAGCGCTAATGATAACGGATACACTCAGCCCTATGAGATTGGAGCAAAAAAGTTTCCTCTAGTCTCGGAGTTCTAGAAATTTCAATCTTGAACCGGTCAATTATAAGCTCACAAGGTTGTGTGCATCTTTCGACCTTGCAGTGGGATCGACCTCCAGCGACTTACACCTTGATACCTGATATTGATCCTCTCACAATGTCAAGTATGCTACCAATAGCTGTCTACGGACTTAAGGTACCGGCTGGCGATGTTATGATTCCAGCCACTGCGGACTTTCCAGCTACCGTAAGTACTACTGCTACCTATATTGTTGTACGGTGTGCGGGGGTTATAAGCTAATATTGTGGTCAGTTTCGCATCACAATGGCTGCTATCGATCCTAGCGCCACACCTGAGCATACCGGCACTGTCAATGGCAACATTACGCCTCGAGCAACACTAAAGCTCGTCTATGACCCTCAAGTGCCTGGGGACGAGGAGTCATCAGAGGAGGACTCGGAAGATGAGGAGAAATTCCTAGAGGCTCTGTTAAAGGGTCGTGGATCGGACGATGCGGAAGATGAGGAAGACGAGGAGTCCTCAAGCGACGACGAGAAGAACGGTGGCCCAAGTGACCCATCAAAGACCAAGAAGGCCCGCCAAGAAGCTGCGATGCAGCAGATGATGACGACTTTGGCCGAATTAAATGAAGGCGAGGACGATGTTGACATGGAGAGCTCCCCCAAGACGAACGGTCTCAGCAATCACAAGTCGAATAAAGGCAAGGGCAAGGCTTTGGCTGAAGACGTTGATGCTTCTATGAGTGATGACGACAGTGAAAAATCACTAGAAGGTATGGATGAGCAAGTGCTGTGCACCTTGGATCCCCAGAAGGTATGCGGTTGTTTAGGAATTCCATGGCGTTTACGCAGATTGCTCATGTTCTACCCAGAATTATCAACAAACTCTTGACATTACGATCCCCGAAGATCAGCGTGCATACTTCAAGGTCTCTGGTACACATGCAATATATCTCACAGGGAATTACGTTGTCCCAGCGGACAACGGTCACGACCATGACGACGACGATTCAGATCCCTATGATATGTCTCCTGATGAAGATGAGCTTGACGAGCTAGAAGACGAGGACGAGAGCGACGAACTCGACGATTTAGAAGACCCTCGTATCACAGAGATTGCATCTGAGGACGAAGGGGAGCCGCCCAAACTTATCAAGAAAGACGAGCTGTCCAAGAAGGGCAAGAACAAACGCGTTCATGAGAATTCCTCTGATGTAGAGACACCAGCCGCCAGCCTTGACGACATTATGGCGAAGTCTCTCAAGCCAGCAGAGCCAGCTACTAATGGAGTCATGAACGGAGAGCCAAAGCTTAGCAAGAAGCAACTTAAGAAACTAAAGAACAACGCAGGTAAGCCAGTAGAGGTAATCTCTGGGGACGGTGAAGTGAAGAAGGCGGACACGTCATCGAAGGACAGTGATAGTCTGAAAGGGGATAAGAAGGTCCAATTTGCCAAGAACCTCGAACAAGGCCCATCTGCCTCACCATCCACCATAAAATCAGATATCGCAGACAAGCCGAAGGCTGAGATGAAGAAAGATGATGGTAAGCCTAAGGCGAGTTTAGGTGTGAAGATGGTCTCTGGAGTCAAGATCGATGACAAGAAGCTGGGGACTGGACCTGCTGCTAAGAAAGGCAGTAAGGTAGGTATGCGGTATATTGGGAAGCTCAACAACGGCAAGGTATTTGACTGTAAGTTGCTACTCTAGCCTATACGTTGATCGGAGGCGTCAAACTGACAAGGTCTGCAGCGAACAAGAAGGGCAAGCCGTTCTCGTTCACCATTGGAGAAGGCTCAGTCATTGCAGGTTGGGACATCGGTGTAGCAGGCATGTCGGTCGGCGGCGAGCGTCGCATTGTCATCCCAGCGGAAAAGGCCTATGGCAAGAAGGGAGCTCCACCAAACATCCCACCGAACTCTGAGCTCATTTTCGATCTGAAGCTACTAGAAGTGAAGTAAGGGTTTGGCTGCGCAAGATGTGGAGTGTGCGGATGTACAGTCGTCCCTGGACCCTCGATCATATTGGGGCTGTTAAAGTTCGTCTTTTGTGTTTTAGCGATGATATCCGACTTGCAATTGTTGCATGGCATAGCAGGAATGAGGATATCTTCCGTTCGGAAAAGTACTTTGGTTCAGCCCAAAGGCGTTTGATCAGCTTGGCTTACATAGGTCCATAATCTGCCGAAATATGATTTGTACACTCAATGTTGACCTCAATGCAGAGTGTTGCCCGAAGTACTAAAGTATGTTATTGTGATACTCGTACGAACCAAAATTGAGTATTCAGTATACTCGCTTCCCAATCTATGGGCGTACGATTACCCTAAAGTAGTTAGCCTCCGGAGTTAGCGTACCAGAACCACTTTACGCGTCACGATCGCGCCCTCGGGAACGCGTAATCTGTGTGCAGGTGAATTACTGCTTGCGGTAAAGCGTGCCGCATCCGGCTAGCCTGCGCCTCGCCGCGCTCCACTTCCTGCTGCCCTCGCGTTTTAGCTGCTGTCCCAACTCTTAGATGCTTTCTTCCCAGCAGTGTAGGTTATTTAGGGGGTGGTAGAAGTCAAAAGTAGGGTCGGGTGAGGTGGATACTTATCTGGGAAAATCTAAAATCTTAGCGCCAAGGTTCAGCCGAGGTTTCTCCGAGGGGTCACCTGACCTGCAACCTGCTTAAGCCTCCGGGCTCCATGTTGAGCCTATCAGCCCACCCAACTGACTCACGGACATAACTTTGTCAAATTTCATCGACACGCTTTGCAGACGAGCAACAAGAACTCATACAGTCGTCATCCAAAATCTGTATTACTGGTGCTTTAACGTCAGTGCAAATTTTTGGTCTGTAAAGCTCAACCGAAATTCCCCTTACGATCCCCTATCTTTTCAAACACCTTCTCTAACTTGGATAACTTTCAACATGCCTTCCAGAGAGGAAGTGGCATACTTTGGAGCCGGTGGGTGCACCTACAGTGGAACATCCCGCGAGTAGCTACCAAACAAGGAACGCTAACTCCGAGTCCATAACAGGCCCTGCCCCTCTACCCACTTCGATCCTCGAGAAAGGCGCACAGGCCTTCCTGAATTTCGAGAACAGTGGTTTGTCACTTGCCGAGATCTCGCATCGTTCGAAGACTGCCGAGAGCATTCTATCAGATGCGAGAAATGCATTAATTGAATTATTGGACATCCCCAATAACTATGAGGTCCTTTTCATGCACGGGGGTGGCAGCGGGCAATTCAGTGAGTGAGCCTTCAATCGAGGTCGAGTGTGTGATCACATGAAGCAACGCTAATCTGAATACCATCAAGGTGCTGTTGTCTTCAACATGGTAGCTTTCTGGGTAGAGAAACGGAGGCGACAAGCCATGGCCGATCTAGATGGAGATACTGATAAGATTCTGGAGCGAGTCAAGAGAGAAGTTCGAGAAGATTTGAGACTGGACTATCTCGTTACTGGATCGTGGTCGCTAAAAGGTATAACGAGCGATCTTTCCCCTTTTGAGGAATCTACGAAGAAAGGCAATGCTCACTCCGACTAGCATCACAAGAAGCTGCCAATCTGCTCGCGCCACTCGGGGGAAAGCCCGTCAATGTTGCTGTAGATGCACGAAAGAACGGGAAATTTGGGGACATCCCCAAGGAACAAGCTTGGAGCCTGACGCCGCACGGAGCCGCTCTCGTGTACTATTGTGACAATGAGACAGTCGATGGAGTAGAGTTTCCTGCGATGCCGCAGCGCCTTCAAGGTAATGATTGCGTAGTAGCTGACATGAGCTCCAACTTCCTCAGTAGGCCTCTTAACGTCAACAGATATGCCGTGATCTTTGTAAGTCCAGACATACCCCCTGTTCCGTGACAATAATGTGCTCACTGTGCTAGGGTGGTGCCCAAAAGAGTAAGTAGATTTCGAGCGATTTATTGCCTGCTAGGGAATACTCATGCAGGATGTTTCCTTTTTCATGAGGCAACCAAGGAGGTAGAATCACTGACTCCGAAATCCCTACAGACGTTGGCATTACAGGCGTCACGCTTGTGATCGTCCGTAAGGACGTCCTTGATCCGATAAACACAGCATTCCTCCATTCTGTAGGTGTCTCGTCACCTCCTGCCGTTTTGGATTACCGGAATGTCTCTAAATCTTTATCTCTCTACAATACTATGCCTATCTTCGATATTTGGATAGCTGGTAAAGTCGTTCGCTGTCTGCTTGAAGAGCATGGCGATCAAAAGCTTGTTGGACAGGAGAAGCTCTCTCATTCCAAATCCAAGCTAATATACGATATCTTGGACGCCCATCCGGAAACATACCAGGTGGTACCGCAAAAGAATGTACGAAGTCGAATGAACGTCTGCTTTCGTGTCCGCAACGGAGACGCAGATAGCGAGAAAGACTTTTTGCAAGGTGCTGAGAGGAGATTATTAGAGGGTTTGAAGGGGCACCGTTCGGTGGGAGGAGTAAGTAAAACTTCTTCTACTCTTTCTGGTCACTGACAGCCAACTTCACTCAGGTGCGATTTAGTAATTATAACGCTGTCACGGTGGAAAATGTCCAGAGACTCGCCAACTACCTCCAGGAGTTCGCTGATCCGCAGTCTCGCCAGATGAATGGTTCATCATAGTCAGTCTACCACTTTGTTTACAATGTCTTCTGTTGGATACTTCAACAATTCAACAGGGTCATTCAGCTTAGGATAGATATCTCGGAGTTCTAGATCGGTTTTCGGGAGCCTTCAAGGGAACCCAGTGGCAAGTATATACTATTAATAGTAGTATATCAGATGGGGTAAAGGGAAAAAAGAGGGTAAAAGAGGTAGACTGACCGTTTTTTCGGTACTCGGTACCACTTTTTAGTATTGACCCGACTCGCTAAACTACTTACAGCTAGCTTATGCCCTGTATAGGTTTAGCGTTGCATAATAATTATGAATTCGGTTCCAAATGGAACCGACGCGGTCAGTCTAAAAAGAGGTAAAGAAATAAGCGAATTATCCTACCTACTACTAGAATTACTACTATAATTCTCTAGCAGCCTCTCTAGTAATAGAAGATATAATACTTATAAGTTATTTATATATAATTTAGGTATAATATAATAGTATATAATAACTAATAGATAGATAATTACTATATTATATAAGAATAATATTACGAGAAATCTCTACTAGTTTACTAAGACCCCCTATTAGTAATTACCGAGGTTGACCCGGCCTGAATTTCAACAGGAGAAGCCCTAATTTAGCGTAGGACGATGGAGTTAGCCTCGGAAGTTAGCGTACAGGAACCACTTTACGCGTCACGGTCGCGCTCTTAGGAACGCGTCTTCCTAAACGACAACCTCTACTTGATATTCTGTCGCCCTTGTAGAAAAGCTTCCAACACACATACGCCATCATGTCTTCACCGGCATCTCGCCGATCGCACAAATCGCAATCCCAAGGGACACCTCGAGCAGCACGTTCCTCTTTAGTCACAGCCCCGAATGGCAACGACCATATGAATATCAGTTCGCCATTGAAGGAAACCTCAGTCGCAGGCAGCACCCCGCGAGCGCCACCAGGTGGTAGGATACAGCTCCAAATACGCAGGAATGGGTCGCTGACTGTCACAGACTCGTCCCCCATCCGATATGCACCTTCCTCCAGCCCAGCTCGAGCCGTAAACGGCGCCCAAGAACCCAATATTCCGACCAGTAGCAGCGGTCTCTTTGTACGCTCTTCCAGATCTTCTGCGCCTGGTAGCTCCGGCCTCAACAATTCGAGACGAGGCGACATTCACTCAGACATCTTCGGCGCTACCCCCGGCCGCAGACGACGGCTTTTCGTGGACGAGAATGGCGTACCAGTACGCGATGGCCCATCGGACCCTGCCACTTATTCGAACCTGGACCCCAACACCTCTGAAGCAGATGCATTCGGTGGATCATCTACTAGGATTATCTGGGGTACAAACATCTCCATCCAGGACACCATGTCCACCTTCAAAGAATTCCTTTTGGGATATCAGAAGAAGTACCGAATGTGGGCCGACGGCGCTACAGAGGAAGAGACCTCGGAGCCTGGCAGTGGAGGCAATGAGAGGGAGTATGTCGACATGCTCCACAACATGCGACATCTCGGAGTCACGGGGCTCAATCTGGATGTCCGCAACCTCAAAGCTTCTCCGTCAACCGTGAAGCTCTGGCATCAATTGCAAGCATATCCACATGAAATTGTCCCGCTTATGGATCAAGGGATCAAAGATCTTATTGTGGATCAGGCAGAGGAAGAAATGAACCGATTGAGGTCAGAGCAGCAAGTTCTACGTGCGCAGGCGGTGCCAGGTAGCTCCATGCCAGCAGTTCCAAGCTCAGAGGCCAATGGGCACGTTGAACCGCAGGCCGCGATTCCAGATCTGGTACTAGAAGCAGAGATGAAAATCTACAAGGTCAAACCGTTTGGGTTGGACAAGACCATAAACATGAGAGAACTGAATCCTAACGGTAATTACTTTGCGTTAACTGATGTAATTGGAAGCTAATGGCTTCTAGACATGGATAAGATGGTTAGCATAAAGGGCTTAGTCATACGGACCACGCCCGTAATACCAGACATGAAGACAGGTAACACAAAGACTCTCCATTGTGGTGGATTACTGGACTAATGGCGAGCCAGCTTTCTTCCGATGCCAAGTCTGTAACCATGCAGTCAACGTATCACTGGACAGAGGGAAAATCGCAGAACCAACGAGATGTCCTCGGCAAGCTTGTCTATCCCAGAATTCGATGCAAATCGTTCACAACCGCTGCGAATTCGCAGACAAGCAAGTCATTAAGCTCCAGGAAACACCCGACAACGTCCCAGATGGCCAGACCCCTCACTCGGTCTCGCTGTGTGCTTACGAAGAGCTCGTCGACGTATGCAAAGCCGGCGACCGTATCGAAGTCACAGGCATCTTCAGGAGTAACCCCGTCCGAATCAATCCGAGGCAGCGGACGATCAAGGCCTTGTTCAAGACTTATATCGATGTTCTGCACATCCAGAAAGTCGACAAGCGAAGGCTAGGCATTGATGTGTCGACGATCGAGCAGGAACTCTCGGAACAGGTCGCCGGCGATGTTGAACAATCGCGAAAGATCTCTGAGGAGGAAGAGGCAAAGATCAAAGCGACAGCTGCTCGCGGGGACGTGTATGAGCTCTTATCCCGATCGCTAGCGCCTAGCGTGTACGAAATGGACGACGTCAAGAAAGGTATCCTACTGCAACTATTCGGCGGCACGAACAAATCCTTCGAGAAAGGAGGAAGTCCAAAGTATCGAGGCGACATCAACGTCCTCCTCTGCGGCGATCCCTCAACATCAAAATCTCAACTCTTAATGTACGTCCACAAAATTGCGCCACGAGGCGTGTACACGAGCGGGAAAGGCTCATCAGCAGTCGGTCTGACCGCCTATATAAGTCGCGACCCAGAGACCAGACAGATCGTGCTCGAGTCCGGCGCGCTCGTACTCTCGGACGGCGGCGTGTGCTGCATCGACGAGTTCGACAAGATGTCGGATTCAACTCGCTCGGTGCTCCACGAGGTGATGGAGCAGCAGACCGTTTCCATTGCGAAAGCTGGCATCATCACGACGCTGAACGCCCGAACGAGTATTCTTGCGTCTGCCAATCCCATCGGAAGCAAGTATAACGTCAACCTACCCGTACCGCAAAATATCGATCTGCCACCCACCCTGCTCTCCCGATTCGACCTCGTCTACCTGGTACTCGACCGGATAGATGAGCAAAGCGATCGACGACTGGCGCGGCATCTGGTAGGCATGTATCTCGAAGATGCGCCCGAAAACGCCAGCTCACAAGAGATCCTTGTCAGTATCCCTCCTCCCCCCCTTCAACGCACTTCCACTAATCAAAAACCTCTTAAGCCCGTCGAATTCCTAACATCCTACATCTCCTACGCCCGGACCAAATGCCAACCCAAAATCACCCCCGCCGCCTCCTCCGCCCTCGTAACCGCCTATGTCCAGATGCGCAAACTGGGCGAAGACGTCCGCGCCGCCGAACGCCGCATCACAGCCACAACCCGCCAGCTGGAATCGATGATCCGCCTCGCCGAAGCGCACGCCAAGATGCGGTTGGCGGACGAAGTCACCGCCAACGACGTGCACGAAGCCGTACGCCTGATCAAGTCGGCGCTGAAGCAGGCGGCGACGGATGCCCGGACCGGACTGATCGATATGGGTTTGCTGACTGAGGGTACGAGTGCGAGTGAGAGGAGGCGGAGGGCGGATTTGAAGAGGGCGATTACGGATCTTTTGGATGAGATGACGAGGGGTGGGGGGAGTGCAAGGTATGTGGAGGTTTATAGGAGGCTGGGGGAGCTGGGGAGTGCGCAGGTTGAGGGGACGGAGTTTGCGGATGCGTTGAGGAGTTTGGAGCAGGAGGGTCAGGTTGTGGTTGGTGGTGAAGGTCCGAGGCGTAATATTAGGAGGGTTACTGGCGTGGCTTGATGGGATGGAGGAGCTGGGAGTTGCGCCGGTAACTATGTTGATGTCTTGATATGAAAATCCACTTTGTCATTGGTTCGTTGGCTAGAGGACGAGGACTGGCGCCTTCCTGTATGTATTGTATTTGCCATCAAAGCAGACGTTTTCCAGCTTTGGAAGATCATGCATAATTAGTCCAAAACATGGTATACCTAGTCACGATCTCCCTATTACGCAGCCACTACTAAGTCAGCAACGTCAATTACCCACACACCATGCCCCTGGTTATCTCTCTGCGCCTGATCCTCCTCTTCTACCAGGCTGCAAGAGATACACCTTTCCACTCTATTCTACTTTGGCGATATATAATCCATCGTCACGATACATTTCTGACTTCCGACAACTCCTCATTATGAAACAAACATTCCCGATTATAGTCCCTACACTGACCGCACCTTGGCATGGCCTCATCGCATTTGGTCATCGTCTCCCTACAGCTCATACACGCCTGTGAGAAACGAAGGCGAGGCTTGCATGCGTTGGACATCTGTTGCGGTGGTGGTGGTGGTAGGCACTCGAGCTTCGCATCCTGACGTGGACCACATTGGAGGCCGACCTCGTCGCATTTGACCTTCCTCTTCCTACAACGTAGGCAGGTACGGGTGGAACAGGTGAGGGTCGTTGCGGAATTGGAGGTAAGAGGTAAGGGTATACGTTCCGCGTTGACACTATTGGAGGATTGACTGTCTGATGGTGCAGTAGTTTGGCGGCCGGAGGGCATTGTGCTCGTTTTGACGACACTTGACGTAATCATACTATTTGTCAGCCAGTACTGCTGGACGCCTGCTTGTCTGACAGCACCGTAGTCTAGCAACAACGAGGCCATTTCATCGAAGCCTTTCTCGAAGGCAAAGTCGAGAGCCGATCCAGCATCGTTACTTCGGGCATTGACGTCTGCTCTTCCCGAATCTAACAGCAAGCGAACGATGTTGGCAAGGTTTTCTTTAGTCGCCACGTGAAGCGGTGTAAGTCCCTCTTCGTCCGCTGCATCAACTACCAAAGCCTTATCCCTGCCGAGTAATAGCCTCACCGTCCTTTCAGCGCCATGTTCCGCCGCAGAGTAAAGTGGTGTGACCCCATCTTCGGTCGCAGCGTTAACATCAGCACCGTGATCGAAAAGGATTTCCACAATAGCGACATTATCCCTTTCAGCTGCCAAATGGAGAGGTGTTACCCCATACGGATGCCGGCGAGCATTCTTGTCTGCTCCGTGCTCCAAAAGCGTGATCAGAATCTCCGCAAGATCCAATTCAGCAGCTTGATGAAGTACCGTAAAGCCAGATCTACTCCGGATCTCAGTATCTGCTGGTTTGGCTAGTAGCAACCGAATGATTCCGAGCGGTTGCTCCCATACTACAGCGTAGCGCAGCGGGGTGTATCCCTGATCGGTCAAAGCATTCACTTGAGCGCCCATGTCTAGCAAAAGTTGCACTGCCCCAAAGTGGCCAGAGATAGTGGCACAGTGCAGAGCCGTCCGACCATCGCGGTCTCTAATGTCAACATCGAGATCAGTGCTCAGCAGCTCCGAAATGCTGACCAAGTTTCCAGACTCGGCTGCACAATGCAAGGCCGTACCGTACCAATTTTCTTTTGTTGGGTCTGCTCCTTTATCTAAGAATAATCGTATGAGAGACTTGTGCCCTGTTGCCGCTGCTTCGATCAGGGCCGTGGTCCCCATTTTACTCGATGAGTCTACGTCGAACTCACCAGACTCCTCCAGTAATTGCTTAGCAAGGGGTTCAAGCCCGAAGCCCGCAGCAACGTGCAATCCATTGCGACTTTCCACCTCCTCAGCACTCCAGTATCCCTCTCGACGGCCTCGGCTGTATTGTGAGAGCTGGATTGAGCACGCTCGTTGGGGCGCTGCTCGGAGCAGCTTCAGGGCAAGGGTGTTGACACTTTCGTTGGACGCAATCCGTACGTGATCACCCCAGAAGCGCGCTGCGTAGCTGGCGAAGGGCTGGGTAACCATTAGCGCCTGTATTTCGGGTTCGTTCTGACGAGAGCCGAGAGCAAAAGTATCGTACAGCAGAAACGTGGTTAAGTTTTCCGCAATAGTCCGTTCACCAAAAGGAAAGATTCGGTTCTGGTGCTCGCGGAAGTACTCCTGCACCGAGTAATGGACCAGGCGGATAATGGAACTTTCCTTGTCTACAGTCACTAATCCGAGACAAGATGTTACCATCATTTCCTGCGACTGCCAGTACTTCCGATTCGAAAAAGTTTGTCCGGGCTTCAGGTTTATGGCGAGTGCTTCGCCGAGTTCCATGACTCGGAGCGGTCTCCTTGCGTGAGAGATCCACATCAGGGTATTCATTCCAAGCCGTTTACGCCCATCCGGTTGTTTCTGGATTCTCTGTAGTGTCTCTTCAAAGGCATCGTTAAGGCCACGAGGCATGGCGTCCAAAGCATCTTCCATCTCACCAATAGTAGGCTCGTTTAGGATCGCCTTAACTTGTAGTATGGCCAGCAGGAACCTACACACAAATCAGCTTATAAGTTTGTAGGGGTTGGGGGGATAGAAGGGGGGATGTTTGTTGACTGATGAATGAAATAGGTGGGTAGTGAATATATATCGGCGTACATTTGACGAGCTCCATGAACAACCTTCTCGATGATCTCCGTCTTGAAATCTTCATCAATGTCATCGACAGCTTCACTGCAATGAATCTCCCTAGATATATACTTCCTCAAATCGGAATCATCGGCCTTTATTATGATCTTGGAAGAGCCCTCGAGAACTTTCTTGACATCTTCCGGGTGGGGTCTGCTAGTTACGAATAAATTGGTAGAAGAGTTATCTCGTAGAGATTTCAGTAATTCAAGAAATGATTTTCTATGTTTGTTTTCATCACACTCATCGAGCGCATCAATAATGATGAATACTCTATCGAAATCCCGGCAAGTATTCAGAAGAGCCTGCTCCAAGTCCTGCTGCTGCGGTTTTCTCTGCTGGTCTTTCAGCCTCTGATATAGATCCAATACTGATCGTGGCAGGGTAGCCTTTGCCATCGCGAGCTGTTTTAGCAGGCCTGCCGTCATAATGTCTGTTGATTGATGCTCCTGATCTCTGTAGTCAAAGTATAAATGAGCTATGGCGACGTTCTGTCCAAGGAAGGTGTCCCTCAGCCGGTCAACCACGAGGGATGCCAAAATAGACTATTGAGAATCTTATACGTTAGCCAAGCTTTGTCAATCACTATCACCTCGTTTTCGAGAAATTGGTGTTGGTACAAGTAGGAAGATCTAATCTGAAATGATTACCTTGCCGGAGCCTTGAATGCCATAACACCAGAGGACATTGAGCCTAGGTTTTGGCTCATCACGCCAACGTTGAAACTCTCCATTTTGTAGAAGCCAATCTCCTGTATCATTCATGCGTCGCACACGAACATCATGGTGCTTCTCTTCATGCTTGACTACAGATAGCCATTCAAGGATCTGATCACGCTCCTCAACAGCACGAGACTCTTTGGCTTCAATGGCCTGATGTTCTAGCGACCGCTCTAACATACGGGTTCGATGGTCAACGCTCTATGCAATGTCTTGTGATCAGTATCGCCAGAATCAGAGGACGCCTGGGAACTTGTGGAGTGGGTTTGGGAGAGCTTCAGGAGCGAACCTTCCCAAGACCCTGACTACACGCTACCAAATGACTTTCACCGAAATGGATGAACAATCTCGATAAGACGTACTTGGATCAATTGGAATGTCTGCAGTTGATGGCTCAGCGTATCCAACACCTCAGCTGACGTCTTTGACAGTAGCGCACAACCATCGATGGTCAATGCAAATTGTATCCATTGGGCAAACGCTCGGAGATCTTGAACAGTATCACGATGGTCTTTCGAATTAAGTGGCCATTTCATACGACTCACTAGACTACTACCTGCGCTGTTCAGCTTCTCATATAACACTGTAAGCTTGGTCCGGCATGCAGATGTGCTGGTAACGAGGACTGAAGTACTGTCAAATGAGCGAACAGCTCCATTGCTTCTGAGAAATTTGTCGAGCTGAGAGAGGTTGAAATGGAGAACGTCAAGCTCTCTGAGCAGCTCCACAGCAGCTTCTTTGCCGTGCTTAGCCTCGTGGACGTAGGTCTTGGTAGCATCCTGTACGAAGCTTTTGTATCAGTATGACTATTCTCAGAAAACTAAATTATGCAAAGAAATACTCTGGCGAAGAGGTTCGGTGCAATTACTTCCAAAGCATAGACTGAAATGTGAGTCCTAGATCAAGAAAGGGAATAGCAACGCTAGAAGTACGAAGATCAAGACGATTTGCGGTAGTCTGTACTTCATTTCCAGAAAACATAGAAGGAGAAGAATCTCAGAAACGTGACTTAAGACGCAAATTACGTATCTCGTAAGAGAGGAGGCTTCATGATACACGTACCAGCGTCTGTGCGGTTATAGTGATGAGGCTCACAATGCCGACTGTGAGTGAGAAGGGATCCATCTCATGTCATGGCATGTGAGGTTCCTTGATGGACTGAACAGGAGAGCTCTCAGGAGGAGAGGAGCACGCCTGTTGACTATGTGCACACTCCAGGAAAGCGGAACAAGAAAATGCTGAGGAGTCTGTTCCTACTTGCCCATGACATATCAATTCTCCAGGTCGTGAGGCTCATGCTCATACTCTTGCAGAATCTCTTCTATTTAGGACGTGAGCCATTGTCTTGACCATACTGTGGAGACAATTCGAGGGAACATTGCGAAGCCTTTGGGTTGCGTCGGCCAATCGCAGGTATGGGACATTATTTTTAGAACAGCGCTTATTCTATACCATCCGAGGAGGAGCTGCACCATATCGGATCTAGCTCACCTGTCATCCACGGGAGGCCGAGGGCCGGTCGAAATAGCCATTTCCGATCGAGGGACTGTCCTCCTGGCTTACGTTACAGTACAGACGGGGTTACGATATAATACAGCATCAGATACACTTTACTCTCATTCAGCCTCTTGGGCTTGCGTTGTCTTCGCCTTCCCAGCCATCTTCACATTAGCCCACGACCTGAAGGTAGAATTATATTGCGATGCCATGCCGAGCTTCTTACTGCCGAACATCGCTTAAGGGTATCTAGAAAAATGTATCATGGTTGGAAGATTTGTTTCTTACTGTGACGGTATGATGTCTATAATGGAGGTAGACGCCTGTTTGCTACGAAGAGATGTAAGAGAGCAGCGGTTGATTTTAGATCGGCAAATTGCAAAACTACCACATTCGTATGGTGGAAAATCAAAGGTTCCCCAATCTCCAGGGATGGGTACCCAAGGAAGGAAGGAAGGTATACTTTGATGCTGAGCCTTTTATGATCCATGGTCAATGGCGACATTTAGGAGGTCTACGGGGCTCGTACCTTTGAGGACTCATGCGCTAGGAGGCTATTGTGCTAGGTACTCATGCGCGCGTTATTATGCCGGGGACTCATATTCGGGTGTCTGATATTTGGAGGGCTGATGCCCCTGAGGATTAGGGGACCTTTGGTGTTCCACCAGGCGAGTGTGGTATTTTTGCAATTTTCCGAGGAAAGTGTGGTATCTTGGCAAGCTGTCGATTTTCGATTGATGGTGTCTCACCTCGCGGGGAGAACGGACTAATAGGAGTCGTGATTCTGGGTTTGATCAGTCCTTGATACGAGACGATGTTTACCTTGCCTTGCCAGGCGATTGCGTAGGGTTCAAGGAAGCATGGCGAGCCCGCCCAAAGGAGAATGCTTCAAGAAGACGACTTGTGCTACCCCAGGTTATGCGTATCCAATCTCGGCTAGGTACTTGGTCGAGAAAATTGTAGATACATACGGTTCTTGAGCGCCATACTCCTGCTCAGCAATGTGAACAACATCTCAGGCCACTCAGATGGTAGGACAAGCACAATCTGAACCACAAAACACTAACTGCACCGAACATTGATTGACACGCAAGAAGAACCTACAAGACGAATTTCGATATCCTGCTTGCGTGTCCCGTCTATCCATAATAAAATTCTTCCGTGAGCCTATGACGATTGAGACTTTGTTTCCGATTACCCACCCATGATCAACGTAAAGTGTTTGTACTCAGCATACAGAACCGATCAAAACGTCGATGTCCCTTGTTCCCTAGGGACCAGCCCAAAGACCTCTCCGTTGCACCTGCTCCGCCAAGCCAGCATGTTTAGGCGGCCCGGTCTCCTTGCCAAAGACATCGAAGATTTCATTGCCGTCATCACGGCCAGCATTCTCGTGCTTCCATTCTTGTTGTGCCGCCGGTATCTCGCGAATACCTGTACCGTTTGGTGGTTCTGATTGGTAGAGCTTCAGAGATCCGTCTGTCGATTTGCCGAGAATCTTCGGAAGATCAATCTTGGTCGTCGCATCGGCGTCGGATACCAAATTAGAGTCGAAGCCATGCTTGCTTTGATCTAGGGTAGAGTATGAGGAGTGTGGGAATGATATGTGTTCCGAGAGAGGGTGGGATTTGGCAGGGATTTGGTTATCTTCGCCTTGGGCAGGTCTCAAGGGATGGCGGTCTTGACTGCTTGGATTTTCGGATACGATGATAAATGAATCGTCCATGGCATGTGGTGGGTCTGAGGTATTTGTATTCCCCCAGAGAGACGAGATGGCTTTGAGCATTCTTGGTATGGCAGACTTGCCAAGCGGTTGATTGATATGTGGGGTTTTGTGACAAAGAATGATGATACGTTGATGAGAGGAGAGGAAGACTTGTTATCTGTGTATATGTACACGACTCTTAAGTAATACCGTCCAGTTTGCACTCTGCACGCATAGAAAGCGAAGCAACGAATCAAAAGCGTGATTTCTGCTGGCGCCCTGCTCATACAGACGTACAGGAAGCCAATTTGCACAGTAGGATGAGACATGGAGGAAGATTCTATCCACACTAGCATAGAATTGTTTCCCAACGCCCGGACAGGCATCACTTAACCCGTCTCGAAGTTCGCTGAGGAAAGGACTCACTTACTGATCCGGATGTTGCTTCGAAGGATCCCCTCGATCCGTCAACGCCCGGTCCTCTTACGAAACGGCAACAGTTGCATTCGTTATGTGCGAGGTGTCAAGACCGACGAGCCCTTTCACCGTGTGCTGGTAGAGATGAGTAAGGCGAGCATCCTGCGGCTGGGACAAAAGATTTCAGCGCCCGGCTCTGATGCTGAACTTGGCAGATGGGATTCACACGTCAAGGAAATGAAGCAACAGGTTTGTATATGCTTTTGGAGATATTGATGCTCAGTCGCTTGCTGTCATTGCCCGAAATGGCTGGAGGCTGTCATCAAGGGCACATAGGACCAGGCAAGCCAGGCAACTATGAATCAGGCAACCTGCGCCCCTCATCCCTTCATGAAGTCTTTAGGCCTAGAGGTGTTAGCTTCTGAATTGCACAGTAGACAATACGTGGTCAGCGCTTGCATGCACTGCGATATTGCAGTGTATACTCTCCATTCAGGACTCTAATACTTGTTTGAACTATGAACCACAAGCTTTAGCGCCATGTGGAGAAAGCTTCGGCCCGTGCCAATTAGAAAAGTTCTAGAAGAGACCTAAAAATTTAAGACGCTAAGGTGCATTGAATTAGGTTCATTCTCGGCCTTAGGAATCATCAAAGGTCCGAATTCGGACGACGAAAGAGCTTAGATATCTGGGGGACCCCTCTTAGCGTGAGTTGGTGACATCATTCATCGTACGGAATATGTAATTTTGTCCATTCTTACAGAGTCCAGCAGATCTTCCAAGTCCATCCCCACAAACCCTCACGAAACCCAGTCCCCAATCCCCAATCCACCAAGAACATGTCCACCAACCTCTCCATCTACGCCATCCCCGTCGCCTGGCTCCTCTGCCTCGTCCCCCACGTGTACGCCGTCGCCCACCACGACGCCAAATCTCCCCAAAAGAAGGTCAACCTGACCCAACCCCGCTCCTTCGTCGCCAGCCTGGAACAAAACCAAGCCCTCGACAAAGCCACCAAGGACACCATCATCCGCGCCGAAAGCGCGCAACAGAATGGCTTCGAGAACATAGGGATTTTTGCGGCCGCGGTTGTTGTGGGCAATGTTGCTGGGTTGGAGCCGAGGTTTTTGAATGGATTCGCGGGGGCGTATGTGTTGAGTCGGATGGTGTATATTTGGGTGTATATCAATAATACTACGGCTGCGATGACGAGGGTGAGGACTACGGTCTATTTCAGTGGTGTTTTTTGTTGTACGGTGCTGTTTCTTGCTGCTGGGAATAAAATGAGGTAATATCTGTCGCTCGGTGGTGATTGAGGTGTGGTTGCAGTGTTGGAAGGCGCGGAAATAAATCCATACAGGAATCGAAGGTCCAAACCTTCCATGAACCGTAGTCTACTATAGACTTGAGCATTCCTCTCATCACCTCTTTTTCGCGGCTGCCTCCTCTTTCTCCCTCATTGCCGCCCTTGCACTCCTGCTGCCTCCTAGCTTTGGACCCTTGGGCCTCTCGTCCACTGGCTGGCCTCTGACGGGTTTCTTGTCCTGCGCAGCTTTCTGCTTGCGGCTTGAGATCGCATCCATGAACTCGCGTCGGAATTGTTCTGCAATGCGGTCATCGGCTGCTTGGTCGTCATCGGGTCCTTCATCTTCGGGTTCATCGTATATTTCAAGTTTTGTCTCGCGCATGACTTCTTCGACCAATCTGTCTCGCTTGACATCATTGCTGTTCCGTCTTTTCCGCCATCCGTATGGCTTGCCATCCCGGCGTAAACGTACTTTCCCCGTTGTCTCATCTATTTCTGGCTCTATGCCTTCAAGCTTGCGCTGTGCTGCTTTAGTCCGAGCGATGTTTCTCAACGTGGCATCAGGTCCAAGATCAATTTCATGGAGCTTGCCAAGCGCTGCGGGCTGACGGTGAATGCCAGCGTCAAGGAGGGCGCCATTCTCTGATAGCTCGTGTCCGTTATGGGCTAGGGTGGATGTGATTTGGATTTGATGATCACGCTTGGCTAATTCACGATCTATGTAGGCCATCCTTACTACGTTAGTCGCTGCGTCTTGCAGTGGTAGGAAGCAAGGAGGGGCATACGTACATGTGCTTATCCGTGGTTTCTGAGACCTGACCAGTCTGCGGCGCGAATCGCCCAATTACTAATTTGATATCTGCTGGCGTAACATCCTTCTCAACGAGTGCATCACTATTTGGCGGTGCACCCAGTGTGGTGGTACTGAGATTGAGGTTGGTGAACTCGATGCCACCCCTTCGTCGTTGAATGGCCTTGCGCTGCCGAATAAGTTCCGCAACTGATAATGTCGCTTCCTCGGATTGAGTCGGTGGCTTGGCAGTGTGTCCATTCTGAGCGACGAGTTCGCCGATGGTTGGAAGGTCCGGTATTATCAATGATGGAGCTGCTGAGGCATGGGGAGTGTCATCTTCTGCTATGTCAGTACGCTTGCGGTAGAACCTCCTCCGTTTTGCTGGGCGGGAAGAGTCTGCTGGAATACGATTGGGTTCCTGCATATCAGATGCCATCATCTTTATGCGTATATGGTGACAAATTGTGATCAAGCTGGAGGACTTATTCGGACAAAGCTGAAGCAAGGGAAGTGGGGAAGTATATGCGCAAGCCACTCGCTCCGTGTTGCCTGTTTCTGCTACAGGCAGGAATAGACGGGCCATCTATTCTAGCCACAGAGCCACAGTCCGCGTTGATTGGCTCCACATTTGTTAGCGTTCGGTCATTCTCTCCCACTCTCCTTCCCCTTCGTCAATCCTCATCACCGAAGGATCGTTGCAAATCTTCACAGTCTGCGATTTCTATCTCTCATCCTGAGTCTGAGAGAAGTGATTCGTTCACAATGCTTGCAACATGAATTCATCCTTCTAGAGGTCTTCCAACCAGCGCAACCTGCAGCCTGTCGAATCCCGTGTACGTCATGTCTCTAACCGTCAAACACCTCAACGGAGACACTACCTTCCTCCTCACCTTCTCTCCGAACGAAAGACGTCCCCCCTCACCTCCCAGCATACAACATCGGCAACCTCCAGGCACTTTCTCCATCCTCGTCGACCCATGGATATCTGGTCCCTCCACTATGTGGCATCCCAAATTTCTCCTCTCGCGCCATACCAACCCCTCTTGCATTCAAAACCTTTCGCATATATCTGATCCGAACGTCGTGCTCGTTTCGCAAGACAAGCCAGATCACTGCCATGAAGCTACCCTGCGCCAATTGGATCCTACATCACCAATTACAACGATACTAGCAGAGCCAGCAGCCGCCAAGAGAATACGAGGCTACAAGTTCTTTGACCCTGAAAGAGTCCATGCATTACGCGAATTCTCTCCGAAGAAGCCAGACTCAATCATCAAATTCTGTATCCCTCCGATTGTACCAGGCGGAAGCCCTGGCGAAGCCACCATCTCTTTTATTCCAGCCAGATTGGATGTATCAGGCGTTCATAACGCCATCGGTATCACGTACCGACCTCCTTCAACTACTTACGCTCCCTCACGACCTTTTTCTCCAATATCGCCGCATGGCGAGCCTCAATTCAAGCAATTCCCACAAGATTTTCCGGCAACGCAAAACCTACCAGTCACGCCTCCTGAATCGCCTATACCATTGAAAAGCGCCCTTTCTTCCTCTTCCAACGCCTTGTCCACCTCATCCTCGCCTCTCTCAAAGCAAAGCAGCACCTTTTCGAATCACAACCCCTCGATCAGTTCTGCAAGCTCAGTGACGTCGACCTCCCGCATGCACAGCGAAAAAGCCTTGTCCGTCATCTACTCTCCTCACGGCGTCAACTACCCCTTGATCCACACCTATGCATCACATCTTGTCAATACCGCCGCTCTTCCTTTGACCTTGCTCCTCCACTCTTTCAACCGCGTCCAAAACCCGTGGTGGATGGGTGGGAATATTGCGGCCGGTCTACCCGGCGGCGTAGAGATCGCGCAGAACCTTATGGCCAAGTGCTGGATCAGTGCGCACGACGAGGACAAGGATAACAGTGGCCTAAGCGTGATGTCAACAAAGACCAGGAAACATTCTATCGAGGAAGTGAGGACGATGTTACAGGAGGGGCGAGGGAGTAATACTGACGTTGCCAATCTGACATCCGGCGCGGAGATAGTGCTCAACGCATGAACATTGATTTGAGATGTCCTCTTGTACGATTGACGTTGTGTGGTTGAATGCTTTCTATATGGATGGCGACTGTATACGTTTCGCTAGCGCGATATGACTGGCCTGGCGTTCTTGAGGCATTTCGGTAAAAAGGATGATATACGAGGAGGCTACCTACGTACCACTGGAGGCATGGTATGGATTACATCTGGGAGGACATTTGGGAGGACATTCCACGAGGAACGATATACACGAGCACGAACATATTCAGCTATCACTTTCTGCAAATCTGTAAATATAGGAAAACAATTAGTTTGGTTTTTTGCTGTGCAACCCCGAAACACGATCTATGATAATAGCCGTTCGTGTCTCAATTTTTCGTCTACTTCGTCTACCCATGTTGGATTGAAGCTGTTGCTAGGGATTTGCAAAGGAGTATGATATTCGCAAAGTAAAGTGTATTCCCGTTCCTATGCATACATGTATGTATCTTTTGAATTGAGCTGCGAGATCGACTTTCATTACTGTGTAGGATACGACTAGAATAGTGAACAGACCTGAAAGCGGATACTTGAAGAGCGTGCCACGCTGGTATTCCGGTTCGTTCTTGCGAGCAAAAGGTTGGTTTGTGGTTTTGTGTATTTGTGATGTTTTGAGAGAAGGTGGGTGGGATTGTTGGGGAGGGAGGTTGTTGGGGTGGGGTTTGTGATGTCAGGTAATAGGGATGTGGTAGGGGTATAGAAGGGTTGGGAGGGAGGGTGAGGGGGTTGGGAGGGTGGTGCAGTGGTCTGATAGGTGATGTGATATAGAAGGGATGTGCGGTGGGCAATGTGAGGTAGAGGAGGGAGGGGGATTGGGAGGGTTTTGGTGGAGTTTGTATCTTTTGTGTGTGATGGTGTGATGGGAGGATAAGGTATATGGTGGGTGCATATGAGTATGTGAGAGTGAGAGAGTGAGTGAGCCAATGAGAGTGAGAGAGTGAGAGACTGAGTGAGTCAATGAGAGAGAGAGAGTGAGAGAGTAAGAGAGTGAGAGAATGAGAGAGTGAGAGAGTGGGAAACAGGGAAGATGGGGTATTAGGACAACAATTTAGGTGATTATAGAAGCGGCATAGATACCTTACGGAGTAGGTGTTTCGGATCGGATAGTAGAAGCAATAATGGGAAAGGTTGGATTTGAGGTGGTTCTGTTCTCGATTATGTGCTTGTATTTCTATAGTAGAATAATATAAATGCTACACTCTATTTCTAGGTCGTTTTCTTGTGGGGTATTGTAAATCTGAATCATACTGTACCCAATATTGATAAGTTCTTCACGGTGCTAAAAAAGGTGCTAGAGGATCCGAAACAACTCAGTCGTCGGAGGCTTGCTACCCAGGAGCTCATGCTTCGACCAGATCTTGAGCGATGTATGTATGACCTCCTCCTTCGCGACCTTCATACTCTCGGTTGCTGCTTGTTGATTCGGGTCGGTATGATATTTGTTCAGGATCTATCCGTAATGGAGATGCGTTCGATGCTCCCAACGGAGTCTGCGAATCTGTGTCGATCACCGTCTAGCGCTTAGACAGCTCACTCAGTTCCTGTCCCTTCGTATTCTCCTCACGTTGGAGCCACGGCTCCACCACGGATAGGAGCGGTCTCATTAGTAAGGAGATATCTCGGTGCGGCTACGCTGACGTTGTAATTGTAGAGTGTATCGATACCGCTTCCCTTGGGCCATATGGAGGCGATTATGTTGCCGTCTCCAACGGCGACCCAGCCTCCCATCTTTCGATTGACACAGCTCGCCTGTACCGCATCCAGCGATCTCGTGATGACACTCCAGCTCTCGTCTTGTACCCTTGCCGCGACATGAGTTTGGGTGTTGTAGCTGCCGTTCGTGAAAGGCAGGACGTTGGGAGCGAAATCGCGCGTCATTCTGATGACAACGACACATTCATTCGGTCCACCGTTCGCTAGACGTTCAATCTGAGTAAGTGCGATGTGGAATGGTCTACGGGACGTAGATTGGCATACCACTGGCTGCGCCATACGGCAATTTCCATCCACCCCGCGGCGTAATGCTTAAGTCGTCCTTCGAATCGAAAACGAAGCTAGCTTTGCTGTTTTTACGTAGCGAGAGTTTGACACCGAGAAGCGCATAGGCACAGTCATAGGGGTCCAGCGGTTTTCCGTCATTGCTTTCCCACAGTTTTTGTTGGGAAGAATCGACACAGACAGGTTGTGAAGTGACCACGAGAGATGGCGCTAAGAGCCCAATGCTAGAGCCTGCAGGGAAAAGGGCGGCGGCAAAGGAGGAAGAAATGAAGATCAGAACGCTGCCGATGCTCAACATTTCGCTGGCCAGGAAGATGTACGATGTATACGACCACGAACTCTTGCATTCAGAATATTCTGGGCTTTTGTAGGATCTGAAGGACGCGTAGAATGCAATTTAGATCAATACATAATTGCTCCATGTGCTTCATGACGTTTCCAAGGAGCTTGACCATGCGTACCTGATTTGTCAGTGCCTGCCATGTGGGGCCCGCTTGTCGCGTACACATAAAACAAGTCTCATATAATAAGACGCTCATTGGCGAATTTCTTTTCCGAAGCGAGAAGCGTTTGCGCGGGTAAGCTGAGTTTAAGGAAGTCAGGAAGATGAGCGTGGACCTTTAAGCGATGGAGTCGATATTGCACGAACAATATCCTACTCACATTCACTCAACGAGCCCAGCCCCAACAGTCTCGCCACCAGCTCTTATGATGACTCTGCCTCCCTGCTCCAACGGTATTGGGTCATCAACCTCCACGACAACCTTGGCAACGCTCCCCGGCTTGATCAGTCGGGGCTTGCCCTTCACAGGCGCTCCAGATGATTTCTCCAGCTGAGCGACCAATTTTGTGATCCTGCCAGGCGCATGCAATCTCCCTTTGTGAATCTCGCAATGCATGGGTGTGATGTGCTCGAAAGCCAATAGTTTGACGGTGAAAGATGCGATGCAAGGAACGGGAGCAGTAGGTGCACAGAGGACGTCGCCAGACTTGAGACACTTAGCCTCGATATCGGTCAGATGCAGGATTACGTTCTGGCCTGCGACCGCCCATTCGGCAGGCTCAGAGTCAACTTCGAGACCCTTGACGGTTGCTATTTGATTAGCTGGCACTACGAGGATCATGTCACCAAGCTGGAGATTGCCCGCATCCAGACGACCTGAAACGGAGAGTGAATTCTGTACACCACCCCGGAATACATCATCAATGGTAAGTCGGAGGGGTTCCTCTAACGCGCGAGCAACGGGTTCAGAAGATTCGAGAATTGTGATAAGAGGCAGGCCGCTATACCATGAAGCCTTAGGATCGTCGATCTTGTGGACAATGTTTTCCCCTGTAATGCCCGCACACGGTACGAAGGCAAGGTTCTTGCTCAAAAAGCCGGCGCTTATCAAAAACGAAGAGACCTGCTGTGATATTTCATCGAAGCGATCTTGAGACCAGTCAACAGTGTCAAGCTTGTTGACCGCGGTAACAACACGCTGAACGCCCATGCTGCGCACAAGCAGAGCATGCTCTTTAGTTTGGCCTCTGAGACCGGACTCGAAATTGCCTGTGCTGGCATCAATGACGAGAACAGCGAAATCTGCTCGACTGGCGCCGGCAATCATGTTAGGGATGAAGTCGCGATGGCCTGGGGCGTCAAGTATAGTAAAGGTGGTTCTATCGGTCTGAAACTTGTTCATAGCGATATCGATTGTGACACCCCTTTCTCGTTCTTCCGTACCTTGATCGAGAACCCATGCCAAAGCGAAAGACGACTTGCCAAGGCGTTCAGCCTCCTTCCTGTACTTGTCAATAGTCCTTTTGTCAACAACGTTCAGATCGTGGAGCAACCGGCCCATGAGTGTGCTCTTGCCTGCATCCACATGACCTAGTGCGTAGATATCAGATTGGCGAATAGGGTCACTGTTTGGGCGCAAACATACCGATCACTACAAAATTTACCGCATCTTTTGGCTTTGACTTTTCGAATTCCACTAAAACATCGAGATGCTTGCGTCTAATCTTTGGCTCTTCAATTGTAATGTTCTTAACGCCCTTTGCCACGTCATGGAGAGGGTTGCTGTCACTGGCCGGTTGTGGTGACTGCTCAACCCGTTTTTGGCTGGAAACCCCCGAGTTTTGGGCTTTCAGAATAATGTCGTCAGGGCTCAGTCCTGTAAAATTGAATTCAGTATGTGGCTCACAACCTCGCAGTACATAGTGATCTGATGATTCAGAGCCAGGGTTTTTGGCGTTCACTGAGTATCCGAGCATCGTTTGCGCAAACGTTGAGGGGGCTGCGGCCAGTGTAATATCAGGTAGCTTCTCGACACTTGAATCTGGAGGAGGCTCGGACACAGGAGAAGGCACTACGACGGACTGCCTGGCTGGAGCAGGAGCTAGGTTCGATAGCATGCGCGTAGGATATTCTCTCGTTTGCACGTTATCTGCGTTCTCGGCAACTGGACTTTGCGGCGTTTGACCTGGCGAGGCCGATGCAGCGTTTGGTTGCGTCCCTGGTGGCTTGCCTCCAAGTCTATCGAGGAGAGCCACAGAGCTTGTAGCATAATGACCGTCCTCAGCTCGTTGGTTTTCTTTCTTCTTACGAGCTGCAGCCAAAGCGGCAAGCTTGGATTTCGGGGCCCCTACCGGCTTGGATGCACCGCCGAGTAGTCTGCCACGGGGGTGGAGAGGCTCGATGAGGATCTCGCCACGACGATCTTGTGGCACACTGAGCCAAGGTGAGTCCTTGAAGAAATCTACGGCCGAGAATCTAATAGAGCAACAATGCAACGGCTTTTGAGGGTCCTTTGGCGCCCCGAAGTTCTGGTCTTGGATGTAGAGTCCAGCTACTGATCCTCATCGGCTTCTCAGCCAAAACCCCCCAGAGAAGTCGCAGACTGCTCGGCCGTGAGGGAACGGTGATATATGTCCTTATAGTGAAAACGATTATAAGTTGAATTACAAGCTTACCGTTTCGTTTCTCTCCTTCCAAGTCGGCCTTCCTTTTTTTCTGTTTCTTGGACTCTGTGGTCGTTCTTTGACCTAAACCATATTAATTTCTGGACGTTGTGTAATTGGAGGGAATGTCTTCTGACTCAATAGATAGTTCACAGTCTTTTCAATGTCATAGTAGTAATGCCACAAGGAGTCTTCAATCTCCTTGTCTGTTAGAGATAATTCGTTGCCGAGAACATCTCGAACTTTGGCGGTCCCTAAACGAAGTTGCTCTGGAGAACGTGTTAGAGGGGCGTATTGAACTACCAAACTGAGATCAGAGTTTCGAGAGACAAGATCAAGGTACCTTTGTCGTTATTGCTAATATGTTCGTCACGATCAGACTCGGCGCCGCCGTCAAAATCATCAAGCTCGTCCTCTAAATCAAGAGCTTTTACTAGTTTGTGCCTTGACATAATGAGAGCAAGGCAACCTCGTTGTCAGTCTCGTCAAGAATCCTGGAGGATGTGGCTGTGTCAGAAATCAGTACTGTAGGTGTGTAGTTACAAGATCTTACCTTAACGAAGCGAATTAGGGAGAACGCCAAGAGAGCGCCAAGAGAATTATTCCAAGTGCCTCCTGCCGAACGGGCCGACTTATTCTATGGTCAAGCCTCAACAATTCAAGTCAAGGTGACCCGTACCATGGCGTTGCAACCTTCTAAGCTCATCTTGTCGGGTAGTTTTCGCTCGGTGAACACAGCATGTATTCGCGTCGGTAAGTATGAATGGGAGTGGGGCTTTGGCACACTTCTAGATGCTGCCGATGCTGACCCAACCCTCTTTTCTAGCGGCTCACCTCAAACAAATACCACTTGACTTTGACGTCGCGCGATCGCCGTTACTCAAGGACTCTCCATACTTGGGAAGACTACTAGGTAATCATGAACCGATACTACAGGCCAACTACGACAACGGTGAATCAATTCTTCTCACTCAATCCCTCAGTATGCTGGACCTTCTGGAAGACTCTTATCCTGGCCGACGGCCCCTTATACCACCTGTGACTGATATGACTGCGCGTTGCAAGGTCAAAGATCTCGCAGCTTTGGTCCTCTGTGGTATAGAGCCGAAGCAAGAGGTAAAGGTACTTCATGCCCTTGAACAGGACTCTGTTGCCTGGGCTCGAAAATTCCTAGCCTCAGGTATGAGAGCCTTCGAAGATATCGCAAAAAAGTGTGCGGGACTGTATTCTGTCGGCGACGAGCTTTCAATAGCTGACATTTGCCTGGTAACAATGGTCCAAGCGTCCTACAAATACGGTATAATTTTTGATCAATCCCAATATAAATCTGGTGTCATGCGTTATCCGACTATCCAACGCATCGTCACGGAATGCGAGATGATACCTAGCTTTATGCAAGCTGGAATACCTAAAGAATCCTCTGGAGAACGGTGGAGGAAAGTATCAAGGGAACCAAAACTTATATCATATCACAGAATGGACTAACTGTACGACTGCCAGGAGGCGACCGTTCGGAAGTCCATCGAATGGCATCCCCTGGACTCGGTCTCCACAGCACTCATCTGTCATGCGTCTATCCTTACAACGTGCATCTGTGCTAGACACAGAGAGAGCGCCGCCTCTCCTCAGATCATTATTAATGTCATTTGCCCGAAGGTTACCTCGACTCCGCCATCCTCTACTTCTGCCTATGTGACAAATTTCATAATAAATATGGCAGATGCGCACATCTCAGTATTCAAATCGACTGAATCACGTCTGACAACGCTGCTTATGAAACGTCCAGTCCGCCTTTTGGCAAGCAACAGAGCAGTACTGCACATCCTTACACCGAGAACATTTTTTGATCGGGCTCGTGTCTCCACACACAGCGCAACCATCAATAAGAGCCGGAAGATCCGTGGGAAAACCGCTCGCACCGGCACTGGCAGTTCCCTTCGCTGCGAAGTCTGCTAGGCCTTAGCTCTAACTTACACACTGTGCTACGCGTATAGCGCGGTCACTCACCGAGCATGGCCATAAGCAAAGCCTGCGTTCCGTCCTCATTGTTCACATCACCAATGAACCCCATGTACCCATCTCCATGCTTCTCAAGCACAGCAGGACACTGTGCCGTATCGACTTTACTAGGCGGAAACACCAGAGACTGCGTACGGGAATTTTCGGTGGCGATATAAATCTTCGCCTCTGCAGGAACCTCCTTGAGATGGATCGTCTTCATACTGTACGACTGCTGCAAACTCGCAAAGGCTCCAGCCCCAAAAACAGATTTGAACGCCGGATTCAGCGCGAAAGTCGTACGATGGTAATTGCCCATTCCCCAAGACAGATCCATGTTCTCGGACAAAGCGATGAAATCGGGACCGGAGACGAAGCTGCTGAAGTTGCAACACATGACGACGGTTCCCCCAGCTTTGGCATACTCCGATAACTTTTTCTGAACCTTTTTGAACTTCTGCTTTGAGAGGCCGCCATCGATGACCAGAGCAGCCTTGAGCTGCGGAGTTGGTTGAGAGATATGCTCGATGACCGTCGCCTACAAATTTTTTGGAATCAGCGCTACTGACATAACGACGAGCCACATAGATGGAACTGGTGGCCGAAGAAGTGGGTCCTGGATCATGCATCTCACATCACAAAACTAAGACAGGACATACCGCTGTAGATTTCTGTACTATATCGTAGCGGGCTTCGATCTTCTTACGTAGATCGGAGTACATGTCTTTGAAGAGGCTGACCTGCAACTCATCTCCCAGCTGCACAAGAAGAACTTGGGGCTTACTGTCTGCCATGGTGCGGGAAAGGGCAATATGAAGTGCTGGAGGTGTTGATCACAATCAATCTCACTTGTAAACACTAATGGAGAAACAGTACAAGGTTATGAAATTCATGGGTGAGGAAGAAGAAGAAGATATGAGGTTACTGTGGACATGGGTTGCTAGTGTCCGCATGGAAGTGCCGACCCGACCCAGCTGCAAGGATGGTCGACTTGTGCTCATAATTATCGCAACACGTTTATGAAGTCGGTAGGTGGCTCCAGCAATTCATTGTTTGAAAAAACACTTGCCTTACTTGCAACTTCTGTAGCAGTATCTTACATACGTGATGGACATAAACATTGAACGAAGCCATCTCATGCATGGCATGTTTCGCTCAAAGCTCAATCAATTGCTCCTCAACTTGCTTGGGCTGCGGCTGATGACTCGGCACTGCTGGGAATGCATCCTGAGTATATGCGTTGTTGGGTTGGTATGGTGCCTCGTAATTTTGCTGCTGTGGTGGTGGTGCAGCCTGCTGCTGCTGCCAATACTGCTGCTGCTGTTGCGGCGGTGGCGGGACGTATTGCGGGGCGATTGGAGGCTGATAAGTCTGCTGCTGCTGCTGTTGATGCTGCTGTGGCGGTAGCGCCTGAGAAGGTTGCTCGGGCGATGGCGCAGATCCGTAACTGTGGTCTACCCGCTGCTGCTGGTAAGATTGTGTTGGTGAAACTTGTGGCTGACTCCTGTTGTAGTACGCTGCATGTGGGTCTTGGACATTATTTACGGTGGGTGTCTGTGAAAGTGGTTCCAAAGGACTCGGCTGATACTGCTGTGGCTGGGATGGGTATGGTGCTTCCTGCCTCTGTGTGGATGTCTGGGGATACATCTGCCGACTAGACGCTCTTTGGGGGATCTGAGTATGCTGCGAACGTTCGTAACCGGACGAGGTATGAGATGGGGCTCTATCGCGCTGCACGTAGTGTGTTTGAGAAGGTGGATAATTGCCGTAATGACTTTGTGTAGGGTAGGTATCAGGCGGAGGTCCGCTCATATTGTAATAGCTTTCCGCTCCGCCTTGGGAATCGGATGGTTCAGATGGTATGGTGGGATACATAGAAGATTGTGGCGGTGGGTATGATCTGTGGCCCTTCAAATTGTGCTGGCTGTAGGTGTGCGAAAGTCGGTCTTCCAACATCTTATCATAATATCGTACCACAGTAGCCAATTTAGAATGTAGATCGAGTAGGGTATCTGTAGCGATTAGCGACTGAATACCAATTATGTTTGGGTTTACAGACCATGCTTGCTCATAGTCTCGCCATACGATCTGGCGAGTTTAGGCCTCAGAGCACCAATGCTGTCGTACAACTCCTGTATCTGGGGCTCCCTTAAAACAGTCCCAGGTGGCTGATGTTGTAGTCGGTCCACCAGAGTAGAGAATAGATTGATGTTTTCCGCTTCTACAGGTGTAAGCTCATACTTGTTATTGGGCAAGACAGTTGCGTTGGGCATGGTCGTTGCGTTATTAGAGGCATGTCTCTTCAGATTAGCTGCGTGCTTCTTCTTCTGTTCCTCCATTTCTCTTATGGACGCCGCAATTGCAGCATTGAGATCAGGGTCTTCTTCTTCTTCTTGTGCCGGTGCTTTGACAGCCTTCGACGGGCCATGCGTTACTGGCGACTTTTGTTGCGCCCGTAATTGCGTTTGCGGGACGAACCCAGCGCCAGAATGCCCTTTGACCTCTTCAAGGCTCATCTGTAGTGCCCTTTTTAGATCATCATCGAATCCCTCATTCAATCGCTCCACCCGAGCATCTCGGGGTTGCATGGGATTGCCATGTCTTATTATGCTCGCATTTCCCTGAGCCAGTGATCTCTCCGGAAGAGGTCCCTCTCGTGATTTGCTGGTCAGCTTGGCATAGCATCCGTCATCCACCCTCACGGCTTGCATTATACCCAAGTGCGGCAACGGCACAGTGTGAGTGGAGCACTGTCCATCGAATACATTCCCGCAATTTCTGCAGTGGTGTTTCCGATTTGTGAAGCTGAACGCTGTTCGACAGCGCATGCAAACATCGGAGTCGATCCATTCTGGGGGCTTATAGTTGAGTCAGTATATTTCGGAATAAAGGGTTTTTGCACTAGACCCACCGCACTGCTGTCAAGCATACTGCTTGACATCTCAATCTTTGGAGGAAATATAAAGCGCTCGCTCTGAAGCCTTCTGTAAGTCTCTCCAATATATGATGCGTCGCTTCTTCCTTGTGTGCCGCTTGCCCAAGTTTGTATGAGCTCTAAAATTTTATTCTTTACATCGTCATTGGGTGCAGCGTTTCCATATGCTTTGAGTAAAGATGTTAGGTTGTCCATGAATTCTCTTGAAGCGATCTCGGCCAAAAAGTGTGATCCTCCATTCTTGACACATGTATCCGTGAGCTATGGAGAAGTCAGCTTCTGAGGATGGCAGCCTACATAGTCATCAGTCGGCAGCCATACCGCGAGCGTTGCTAGCTGAATGTTTGGATTTTTGTTTTCTATCCGCCTTTTCAACGATCTCATGGCCTCCTTTGGCTGAACACTCTTTGATCGAATTACATCGGAGATTTCCAGGTTCAGAGCAATATCCTCCAAGCTGGACGATGTTGCCTTCGCGATCTGTTCATCCAGGGCGGTGTTGGACGCGAACCAGCTCGTCATACTGTTATACTAGGCACTCGCCTTGCTCAAGACTTATCCTAGTGCACTCGCTGCAGTGACAACTCTTCGATTCCCAATGCTTCACGGAGAATACAGACAGAATCTGGTAATGAGCTTGTGTAACATGTTAGATTAACAAATATGTTTCTGCGTCCAGCCCAAATAGTTACTTAGATGAACCTGAAGCAGCTTCACTTAGCAAGGCTTGGCGTCTCCGGCATGACGAGGCATGCATTAGCGCCAGCGCGGCTAAAGTTGATGCCTTCCTCAGTATGTTCAGGGTGACGAATCCTGATATTTTGAGGTTCAGTTAATACTCTAATGGATTCTGATAATGCTCGATATTTGAGCCTGTACACGACTCCTTCATAATCTTTGACCAATTCAAAATCTGGGAGTCCTTGCTGCTAATGTTCGAAGCACCACCAATACCTCAAGCAAGCGGCGTCCAGATCATTGCGCTTCGCGTTCGTGAGAAGCACAATGGGAGCGCGGTTTGGAAGACCTATTGTTGATGGTTTATTGAAAGCCTTCGACCTCTAGATCGCCCGCCATGACACTGGGAGACCGTGCGAATGGGAGAGTTCTCTCCCGCGCTAATGGGTATACAACCTCAAACCGACAGAGCGCTGTCTATCTGAATCCAGGCTGGAACGGGAGCCAACCCAACCTTCCTACATCAACTCAAGATGCGCCGGCTCAGGCACGATTTCCTCACATCAAAGACCTTCAAGCCAAAGTGGATACTACAGTCCAGAATATCGATACCCGTATACCGGTATGTCATATTACCTTTGCTTATTATAGTGTTTTAAGGAGATATGTTCGTAACTTACGCTTTATAGATCAAGCGTCTGCTGAGTGATACACACCAGTCTGCGGTTCAGGTTGGCACAGATGTCTCCTTTAAGCGCCCTGATAAAGCCTACGTTGAGTACCTCATCGCCGCCGAGCTTTTAGTAAATATCATACCAAAACACAAAGACTTCCCCTCAATTGCTGGTCGGGAAGATTTACGGCAGATTTACAGGTCGCTATGCAAGGTAAGGGGCCCCGGAGTGTTTGCCGTCCACGATAATTGTTTGGTGGTGCTGCCTGAAATCATTCTTAGAGTCTGAAGAAGTTCAAGGCTAATGTTATGATGGATAGAAGCACGATTCTCAGCACGAGATGTTCAAGCAGATCTACAACACCATTGTCGACGATAACGCTAGGAGTGGTGTGAGACCACTTAGTGAAATCCAGCCACCGTTCGATTTACCAAGCTCTTCGAGCGGTCGCCCTCGCCCCCTGTCTATGCCGGACACGCCAACAGCAAATAGAGAACCTCCAGATGAATTGTTTCTGAACCCTGCGCAGCCCCGTACAGTACCCCGAAGAGACCGACCCATGGTACATCCCAAACCTGATGCGCTTTCGGTACATGCAGTACTGCAAGACAGGTCTTCACACGGCAGGAATAGTGATGAGATTGCCGAGAGATTTTCTCAGCTACGGATACAGCGCAAGAATGAGCGAACCAATGGTGCTGCAAGATCTCGCAGGGATCTGCGTAATGGAGCTTTAGATATGCACTCACCTGCGGAGTATACTCCATCCTCCTCCGAAGATTCAGCTACGTTTACGGACCAAAGCCAAGCAAGTTCAGTCGCTACCCCACATCCCGGAAAGCCTTCTGGACCACGTGAGATGCAGCCGCCGTCCACCTTTCCTTTACCACCTCCCAAGATACCACTAGACAACAGACTAAACGTTCAGCTACCAAAGGCCCCCGCCCCTTCATATGACCCCTCGAAAGGCAACATACCTCCCATCAGAACAAGTTTCAAGAGTAGCCAAGCCAATACCGGCATGCACTCAGCCTCGCCTCAGTCTTCTAGACCTGTTCCTAGCGGTACACTCTGGACTAGTGAGTACTCCCGCGTTGGGAAATCTGTCAACAGCGACGTCGAGGCGCCGCTGAGAAATTCCATTTCTACAAATACGCGTTCTCCAACATCGCTATCAGCAGCAGAACTGTACGACCGTCTTCAAAATACCAAAGTACTCCTAATAGATGTGAGAAGTCGCCAAGAGTATGACCAGGGACATGTGTTTGCTAAGTCAATCATCTGTGTCGAGCCGTTAAGTCTCAAAGCGGGTCTCTCGGCGGAGGAATTGGGTGACAGGCTCGTAGTCTCGCCGGAAAGCGAGCAGTCATGTTTCGAACGCAGGAACGAATTCGACTCTGTCGTATACTATGATTGGAAGACCCAGACGGATCGCTTCCTTAGGGGACCGCCCAGCGGTACCGAGTCTGATGCCCTCAGGGCTTTACACGATACTTTGTACGAATTCAATGATGACAAGCCCTTGCGTAGATCACCTATTCTGCTCGAAGGTGGCATAAGTGCTTGGATTGATCTCGTTGGGCCCCAAGCTCTCGCAACGTCGGAGACTGCAGTAATGGTGGGATCTATGAGATCGCAAAAGCAAGGGAGGCCGATTGGACGTGTGGCAAAGGCAAGTGCGAACTCAAGTCTTGAGGTACGCAAGCGTAGGTTGAGGGATCAGAAACCGCTCACCCTAGACGAAGAGAGGACTTGGTTCGAAAAAGCACACAAGGAAGAAGTTGACCCTGCCGACTACCAGAATACCCAGAGCGACGGAGACACAGATTTGGAGAACGAGGAACCACCCTCACCATTCATTCATACTTATGAAGAATTCCTGAAAAGATTCCCTGAGGCACAATCGGTACAGCAGTCGATGATGGTCTCTTCATTACCTCCCCAGGTCCGGCCACTACCTTCATCAGCTCTCTATCCACAGATACCCAGTGTACCATCACGGCCAGCCCCCGCAGTGCCTCGGCCAAGCTACAGCGGAGTATCAGAGCGAGAGTCTACACAACTCTCTCCAGCCTCACGGCAGCCGTCGGCGAACCAGTATCCTCTTTATACACCGAGGTCTATCTCCCGCTACTTGAAGCTCCCACGGACAGGGCTTATCAATTTCAGCGTGACCTGCTACATGAACGCCACCATTCAATGTCTAATTGCAACAATACCTATATCTCAATTCTTCCTCGACAACAAGTGGAAAGATCTTACTCAAAAGAATTGGAAAGGCTCTAACGGCATTATGCCTCAGATCTTTGCCAATCTCGTACAAGCCCTCTGGGTCGACGACGGGAATCCGGTGCGGCCAACGTCTTTGCGGAAATTTTGCGCCCGCCTCAATCAAGAATGGGGCGTTGACCGCCAGCAAGACGCCAAAGAATTTTTTGATTTTATCGTCGACTGTCTCCACGAAGACCTCAACATTAATTGGCAGCGACATCCTCTTAACCCTCTTACTGCAAAACAGGAGCTGGATCGAGAGCGACTACCCATTCAGCAGGCTTCCAGAATCGAGTGGGATCGATACACCCACCGCGAATCATCGTACATCTCCGAAAGGTTTGCGGGTCAGCATGCCTCCCGCTTACGCTGCACAACCTGCCGCGGCACCTCCACCACGTACGAAGCCTTTTATAGCATCAGTGTTGAAATTCCACGAATCGATGTCAAACATGGTCAACGCCCGTGGGATATAACCGACTGTCTGCGCAGCTATTGCAAGGAAGAACGACTCAGTGGGGACGAGGTATGGAAGTGTCCATATTGTAAATGTGAGAGAGAGGCTACGAAACAGATCACCATCACGCGGGCACCTCAATTCATGGTCATCCATTTCAAACGCTTCGAAATGCGTAGAGGTGAGAGTGCGAAGAAGGTCCATACACCGATCAATTTTCCGCTTTTTGGGTTGAATATGGAACCCTACATGATCCCACCGTCGCTCAAGGGAGGCGATCATAAATCCGACAGAGCGATTGAAACTTATGCAGATCCAGCAACTACGCCGCCATATCTTTACGACGCGTATGCTGTTATGAGACACATTGGCTCATCTGGGGATGGAGGTCATTATATTTCGCTTGTTCGAGACGCTGCCAGGGGAAACGTATGGCGCAAGTTCGATGATGAACGTGTGACGGACTTTGATCCTAGCAAGATGAAATCCGGTCAGGGGTTGCAGAACGAGCAGGCATATATTGTATTTTACGGGAGAGCTGTGGCACGGTAATCGTAAGGATGAAAGGACATTTACTAATCACGCGAAACGACTAATGGGCACTCGGAATGACAGCGGAGGTACTATCCATGTTAGATGTTGGAACGCGGGACATTGGAAGGCATAGCGATGGCGTACTATTCATGACTTTTTGGATGCATAGCGTTTGATGGGCGAAGAATACCATAATATCGAATGCAGCATTTCAGCAATATGGATGACCCTTCTTCATATGCCCTCTACAACAATGATAGAACTACCGCCTGACACCACCAATCTCCTTTCCAGCCCGATAACTCCCCACCTTCTCCCACTCAACCTTCTGCCTCGTCACCGGCAATTGCCTCCTCAAGCTCTTAAACTCCCCCTCACTCAGCCTGCCAAACCCCCTATTCAACTCCTCCTGATACGCCTTCTCCACCCTGGCGATCGTCCGCATGATATCCGCCGCCGAGCCCGAGACGTTCGTATCCGGAACGGTTTTGGAGGTCGTGAGACGCACGTTGCCGTCCTCGTAGTAGTGGACGTCGCATTTCAACGTCCCGCGCAAGGTGGAGGTGGAGGGGTCGTAGGTGTAGATTGTGCGCAGGCGACCGTTCCAGAAGTTGGAGGGGGAGTATTTGTTTGCTACGAGGAGGATTGCGAGGCGGGTGTCGGTGTCTGTAGGGATTATGGCGGTGGTGGAGGCGGGGTAGTGTTCTTGAGCGTGGGTTGAGAGGGCTTTTGAGAGGGAGGAGCTGTAGAGGGAGGTTTGTTTAGTATCTATTGGTGGGAGGGTTGTTGTGATGGGGAAGAGTGTAGAGTGCGTACATGAGAGTTTTGTGTTCGGAGTCGACGTTGTAGGATCGCACATCTGATGCTTTCTGCACTGCGTCAGCTTATAGGTTGCGTTGTTCTTTAGATGTAGCCGTACTTGTGTTATATGATCGAACGCGAACGAGCTTGAGCTTTCCGCGTCGAAGTATCTGCCTTCTGCGAGCGAATTGTAAGAGCTGACAAGAACCTACGATCTCAATGTCAGGCTTCTTTCCTTGGATCCCAGTACAAGATAAGGAATGTCTCACATGCTTGGAAGCCCCGGGCAGCTTGACCGTAGTCAATTGCACCTCGTTGTATTTTTTGAAAGCCGGTCTAGCTGACTCGAGCAGGTTGCGGTCGTCTGGTGTCAGGGCATTAATGTCTATGATTGGTGAGCTGGCAAGGTATGTAGTGCGTAGTTCGGAGGGGGCGGTGGACCTGCTACGACGTCTGATAACTGTAATTGGCATTAGTGAATCATGCTCAGCTGGCGAAGTAAAAGCGTACCTCTCCAGGCGGAGCACCTTCGATGAATGCAGAAACCGCTGCGACATTGTCTGATGACATGATGATAAGGCAATTCAGTTCCTAATCTAGGGAGTGTTCATGTAGGCGGGTTTGATATTGTGAAACGGATCCAAATGAAGATTCAAGGTGCCTCTACGAAAGATAATCTAATCACGACCTAGGTGGAAGAGGAACGAAAAGAGGCCTGGTCACCGTCACAACATCGTCTGGTAGTCTCTGTGCATGTACAACGCGCTCTCTCCGCTCCAACAATGCAGTCGCTAATGGGGTATCTAAATATCAGTGATACATGGAAGCAGTCCTCTCCATCTCATATGATGCTAAATAGTGTCACTCAATGCTCATATTCATCAACCCGTCGTGAGTGTCCGTCATCCCCTGCAGTCCAACGCGCTTGGTCGGCCCAGGGGTTCCATTCACGCTGCCAGCACTGCCATTGCTGCTTATCCTCTCACCTGCAACCTGAACGCTGGGCACTTCTCGATTGCTCTTCGGCGTGCCCCACCACCCGCTATCTCGTTGCAATGGCGATTGCGGAAGTATTGGGCTATTCTGTAAGCTTAACCCCGGAGACACAGCGCGGCGCTTGAAATAGTTGGGGTCGAAGTCATCATCTCGCATGCGCTTGTTTCCTTTACGAGGGAGTTCAAAGACAGTGGTCTGGGGTGCAGATGGCAAAGATTCCTGGGAGTAGGATGGCTTGACAGCATTTTGTGGTGGAATTGTTGATCGAATGGAAGATAAAGGAGCGTCCATGTTTATATCGTCGCTAACCCCAGAGGAACTTTCTCTTGGTGCTATAGATGGTGGTGGTGTTCGCATTCGCTCGTCGAGATTGTTCCAAAAGGATGGCCCTCCAGTATGTCTAATGGCTTGATGTGTGAATGTACTTGAAGATCGCCTGCTGTTCATCGAAGCATCAGACATTGACTCCAAGCTGTCTAACAGACCGGCTGGAGCAGGAGGAATGTTTGGCGACGACGCTGTTGTCGTGGGTTGCGAGGGCTGCAGACTTATATCATTATCGGCATCGTTTTCACGAACTTGACGAATGACCTCGGCTTCACGCTTGACTTCCGTATCGACAGGTGCTCCTTCTTCAAGAAGAGCAGCTCGTATCCTTGCAAATCCTTTACTTTTCGGCTAAAGGATATGTCAGCACAGCCCACTGATCCTAGTGAGATCAAGGTTTGGTGTAACGACACGTTGATTGACATACCAGCATGTTTGTCCTCCGAGTGACCGCCCTTCGAATCACATTTCTTCGATCATCTAGAGTGGGCGTAACAGGGGTAGGGATGGGCACATCTTCGTGTGACCGTATCCGCCGTAAGCTTCCCCCATCATCACTTTGCTCCGCATCAGAAATCTGCATATCCGTTGTTCCCAGACTTAAGCTCTCTCGCCTCGAATTCAATTCTTTCTTGATGAAGTGATCTGGAAAATACCCTCCATTGATGCTCAGGCTGCTCTCAATGCTTCTCAATAATGGAGGCGATGAAGGTCCCGGTGAATGCTTAGCGCTTTGCCCGCTAGCACTACTTGAACTCCATCTACTTCTCCGGGACTTCATCCGAGCTCTCTGGTAACTCATCAATTTAGTCGCTGCGTGTGAGAACTCTCCGACACCGTCTCCGCCAGGACTAAACACCAATGGACCAAAAGGGTTCACGAATCCGTGTGCTGTAATATGAACATGAGGTGTCATGTGAATGGTATCATCATCCTCTCCGTCCATTATCGCGTCATCATCTGACGAGCTGCCCGACTCGCATTCCATCATGTTTGAGCTACCCACAGAGCTTGATAAACCTGACTTCTCTCCTCCCACCATTGCACCCCACAAGGAGCTTGGTATATTGCTAGGCGACTCAGGGACGTTGAAGCAATTTGTTTGACTGCCAAAAAGACCTTTCCGTGACAGAAAACCTCCTCGGGACCCAACGATTGGTGATGATTCCGGCGAAGACTCAGCCAATGTGGAGTGATGGAGATTGGTGGCAGCTCTCGAAAAATCCATTCCTCTGGACCTTCGGGGCAAAACAGAGGCAGGAGAAGGATAAGAAGCTGAAGAGTCCGGTACTGGGGATACGGGAATGCGTTTCGATAGATTGGCTGTGCTGGTGCTGGAAATGTCCCTCGGGGGCATTTGCAGGCTTAGTCCACGAGGTCCAGCGGTAGGTCTTTGGGGAGTGACAGGCCCAGATGCGATGCTAAGGTCATCTTTCGAAGAGCGTCTGCTTTCAGTAAATGATGGAGATGGAGATAAGAGAGACTTGAAATCTTGAGTGGACCATGGCCGTCGTTTTCTCGTGATGTTCGGGGGAGAAGCTCCTTCCTCGCTAGCATTCTCGGGCACTTCGCCGTTGCCAATTCCGTTCTCTTGGGTCGTCGTTGGGCTAGGCATTGGCGCCTCGGGCTGCGACCGTTGAGCGAGTGTAATCTCCATAACGTTGCGTAAGGACTATCAGTCTATCAAAAAGATTGCTGACCTGTGCGAGGCTGATAAATGCGACATGACCCAAGATGAAACGATACCCACCCGAGCCCTTTCTGTACTTCTAGCGGAGCTGAGTGACGAGCTGAGTGGCAGAAAGGCACAGTACTATTCTATGCGTACGCGCCATTGCCGCCCTTTGCGGGGGGTGCCAAGGCGCCAAGCGCACCAACCAGATGGAGAAAACGTGGTTCTTGTGTTATCGTCTTCTGGTATTGTCATGTAACTATGGGGGTTGCTTAAGAGCATGGATATAGGGGGCATTCCCCCCTTATATACATTCTTTCAACGCTAGTAGGTTTACCCCTCAGCAGACGGAGCTCTTAGGGATAAGGACTCCTCGGGCGAAAGAACAAACGTAGTAGGCAGACACGCACGCGGGTGACAAAAATATTGGATCACTAATGACTTGGCGGAGATCCCCTACCAAATTTCCATGTAAATTATCTACTTTTCTCGACTAAAACCCTATCATTTATCCGTCACTATCTAAAACAGCCTAGAGTCGTTCAGGCATACTAGCTACCTGCTTATTCACGTACTTAATAGTCATATGTTCCTCCTACCCCTAAATAATATAGTCTCTTGTGGTACGGTCGTCCTAATAGGGGTGCTTGCGGAGCATTTGTTTAGGTCCTTGCCAGGTGTTTTCTATTAGCGATCATGAAGAATAATAGCACGACAAGGCGTAGTCCAATCCTTATAAGATATATAAGTACTAGGGGACGACATATTATCGAGAAAAGTAGACAATTTACATAGAAATTTGGTGGGGGATCTCCGCCAAGTCATTAGTGATCCAATATTTTTGTCACCCGCGTGACACGCAAGCTCCAAGGTAGAGAGTGCCTACGTGTATCATTCTCTCTAAAGTATGGAATAGCCGCGCCAAGCAAGTGGGCTGTTCCGCAGGTGTTCCACTGGTGATTGGAATGACTTTTTGTATATACTTCCCCTCAAGACTTCCTCTTCTTTTCTCAATGAATACCGATCATTGTGGAGCATCCTGATAATCACACATACTTAGAGCGCGCTAGCAACCTTGCCGTTGACTTTCTCTGACTGAGAAATATGCCTTGTACTGCCCTCTTCATCAGTCTCCAGCGACTCCACACTTGATCCATCACAAGAATTAGCAGATTCTGGTGGGGAGGTACAACAGTTCACCCAACGTCTCCATAAGAAGTCGTCCTATCTTCCAATGGATCGACCTTATAAACTACATTATATGGCTTTGTCACATATGGAACCACGCCTGTAGCTCGAATCGCTGAGTCTGATTTCCTTATACGATCAATACCCTAGGTCCATTGACCAGGTCAGACACTTGCCATTAACGTCGAACATGAAGATCCTGGGCTGCTGATACGTTCTTTACAGTTTTCGATTCAAGTACATGTTCAGGAGTCTTCACTACTGCGGCAACTGCTAACGTTTTTCGACTAGCTTGCGGCCGCCATATATGGTGACCAGTCGATTGAAAAGCACCTTTGGCCCAACTTTGCAAATGAATTTTGGGACTCTGGGTATGCTTTCAGCCTACAGAGTAGCTGAGATAGAACTTGTTCGCATATGTACGACCACGGCTCAATTATCCTAATATAAAGCTTCGAGCATACTGGGTCTTGGCCGATCTTGCGTTCAAAATATCAAGTGCAGGGCGTTGGCATCCGCTTCAACCTTGCAAGGTTCGAAAATTAGCTGGCACCCAGCTAGTACAAGAGGTCTGTCATCACAATCGTGTCATGCTCCGATGTCAACAAAGGGTTTTTTGCTACTCAGGGGTTAGTAGATGCGTGGATGCGTAGAGACTGAGAGAATCCTGCAACAGGTATGATCAATGACTCCATGTCGATGAGGTTGGTTTTTCACAAGTTATTGAATGACTTCGTCCGGTAGGATGCTTGAGAGACTGGCTGGGTTTAAGGGCATTGCGCAGGGCTGTCAAGGCATCCGGCGCTCGTCACAAGCTTCTGAATGTTCCGTACCATTCTGGTCTCTTCTTCTACTGCTTCGACGTTGCAGAATTTTGCCTGTATATGCCACGCTGATGTCATAAGGCCAAGATGGTCATACGGATATGCTTCAACGACAAACGAGATCCGACAAACGAGATCCACTCGATCAGTGGCTACATAGCTCTTTGACCATGAGTCATTCGAAACGTTGCCTCGGGCGACCCATGCAAGTATGGATGAGGTCTACCGATACATCGTCATCATTGTCCTTTTCTTGATCGAGGGCCTCGCACAGAAAATCAATACGAATTCAAGGATGTACGTCTATGGCGCTCTATGGCAAGGTCGCACAGCGTGTGGGATTGCACTGGCCAATTGGCAGGCTGATCCGAACCGTAGTATAGAGGTGGTGAAGGGTGTTCTCATAGATTTATCGGCAGACCTGTGACAAGCATAGCCATTATTGTAACTTTGGACCAAGTATTGAAAAGTCTCCAAGTGCCCTACTTTATCGCCGTCTACCTGCGCCTCCTGTGTCTGTAGTTCGGTCGGCGATGCTGACAACCTCACCAATGCCGGCTTCTTCTTGCCTGTCTTCTTCTGCCGTAATCTCTTCTCTACAGTCCCACCACTTAGTCTCTGCTATTTCAAACGCCACCTTCCGTAGTTCCTTGATAGACTGAGAGATGTCACCGTCTTTGTGTTGTAAGCTTTGAAGAAGAAGCTCTTGCCATGCATTCGAAGTTCTTATGAAGAAGTCACGAAGACTCTCAAATGGACGAGGATGCGGTCGGCTATCCACGATGCCTGCTTCCGGCAATTCTTCGTCCTCGGTAGTCTCTATTGGCTCTTTATTTGACGGAGCGCAGTTCGCTAAGGGAGGCAGATCTGTAGAAACTGGGAGAGCAACACCCGAACTCCCATCCTCCATATCTTCATCCTCTGACTCGTCTTCTTCATCACTGTCGGAGTCACTCTCAGCTTGATCCTCTAGCCAATTCGCAAGCTCCCTTCTATAAATCTCATGGACTCCGTCAAGCTTCCCCAAGTCTATGGCATACATCTCATCAAAGGTATATTCACGGTCCCCGCGTTCGAAGGTTCCACCAAATATGTAGAGCACGTCGCCCTGGACCGCCAACTGAGCATTGAACCTAGGGTGAGGCATTGTGCTGAATGTTGGCTTCGCGGGCTTACTAGGCATATCGTCTATCTCATCAACAGGGTTCGAATACATAGCATCCGAACTTGCGAAAGTGCCCTTTGTTTCCAATGCTGCAAGACTACGGAGTAAATTCGCTTCATCCGCTTTACCTCTCTCTCTCTTTGCGCCACGATCTTCTATCTGCTTCTTGGGTGGAGCTCTAGTGCGTCTCAAAAGCAAGGGAAAGAACCTGTTGCGCTCAAGGTTAAGAGCGTAGAGCTGGTTGAAGAACTCGCTTTCAATGCCCTCCTCGCTCTCCTCGACATCGTGTACACCCCCAAACAGGATTCCACGTCCCTTATGATAGGCTTGTGTCGCACCAGCTCGAGATGGATTGGGCGCGTTGGCGGATTTCTTTCGGCGCTCCCAACGTACAGTGGGAGGCGCTGAAGAAGGCGTATCAGGAGGTGGCTGTGTGATTCTCAAAAACCAGGTATCTTGATGTACGACTGGTTGTAACACCGATTTCGAAGCCTGGGAGCCTCCCTTTGTCTGTTTCCCAACCGCCGTGCTCGTCTTGACTCTCGAGTAACCACCGTACAGGACGGCTCCTGCCTCATGGGGGTGAAAGGAGAACGATGATCTTGCATCGGGTTTTTGACTAGCAGGAGGTAGTACAGGGTTGTGCCATATATAGTTTTGACAGTCGTATATCCAGAGGTCTTGCAAATATTTAGTCTGCTGGGAAGTATCCTGAAACCCTCCGAATAAGACGATGTACTTCTGGTGGTATACTAATCGATGGCCGCTTCTTGCCGGCGGACTTTTGCCTTTACTTTCTAGTCTGGTCCACTCTCTACTAGATGGTTCGAGCCTCCAGAAATCATTGTAGTGGTAGAAGGTTCCCTGCTTTGGTGAGGAAAATTCACCTCCAAAGAGATACACTCCGCCTGCGTTGCCTCCTCGACACCATGCATGTCCACTTCGTGGAAGTGGACTATTCGGGCTTGTAATTTTTCGCCAGTCGTCCCTGTCAATATTGTAGATAAAGAGATCGTTGAAGAAAGTGGCAAGAGCACCATTGTAGTACTCGCCGCCAAATAAGAGAAGTTCTTTCTGATTAGTTGGAGAGCCTAAAAGACTTGCCGAAGACCGCGGTGTTGGTGGCTCGCAAATGGTTTCGGTAATTTTCAGAAACTTTTCTTGCTACAGAAAAATACGATTCAGCGATAGCAGACGTGCATATCTACATCAGAATATCGCACCTGCTTAGCGTACTCTGCAAGCACTGAATCTAAATCGACATCTTCAGCATCATCGTCGTCGAATTCTTTAGTCTTAACTTTTTTCTCTTTTTGAGCAGCCTTTTTGCTCTGCTTGACGGCAACACGCGCCTTTTTCTCTGCAATCTTGGATTTTTTATCCTTTGCCATGGCTTAACAGCAACGACGCCTCACGTTTGACGTATACTACGATATTGGCTCTCTATCACTAAACTCACTTGTTGAGATCGTCCTGAACGGGTAAATTCGAATGTGCTCGAAAGTTATATCATTACAATAGCGTAAGCGAATGGCCCGAGCCTCGCTGCAGATGCTGAGAAATCTCTTTGTAGGTAAATTGGGAGTATTCTTATACTTACGGTCATCAGATTCTCCTTACTGAAAAGGCAGGCTCGCAGGAACGGAGAGATCCAAAAGAGGAGAAGCTCCCGGATCGATAACCTAAGCGTCTTGGCGCGTCCTTGACGCGCTTCCTTCCAACAGTGACCCACCATCGCAAGTCTGACTGCTTGGTTGCGGGCAGACATGAGCGAAGTTCATGACGAAGCATAACCTGAGGGAACATCTGAGTTGGTTGATCGGCTGCGGTTCTCTCCACCCTTCGCAACCAGCCTACACCCTCTCCACTACTGGACTGGCCAACGCTTTGGGACCTTTGGCGGATGACCAAATCGCATCTCAAGCAATCGAAAGTGCTGTTGAGCAACCGCATGCTCTTCAGAAAAATGCGGACATTTCACAAGCAACACCTCTGTTCGCTCGACCTTTACTACCAGCAAGTGTATTAAATGCTCAGCGCAAGGATGCAATGGCGCGACTACAGTCTGGTCCAAGCTCTAATAATAAGCCTCGAATGTTGAGTGAGGCCATCCCTTCATTACATCATACGCCAAACACTTCTTCAGCGCGAGCGCCCGGTACTTCTCTCAAGGATCAGTACAATGCGCAATGGACTTCAAGAGCTACTGGTAAAAGCCAAGTGAGAAGCCCATAATGCTCGTCGGGCTAATGCGTAACAGAGTCTGCGCCACCTACTCATCAAGCTGGTGCCAATAGGCGACAATTAGAGACGCCCGGTAGCTCTGTCCTGAAAGGCCGACGTACTCGACTGGAGCCTACTAATGCTGATTTCAGCCGAGATGAATTACACACATCTTCGTCAAGCACAGTTGAAGCATTTGGAGAACCTCGTGCTTTATGGAGAGAAGACAGTGCTACGCGTAGGGAGCCCTTACTTGGGAATGTGAAAAAGAGAAAGAGTGACGACTTTGAAGAGGATGTGTTGCAAGCCAACCTACCAACAAGGTTATCACAGAGCAGTTTTACGGCCATAGATTTCTATGAAGACGATGCAACGCTGCAGAAGCTTGAAATATCACCTGCAAAATCAAACGGCCAAAAGAAGGCGAAATGCACAAGTACAGATCAACAGCCCACATTCCACCTCTCAGCATCCGATCACATTTTCGACGACGACCTTAACTCGCCCAGTACTTTAGGCAAGCTCTCGGGACTAAGAGACTCGGGCTCCCCAATGATTAGACCTGCGGCCTCTACGGAAAATGATGGTAAACGGAGAACTATGAAGCAGGAGCCCCAGATAAAAGCAGAAACCGAAGACATACCAAGTCGCAGAGCGATAGCCGATTCGGAAGATGAAGACGACGAGGTTGAGTACATGGCTAGAAACAATCCCATAAAGCAGGAGATGGATGACCCAGCGCAGCCAATGCTCGGGACGCCATCGACCGTCGACAAAAAACATATGCAAGTACAAAAACAAGAAGTGGCTCTCACTGTCACGGATACTGCAACGAAAATAGTCCTACAAAAAGGCCGAAGCACCCAGCCTTCCCACACAGGCAGCGGAGCCTCCCCGTTCCAGCGTGATTCACCTACGAAATTACATGTTGTCGAACAAACACCGCATTCACCACAATTGACATCTTCAGACGGATTCAGTGTTTCCAGAGATCGCACAAACAAAGCTTCGACTCAAGCATTCCTCGGCTTCCAGTCCCATCGCATCCAAGCTTACCTTGACGGATTACATCGTGCACGGAGATCCATTGCCGAGGACGTCTACAATTGCATAATTCAAGGCAAACCAGAGACTGCGGGTATGCATCAGCAGAGCGAATCGCTGAGTGCGAGAATCGACGCCACGGAGAGTCTTCTCTCACTACGAGAGGAGCACCTCAGACTCAGTCGCCGGAAAGAGGAGATCAAAGCGCGAATAATCGCTGCAATCCAAAAGGATTTAGACAAGTCCCATTACACTCAGGATGTAGATGATCAGATAACAGTCGTACGTCGTATATCACAGATCGAGGGACAAATCTCCGAGCTTCTAATAAAGGCCGCCATTCCTTCGTCGGACAGTCTTCCTTCTTCTCAGAAGCATTCCACGGCCCTAGACTCCGTAGTGACCGGCTCAAACGGCCGCCCTACAACACTAGTGCAGTCAACTCAGTCATACCCGCATGTTCAGCCTCTGGACCGGCAAGATGGGCGGCTTCCAATCTCGACTTGTTCCACTACCACGCAATATGTGCAGCAGACGCAGGCTCCAAGTGATTGGCCGCGGACTCCGAGGAAAGGAGCCTGTGACACAGTAAAACCACAGAGGAGTCCCCTCAAAACGTACACTTCGTCACCTGTAGCCAAAGATATCAATGCCTACTTTTCTCCTTCGAAAGCGTCTCGATATAGAGAGTCTACGCTACGAGAAAGCAGCTACTCCGATCAAATTCGTAGTAATAACACAATTCAGAACAAGACTCCAATTAGCACAAGGAACAAAGACACTAAATTGGAGTACACTGATGAGGACGAGGAGCTCTTCACCACCCATATGGGTACTCCATATCAGCCTAAACATGACGACGATGAATATGGCCAGTATGACGACGATGTGGATATGCTGGAAGTGGCCGAAGAGATCGAAAACCGTAACATCCAGCTTCCTCCTGACAAGGGCTGTGGCCCACGAAACGTTTTTGCTGAGACTTCTGGTAACATCGTACGGCCCGAGCCATCTAAACTTACTTCTGCTCCTGCTTTTACGCATACCAATCCGCAGCCATCCCAATTGCAGCACCCTTGGTCAAGAGATGTCAAGGCTGGATTGAAAGACCGGTTTCATCTACGAGGCTTCCGACCAAACCAGCTTGAGGCCATCAACGCAACATTGGCAGGCAAGGACGCTTTTGTATTGATGCCAACTGGTGGGGGAAAGTCTCTTTGCTACCAATTGCCTTCAATCATCAACTCCGGCAAGACCCAAGGCGTTACCGTGGTAATCTCTCCTCTGCTAAGTCTCATGCAAGACCAAGTCGATCATCTACAAAAGCTCAGAATCCAAGCTCTTTTGGTGAATGGTGAGGTCACAGCCGAGCACCGTCGGCTGGTTTTGGGCTGTCTAAAAGATGCTCAACCCCAGAAGTTCTGTCAGCTGCTATATATCACCCCCGAAATGATAAACAAGAGTCAGGCTATGATTAGTGCTCTCCACGATCTTCATCAGCGACGAAAGCTAGCTCGCATTGTCATTGATGAAGCCCATTGTGTCAGTCAGTGGGGTCACGACTTCAGGCCTGATTATAAGCTCCTTGGAGAGGTGAGGCAACAATTTCAGGGTGTTCCAGTCATCGCTTTGACTGCCACTGCTACCGAGAATGTAAAAGTTGACGTAATTCACAATCTTGGCATCCAAAACTGTGAAGTCTTTACTCAAAGCTTCAACCGCCCAAATCTGAGCTATGAGGTCAGAACGAAGGGAAAGGCAAAGGATGTGCTTGACGGTATGGCGAAGACGATCAACACGACTTATAGGGGTCAGTGCGGAATCATTTACTGTCTCTCTAAGAAGAATTGTGAAGACATTGCTCTAAAACTTCGGAAAGAACACGGTATTAAGGCCCATCACTACCATGCTGGCATGGAGCCAGAGGACAAAAAGCGAGTGCAGAAAGATTGGCAGGCCGGTGTACATCATGTGATTGTAGCGACCATTGCTTTCGGAATGGGCATCGACAAACCTGATGTACGTTTCGTGTTCCACCATACCATCCCTAAAAGTCTTGAGGGCTACTATCAGGAGACCGGTCGGGCAGGTCGGGATGGTAAGCGGTCTGGCTGTTTCATGTACTACGGCTACCAAGACACTAGCATGATCAAGCGCATGATTGACGATGGTGAAGGGAGTTGGGACCAGAAGGAGCGCCAACGCCAGATGCTGAGAATGGTCATCCAATTTTGCGAGAACAAGACCGATTGTCGGAGGGTCCAAGTCCTCAGTTACTTCAACGAGTCCTTCAGCAAGGAGGATTGCCGAGGCTCCTGTGATAATTGCAATTCCAATAGCAGCTTCGAGACGCAGGACTTCACTGACCACGCTGCAGCCGCCCTTGACCTTGTCAAGAAAATTCAAAAAGACAACGTGACTCTGCTTCATTGTGTCGATGCCTTCAGGGGCGCCAAGACAAAGAAGATCATGGATCTTCATCATAACGACCTTCAAGGCTATGGCGCCGGCTCTGGTATCGACAGAGGGAATGTGGAGAGGTTGTTTTATAGACTTTTGAGCGAGGATGCTATCAAGGAGCAGAACGTCGTTAATAAGCTTGGATTTGCAAATCAATATGTACATGTGTGTCTCCCCTCGAAAATCACACCGCTTGTCAACATGCTAATGCAATACTACGTAGCTGGGCAAGAACAGCCACGACTTCTCGAGAGGCAGGAGAAAACTCAAGATACAGATTCGAATGTCTCCAACTGGGAATACTAAGAGCAAGCCCCCAAGAAAGAAAAGAGAAACGGGTGTAGCGGCCTCGCACCCAGAATTCCCAGGCTCAACAAATATCTCCTCTCCGATCCAAGCGGCTTCCAGGCGTAGAGCAGGCAAGATTAGCGAAGCAGCACCCACACTTGAGCTGCACAAATTCAAGTACTCACGCAACGTCGACTCTGTACTCAGTGACGATGAGGATGAGTATGAGGGAGCGATTGATGAGGCAGATGACGACTCCGAGGAGGACTTCGAGCCCCAGCGCGTGAAAGGAAAGACTCGTATCGTAAAAAGGAGACCTCTTGGACCACCGATCACGACGGATGAGAAAATCGAGAGGTTAAACACTATCCACCAGATAGTAGTGGATGGTTTTTTGAATACCGCGAAGGACGAAGGACGCAGGGTGAGTCCTACCGAAGGTCTTTGGTCAGAAGTACTAATAAGTTTAAGATCCTCATATCGAAGGGTCTGATGCATGCCCCCTTTACAGATACTATTCTGCGTGAAATGGCTATTAATTTCCCTCAAAGTGAGTCTTCCGGTGCAGGGGGTCATCTCAGTTGAATTAACGTTGTCAGACGAGAGCGAGATGCTTGAAATTCCAAACATCGATCCTGACAAAGTCGCGCGTTACGGCAAGAATTTCCTCAAACTCATCAGGGACGCTCACCGCAGCTACGAAGCTATGATGCAGCAACATGAAGACCGTCCACAAGACCCAAATCATCAAAATGTCATCGACATCAGTAGTGACGACGATTACGGTGACGCTGGCGACCTCGATGAATTTGATGCAGATGAAGAGTCCCAGGAAGAATTGAGACCAAGCCATTATTTCCAACATTCCGGCGATTCGGAAGTTGATGCCTTCAACATGAGGAGTAGGTGCTCTGATTGACAATCGATGATTTCCCTTCCTGACCAAACCTAGTGACTCAAATCGCCCCTGCGCCAACTTCTCGAGCTCAATCTCAAAGTCACGAAGACAAAGGTCGAGCAGGCGGCAAAGGTGGACGAGGAGGATACGGCCGTGGTCGCGGTGGGTACAGAAAAACTAGCAGAAAAGCCTCCGGTGGCGCTAGCAAGAACAAAGGATCCGGTGGTGTCGCAAAGAAGGGAGGAGCAAGCAGCAGAAGCAGCGGAAGTAGCTTCGGCCCTGGTCCTCCCAAAAGAGGCGGGGGTGGAAGTGGCGGAATCGGCATGATGCCGATTTGATGAAGGCTACGAACGTTATTTGCTACATGTTTTGATTCGAGCGTAGGCGTTGGTGGCGTTGCTTGATATGGCTGAGCATTTGTTGGAGAAAGATTCTTTGGCTTGGGAATCACACAGCATGTATCACGACTGTGCTCATGGCTAGGTCAGCGCATCTGGCGAGTCTTTGGCGAGACGTGCAGCACACAAGAGGTGACCTTCCGGTCTGAGCTCATCAATTCCGTCATCTTCATGCACACATCGACCTGAATCTGTCCCCCCTTGGCTAATCTCTCGCTGGCCCGCGTCCCTCACGGCAGCTGTTTGGTAGCTCTATACACATCACCAAGAGAACCGATATCCAATATGGCCATGTCCTGAGGTCGCTCGTCGCGCAGAGCTCAGCTGTGCTTCCCGAACTGAGCTGCGGATTTGAGTAGAACACTTACGGGAAGGTTGCCTTTAAGGGCCGCCTTGGCCTCTTTGGTGAAGCTTTCAACCTTTTGGTCGCCTACTTGCTCGCCCGTTGCGATGTTGGGGATGGCGAAGGTGGTTGAGACAGTCATATTTCGTTGGTTTGGGACGGACGTATTGTCTCGAGGGGTATATATAGGGCGGCGGCACGCGTACAGCGTATCTAAGTACGCGTATACCTTATCCTGGTGCGCGTATACCTCCCCCCATTTAAGTATAGCAGGCTGCTGGCGGGTTATATCATACCATTACCCACATCTTTCCCGCTAACGGACAGACTGTTAGACCGTGAGACTACGTGTTAAAATCGGTACGCGTATAGTAGTACATAGGCGATTGTATCGGAAATCATTGCCTCAGTACCTCAAACGTGCTATAGTAAGCCGGGCGCCCGGCTTGGAACACGTTTGAGGGACTGATACAGATCACTTTTCATGGATGTCAGCCAGCCAGATTTTGTGTCCGGACTTGGCCCCCCGCCAATGGATCTGCAACAGACCGTGTGAGACTGTGAAGGCTTCTTAGCCCTTCGACGTCCCTAGGTACCCAGGGAGCGGCCCTTCAGGGGTCTCATATACCATGAAGAAGCTCTTCCGTCGAGGACAACTGAATGAACAAAGTGGAGAGCATTCCGGTATTCAGGATTTGTATATTAGCGATCAGTCAGATGAAGCCTCGCGCATAGACCTTGAGTGAGCATATCCGAGAGGCATATACCAAACAGGGATACCTAATTCTTAAAGTATCGTAGCAGTCCATGGACTGAATGGGAATCTATTCACCACTTGGACTGATCCTAACACTGGAAAATTATGGCTACGCGATTTCTTGCCAACAGCTGTTCCCAAGACCCGTATCATGTCTTACGGATATAATTCAACCGTGGCATTCAGCCTGTCGACGGCTACCGTTGATGACTTTGCGATTGATTTGCTAGACAGGTTGGCAAACAAGCGCACACGGAAAGAAGTAAGCGACTTCTTCGAATGTATAGTCTTGGTGGTCATCTTGAAGTCTCTAATGCCACCGTCTAGGAGAAAAGGAGACCCTTGATATTCATTTGTCATAGCTTAGGAGATGTGGTTGTGAAAAGTGTAAGACCTGTCCCTACAGGGTGCGACGACGTTCTCATATCCAGTGCAGGCTCTCTGTCATGATTACCAACGTCACAGTGGGTACGAGGATGTTATAAATGCCACTCGAGGGATTGTCTTCATGGGCACACCCCATCGAGGATCTCTATATGGCCGTCCTGCACATACTGTTTCCAAGATCACCAACTTCTTTGGACCAGCCGGAATTGCGAGACCAGATTTATTAAAAGTACTCGAAATACAGGCCCAGGACTTGTGGAGAATTTCGCGGCGCTTTGTTAGCAGATCGGTGGACCTCCATATAATAACTTTCTATGAATGCGAGCGCCCAGGATTGGGATTACCGTTGGTAAGTCTATTTTCTACCTTCCCGATTTGCTCATTTACGGTTTCCTTGCCCTGCTATAGTCTAACCACGGTATCTAGATAGTATCCGAGGATTCGGCAATCCTGGGACTCCCGAATGAGCTCGCTATCCCGGTTGCAGCGGACCATCGAGCATTGTGCAGATTTTCGAGTAGTGACAGCCAACTCTACATACCCATTGAGCGAGCCATTCAAAGACTCTGTCATTGCATTTTGCGAGAGTCCAAATCTCAGGAAGATGAAGGTATTCCCAGCCCGCCTACAAACGTTGCGGCTCAGAGAAAGTGGCAGCATACCGAGAAGTCTTCCTCCAACATGACTCCGGGACACACAAAATGTTGCGAGTCAACGGAAAGAGTCGACGAAGAAGATATCACGAATCCTGCTGAAGCTATCATACGATGCAAGCCACCAGATGGAGATAGGAGTCTTGGAATAATCAATTTAGACATCTTTATGGCCAAGTGTCTATTCGGCCATCCCAAGAAGTCTTCGCCTGCCCAGAGCTCGGATGCTGATCCTTTGATCATAACCGTAGAATTCATTGGGGACACACAGAAGACGCTTAACGTGCCCTCCTCGCTTCCTGTCCAGGAATTAACATCACACTTGAGCACGAATCAGGATGGTTCATTATCCTATTTGACGATTCACTTTAAGCAAGATGACTAATATTCATAGATGAGTCGTACTTCGCCTTCTCTCTTCCCGAATCTACCCGATGTATCGATCCGACTTGGAGGGACGTCCAACTCATTCCTGTAGTGGTTGTTTCCGATGGTCCGCGCGCTCGAGATCATCAATCGCCTGCAATACATCAGCGCGAGACATTGGCTACTTTCTTCAGTAGAGTCACGAAAACTAACTTCGAGTCAGAGCTGCGATCGGACCGGACTTGTCCAGACAAGCTCGCACGATCGATCAATATCAAAGTGTCCGGATCTCCTGCGATTGAAGTTTCATTTCATCGCACGCTAAGAGTCCCTGAGGACGGCAAGGCGCACTCAGTCCCACCATGTATAGGTAAGTATCCACTTTTCAATGTGTGTGACTTCGAAGATAAGCTACCACAATGCACGAGAGATATGGGCGGGGTCTTCCTTCCAATCTTTGGTGAGTCGAATTTTCTATAGGTCTTCGGGCGTTGTCTAATTTTCTGACTACCGTGCCCAGAGCTCCAAGCCTTGGGCGTTGTGTTCTCCTCGATAGGAGAAAAATACGCTGTGCGGCCCTTTGTCGGAGGAGTGAATACGATCTCAGGACGTCCGCTGCCTACAATGGCTAGATTGCTCCAAAATTCCAACCTTCGCGATAATAAGGATTGGGTACAAGACTACGTCGTTCTTTCCGAGCAGTCAAGAATTGACGGAATTGCCATGGCTCCTGGCTATGTTTCACAATTCATTTCAACCCGAATGCAGGCGAACGCGTCAGCCCGCAAAATCAAGTCTGTCATGGAGGATCGACGTGGATTTCAGCATGGGAAAATTGGATCTATGGCCGTGTCATCGTCGACATATACCCCAGCCGGACGATCTGTCGAGAACCAAATGACCAGCAAGGACGCCATTGGCGGCATTCAATTGGAGATAATACCGGCCTTAGATCCGACGACGATGTTCTTCTCAAAAAAGCCTCACATGAGATCTGATTTTGCTTCTGGTTGGCCAGTCATCAATGAATACGATAGACACGATGTCAGTGAAATCAAAGAACAGTGGGCAGATCGATTAGATCCTATGAAAACCCCAGCAGAACTAGGCTTTCATCCTGGAGATGTTATATACATGAAAGACGTCCGCAGTATAGTTCCTTGTAGAAAGAAGACACTATCCGATCTGCTGCCAGCATCTGCTGTGCGTACGCAGGGGGCGAAGTGTCAGCTTACTCTACGAGCTTACAAGTATGAAGCTAAGGACTTAGGCGGGACAAGTAAACGCCACAATTACCACCACCTATTCTTTATGTCACTGACAGGCAAGAAGATGCTTCTCTATTTGCCAAGGTGGGAAGTTGTGCAGATTCACGCCCTGAAGATATGGGTTGAAAAGACGGAGGGTATACCCTACGACAGTTTAATCCTACTGCACAGAAGCTATGCTCTACAAGAACGTAAGGAGAATCACTGCAGGTTTTCCATATTCCTCTGACCCCACCCCGGTAGATCTTACCCTTCAAGACTACAATATACAACCGGTATGCTCTCCGCTATAGGAAGACTGGTACTTCATCGGCAGGAAGCTAACCTCGAGCAGGGCGATCTTATCCTACTGACTCTGAGAAAACGCGGAGGTGAAGGGCCTCCACCACTTTTATACAATGATGAGGAATTGTCTATAAAGGTGTGGTCAGGCCGCGAGGAAACAGTCGCACACCTCAGATTAGGGGTCGCTCGAGAAATAGGTGTCAACCCGGAGCAAATACTTCTGTCACTGGACAGCGGGCCTTTACTTGACGGTAACATACATTTACCCTCGGAATACCTTCCCTGATCTGTTACTAATGCTCATACCTTCCACGTAGATCAGAATATCCGAGAGATCGTATCCTCCGCCCGGGCACAAACAGTCCCTTTCATCCGCGTTGAATACGTCCAGGACCCAGTACCAGATCTGACAATTGGCGTGGCTGGCATGATAAGGCAGACGATCCGAAAAGACCCTTTCAATCCATCTCGGCATTGGGACTGGAATAATTCGCATTTTCTGCACGTCGGCCTGCTCAACGGGGTGGAATTTCAGAGAGTCACCGGCGTGCCGCCGCCGTCTTCGCTCACGACAGCAGGGGAATCGGAGCGTACGGTACCTCATGATGCAATCGCTGGAGAGTTCGGGAATGTGAGGACGCTGGCTGAGTTCGAGAAGGCCGTTACTCAGAATACGGAAGATTTTACGGCTCAGGTCGCTGTGGCGAAACGAGAAAGGTCGCAGCCAATCAATGAACGTCACTGGAATACTCGAATTCAAGCATGCAAGGGTCACAGCGGATACTAGACCGTTGTATTAATTTTCCATTTCCATCAACGTTTCGCCATAATTCTGGAGACAGTCAAGAAAGCACGCATTCCATAAATACAAGAAAGAAATACAACCAGCAAAAGACAAGTACCACCCTTCCCCAAGTCTAGTAGCTCAGCCATTGCATACTTTCTCTCCGTCCTTCAAACCCAGCGTCTATGACCAAGCGCAATGAAAGCAATACTCAAACCCCGCGATTCCATCGCCGTGGGATGGGCCATTCGCACACCCGCAATTGAAACCGTGCCCGCTGGCATGAGTCCTGGTAACGCCAGCACCAGGAGTGGGGCCGTCGAACACGGTCCAGACGTCGTACAATGCGGCATAGATACCCACGCCATTGATACTGTTGTCTCTGTACGAGCCGGCTGGGAGAGGCACGCGTTGAGTGCAAGTTGGCTGCTCGGCAGCACCTTCATAATTATCACGGAAAGAAATTGAATAACTATTAGCCTTTTGCATGTTTCAAGTAGGCCCACCTTGCTATTAGAGGGTTGGACTGAAAGGAGCCAAGCGCGCAAAAAGGGTCAACGTATTACATTGCGGTTATGGTATTGCCAGTGTCGAATGTGAAGGACTTTAATGCGTCCCGGTAACAGTGTCGTTGCGCGTTACCTCAGCACTTAGTCAGCCCAAGGCGGCGGCTAATACCGTTTTCTGAATTGATTAAGTAAAGTAACTTAGAAGTCTGCAAAGTTCACGAAGTCTCTGGTCTACCTTATTCTATGTATCGCAATGTTCTTGGCCGTTCACTCTCGTCTGAACAAATTCCATTGATGAAGATGGAGTCAGTATAGCTGAAAGAGCTGCAACACTGCGTACGTGCCAGCATGTCTTTGATAAAGAGCTTTCCATGGACACAGAGTTGCGTTCCCGTGCCAATAGATGGCCATCGGATTTCCGATCTCAAGGCCTTCAATATGTGTGAAATATCATTCATCGTTGCAAGAGGTCAAACTTCTCCTGCCAGCAGATCGAGCTCAAGACACAAGGGACTACTTTTGCTGGGAAGTCTCGAGTCAAAGATTACTAGGGAGAGCCGATTGCCCATAAAGTATGCTTGTTCTTTGCACTGGAGCTCCTAATGGTCTCCCAAATGCTCAAGTTGCTCTCAAAAGTGACAGATAAAGTGATTATAATCTCATATACAATCTGTTGTGACAATGTGCGTGTTTCCTGCCATTGTATTGAATAGACTAGTGGGTAGCGCTTTCTACATTTGCCAGGCCCGAGGTAAATTTACTTCTCACTCCCCAATGGCTGCGAGACTTTGAGATACTCTCACAGAGCCCGCAGGCCATTAGCGCATCCAACGAACATGCATATTGTGTCATGTCGCTGGCTGAGATCCCCCAAAATCATATTCGAAGGAATGGACAACTCTCACAGTCTCCAGTCTCTCAACGCGGAAGCAGGCACCATCATGGCGTTTCGAAAGGCGATGGCAACGCTGTGGTTCTACAGAAACCTTCTTCAATCCAGAGCATGCTGAGGAACACCACAGAGACTGGAGATGTAGGCCAATTCTCAATCAAACCACCGCGTGTCACAACCTCCTCTCCACGACTCTCACCAGGATCGAGCAAGACGCGATCCACACCCGGCAAACATCGAAATCCAGTACCGTACTACGGCTACAGTGGACAACGTGGACCTGTTTCTCCCAATCAAGGAAGCATAGCTTCCAACGGCTCCAGCTTCCATGGCCACGGTCATCATGGCCCTCATCGAATGCCTTCTTTTGAAGACTACCGATCATATTCAATGACACAGGGTGTTCACTATAACAACGATCGCCATCATTACGCCAATGGTGATGACCGTAGTCGAGCGAATGTGCACCACAACAGACCTCATCCGCCTTTTGCGTACCCAACGAGGCTTAAGCGGCCAGGCTATCGACCTTCATCGCCTGCTTTGAGTGAGCTTAACAAGTCTATGGCAGGTTATCGTCAAGGCCCCATATATGATCCAAGCAGTCGTACGACTTCGCCCTCGTCAGCCTACAACTTGAACAGAACGCCGTCCCCATTTCGATACGTGGTCGACCGATCAGACCCAAATCTTTCGCACTATGCGCCTTATCTGGGCGCAGAGCCGAAGAGATATCGGAGTCCGTCACTCTCGTCCACTCGTCAATCCACCCCAAAACCATCTGCTAGCCTGGAGAGCAAGTCTAGCTCGACCCGCGTTCGGCGCAAGAAATCAGTAACAAATGGAATCTGGCTCCATCCACAGGCTTCACCTGTGTCGCCTGTCTTTTACGACTACACGGAAGAATTTGAGGACCATAATGACGTTGCCAATACGAGTGTCTCCTCGAGGATGCCAACAGAGCAGCTAGTACCCCACATCGATTCCAGCACTTACTGGGAGCTAGGCGAAAGCGTAGAAAGCACCAGTATGGCCGAATTGCCATCAGATGTCAGTCCGCGAAAGACAATGTCACAGCAGTATGACTCAGTCATCAACCAAAGTACTCTCGAATTGGATATTCTAGGCGATGGCTTTACGCAGACAGCCCCCCAAGATCTCAGCGATGTGCCAGAACTCCCTGAGAACGAAATGGCGGCCACCGAGGCCGAGCTTCCCCTGGAGAGAAATCAACATCACTGGTACGAAAAGAGTGTGCATCGTTCAATGCCCAAGTCCAAGTCCTTTCCCAATGTCGAAGCTGTACAACAGCTGCTCCCATTAAACGAAGATCGCATCCAACGAAACCCTCAGGAGCTGGCTGCCGATTCTGTAACGCTTGGAGTCTCACAATCATTCAATCAAGACTCAACTTCGACAGCTGGCTCGATGCCTTTAGCCAAGTCTTCTGTCCCGCTTGAGCCAAAGCTTGCCATAACAGAGCTAGACCACAGTCTAGGGGTCGCACCCTCATTTCAGGTCAGACCAGAGACCCCTACCAGCGACTCTCATCACGGACTAGCACCTCTTGGAGTGGACAGAGTGCACCCAATAGAGTCTTCAAGAGGCCCGTCCCTTGAGGGTAGTTCTAGACTTTCTACAGAAATCCTATCACCAACCCCAGAACGTTCTATCACCTCGCCCAGTAGTAGAGACAGATTCAGTAGAATTCTGTCAATTGAAGAAGGGCCGCTGGACTTAGACATGCTCGTCCCTCCTGTCAGCAGAGACTGGAGAACAGACAATCCTATACAGGGGACTCAGAGCAGCCATAATTGGCAAAGCAGCACCACTAAACCTCTATGGCGCAATGGCTCTTTATACATACGAAACAGTCCACTCAAGCAGAGCGTACGTAGTGATACATCGGTCGTAAAATCGGAATCTGACTCCGAGGAAGAGCCTGAACTGTCAGTCGCCTTGCGGCAGACTTTTTGCAAGGATAACGAAGATATTACACAACAACGCACAATCTCTCCACCGATCGTACTGCCGTCTCAGCTTGCAGGTCGGCGTTTCAGTCCAGCTGTAACAGTACGTAGATCGTCGGCTCTTCGTCGATCAACCACAATTCTACCCAATGGGCCGCATTCAGTCTCTGAAGAGGACCTTAGATCTCCGCAGTCTTCTGTTACAGATTCAGTTCCAGCAGTATCAGGGAAGCAGATCCCTGGTGTCGAGAAAAACTTACCGCACCTGCCAAGAGAACAAGTGTTAATGAAATCTTTCTCGCCTGCTATCAAGTCAGATTCATCCGAGTTACCCTTTGACTTCGTACCTCTGCTTTTCAGACCCAGTGAAGATGATCCCATCGCAGAAAATCACACCAATTTGGGTGCCACTCTCCCACGAAAGGAAATAGTGCCCAAAGAAGAGGTTGATCAGGTTTCGGTATGTACACCTTTGATACAATTGGCCGGTAAATCTATGCAATCGAACGGAATGCTACACGAGGATGCAGTGAACAACATATACGTATCCAAATGCGAATTACAAACTAAAAGAGAATTAGCGGCATCCCCACATGCTTCTGTTGGATCACAACGTAGCTCACAACCCTGGAATCTTGACTCCAGCTACCCTTGGAATGACCAAGTGCCAGAGCTCGAGGTATCTATGCCTCAACCAGCTGTTGTGTCGCAACAGCCTGCTGAAAAATCCCCGCGGTTCAAGCTCAAGATCCACAGAGCTTCATCGTCCACTGGAATTCCGAATAAGCTCAATAAGGAGCTGCTGCCGCCCGATTCTCCAGAGACTCCGTTCTCTCCATCACACGATCTTACATACGGGCCATCTTTTCGCAGGAAGAATCCCAATCTATCTGTATTCCCAGGACATATCAACAGTAGCCATGACATTATCCAATCCAGCAGACAGAAGACCCGCTTCGTGGAGACATTTGAGACACAGTCGCCAACGATTTCATTACAGCCTCCGTCCCCAGGATATGAGGTGCGCTCCTTTTTTTCGGATGATAGCTCTCAGCTACGACCCAAGGCCAGTTTTATCAAACGATTCTCGGGCTATAGAGCCCGTAGTGCAGCTGCTAGAGCAGCCTCTGTGGATGAGACTCGGAACTACGACCGAGGACTTCTTAGCTCCAATCTGGGAATATCGAGAGCTAGTGGACGCAGCAGTAGGCAGAGCCGGAATACCGGGCGCAGTAGTAGACAAAGTCAGTACACTGCTGGCCCTTCACTACGCAGTTCTCATGCTAGACGCATTCGATGGAAGATGGTGAATAGGATCAAAACGTGGTTGCAACGTGGAGAAGGTAGAGTTCGGGGTTTTGGATGGAGGATGGGACATCGGAGAGGAAACAATCGTTCGGCCAGCACGCCTCTTTACGCCGGTGTCTGATCTTACCTGGTCTCTTGTTCTGCAATTCTCTTGACCGTTTTTGCTTTGTTCGTGAGTGAACGTGGCTTCTGCTATTTCTGATTTGGGCGAAACGCTTTGCAATATCTTTTACACTTTATATCTGCAGCTGTTGTATGTTCTCGAGCTTTCTTCCCTGTTCTTCCGGCATATGCTTCAGCAAGATATAGATATAATCTCTGGGACATGGATTATGAACTCAGGACGCTTGAACGACGATCATGTACGGAATAGAAGATGGAACGAGCATTTGGCATACATAGAAGCTTTACATAATAACAGTGAACTGTACGGCCTCAATGCTCATGATACAATTGAACAAAATTGGCACTGGGAGTACATACTGGATCTGCGCATGATTACCAACAACTTTCCTCCAAAACCCTCCTCTTCGATATCACGTCTCTTTTCCCATCATTCGCTAAAGTGAAGCTAGCTACCTTATACGTTCATCTCCCAGTGCAGTCCGTGACTAGAACCGCCGTTTGCACCGAAATACTCACGATCTCGACACCTGACCCCTATACCGTCGCATACTCACTATTTTCAACAAGAATTCACCATTGTCTACTTCCCCTACGAAACATCTCAAAATCATACCTCGACGCGACCGTTGGATATTATGCAACAGTATACCGCTTTAAACGGACTTGCGATACTGGATTTGTGATGGTGGAATTTGATTGCTTGGAGAGAGAGGGAAGCTAGAGGGATTGGGGGGGATGCGGGCTATAGAGGGGGAGGGGGAGGGTATTTGGTAAGGTATGTTTATAGGGTTTGGGGT